>VTLG01003141.1_pt1 | contig 12239 bp, 19 predicted proteins | sample 4694571 | NCBI WGS metagenome assembly VTLG01 (sample SAMN12604809, study PRJNA352737) | marine metagenome | biome: ENVO:00000447; feature: ENVO:00000209|ENVO:00000569|ENVO:01000036; material: ENVO:00002151; isolation source: viral sequences binned using virsorter ... | reverse complement strand
TCGTTTTTTCTTTTAGTCCACGCTCCGCGAGCTCATCGAAGGTTTTCGCATCCTCGAATAATTGGAGGATTCCGGAGACAGTCGGGGTCCTCGTTTTTCCCCCGTCTCCGGAGCGGGGATTATTTCCCCGCGACGCGGCGTTTCCGTCGTCGTCATCCTCCGATTCTGCCACATTGAAAAAGCCCTCGAGCGAGTCTCGTTTTGCGTAAGTATTCGCGCTTTTGACCGCTTGCGGGTTCGTCGGATCTTTCGCCTGAATTCGATAGTTCCATTCTTTGAACTGGGAGCTTTCGACGTGAGTGACCCTATTGAAGACGACGTCCCCGGTCGGTACTTGTTCAATGATTACTCCGTGCTCGTTTGCCTTGATCTTGATCGAATCAAGGACCTGTGCGAGCGTCGCGTACTTCGATTTATAATGTGCATTGATATTGTCGACTATGATCCTCGTCCCGATCTCCTTATGGATCGCCAGGAGAGCACGGTCGAGCGTCTCAGTTTTGTCGCTTGTTCTCATTGTCGTCCCCGAATTTGAATGATAGATTCATACAACCTTCCAGGTGGTCGTCGATTTGTTTCCGTAGTCTCTTGATCTCGTCCCATTCGTTCATGCTCCCCGATTCCCCGTGTTTCTTCTCCGCCTTCCGAAGCCGGTATACAAGTCTCTCAAATTGCGTCATCGAATGACTCCTTCAGCGTCATTGAATGACACTAATTTAATGCGTTTTTTAATGCGTTTTATCGAACTGCGCGACTTACTGCGTACCCTGCGCGGTTGTTTGCGCGGTTGTTTTTGTGTTTGGTTTATCCCCTAAGAGTTCCACCCTCAAAACCCTCAAAACCCCCTTTTGAAGGTTTTGAAGGTTCCCTCTCTAGTGCAGACGGGCCGACATCCATCCCCTGAGATTTCCCCGGACATGAATTTGAAGGGCCTTTGATTATTTGAGGAGTACCCCTCCCCGGAGTTACCCGACCCGTAATTAGTTGATCATCAAATCTCTCCTAATATTTCCGCGACTCTCATGAGAGGGATCGTCGCGACCTCCGGGACGATCGCGTTCCCTATCGCTTTTAACGCGGGGACTCTTCCCTTGACTCCATGAGCCACCCGCGGCACTCCTTCCGGTTCGTGATCCCAGATTTGACCGGCAACCAGTCGAGCGGGAAGCCCATCAACCAGAGGACCCAATTCGGATTGAGTTGCCCAGTTTCCCCATTCTTTGCGTTCACACAATCGTTCAGGCTGTTCCTCGAATTTCTTCCTGCTTTTTCCAAAGATTCTATCTTCCGCCCCCCCTTGTAATCTCTCGATGTGGGAGTTGGGATCTTCCATAAATGCGATGATAAAAACTCTCTCTCTGAGATGAGGTGCTCCCACGGATTCCGCCGATAACACTTTCCACTCAATACTGAGCCCTCTCGAGGCCAACTCCCCGAAAACGATTCGAGCGTTATCTCCCTCCCCGTGAAGCAGGTTTGCGACGTTCTCCAGGAGGATGACCGGCGGTCGAACTTGCAGATCGGAGAATTCGTCCCAGAGTCGAAGGAACTCGAAAAAGAGTCCGCTCTTACTCCCGCGGATTCCGGCCTTTTTGCCCGCCTGGGACAAATCGGTGCAGGGGAATCCTCCGGTGACGAGATCGACCCCTCCGGGAAAAGCTCGAGTTGTTGCGGTTCGTATGTCTCCATGAATCGGGACGTCCTTCCAGTGACTCTTTAAAACTCCCTGACAGTATTTTTCGTTTTCGATGAATCCGACCGTCTCGAAAACTCTCCACCCGCGCCGTCGATTGACGATCTCAGCGGCGAGAGAGAATCCCCCGATCCCGGCGAAGGTATCGAGGGTTTTGATCATCTAGCTCTCTTTTTCTCCTTTTTTGGATGCTCAGAACGGCCGCTATGCGACTGAAAAGAATCCTCGGGTATCACTGGACCCCCTACAATCCGGCCTTTTTCCCAGTCGTAATACCCGCGAGGGTGACTCCCATCATAATCGAGATCGCATCCATCCGGCCCGATCTTGTCATGTCTCCATCGACTCGAGTCCTTCATGAGAGGTTTGTGTTTTTGCGGATCGTCTCGACGAGCATTTCGATATCCTCCAGGGATCGGCACTCCGCGGCGACTCCGCCAGTTCGCCCGACGTTCTCGAGGAATCGCTGTTGATCAGCCGAGAGCTTATTCCGCCCGCATTTGAGCTCGATCGCGAGGAAATGTCCCCGAATGCAGACGATCAGATCCGAGACCCCACGCATCGGAGAGGGACGGAAGCCCTCCCGGTCATGGAGGGGAACTCCTTGCGTGTTGATGCGAATGGCGAAGCAATCCTTCTGAAAATTGAAATACTCGAGAGCGGCTTTCTGGAGTCCGGCTTCCGTTTCTTTGATCACAAGCCGAGCTCGTCGAGTGTTTCCCGAGCCTCGCGGAGCCGTTCTTTCCGGTCGTTCGTCATCCGCTTGACCGTCTCGGTTTTTTCGAGCTCCGGGAAGAGCTTCTCCATGAATTCCGCTTGTTTTTCCTTCAGTCGGGCGGTCTCGTCGGTGTTCCGATCAATGGTTTGAATCAACGCGAGGAGGATCTCCGGTAAATTTTCTTGTATTTTTTTCAAATAATTTTAATAATTATTTTGTTGAAGGTTGTTTAAGGTTGCTTTACGATCATTTATGATCTAATTTATCTCAAGGTTGATGAATATTGATCATACTAATTGACGATTAAGCAAACTTGCAAACAAAAAAGGAGAACGACATGAGTATCAATTTGAAAGAAAAGGAATTTGAGCTCGCCCTTGAGATGCTCAAGACGTGCGCGGCGGATCACATGGCCCTTGATCCTGATGACCGCGATTTCACATGGACCGAAATGAAGGAGTTGATCGACAAATTTGAAGGAGCGAAGACATGACCACAAAGAAAAAGAACAAAGGCGGAGCGGGGAATCTCGGGAAACGATTCCGAAAAATAGAGGTTCCCTATAAAGGAGAAATAAAATTTTACACTCAAGGGCTTTTTCGCTACGACGGGAAGGAGCTCCCCTTGATCCGTGGGAAACGTGCCGAAAGGAAAACTCTTTGCAAACTCTCGGACCTCGCTAAGTTCCCGGTAGGCCGAGCAAGGACTGAGGAGCTCGATCGTTTATGGGCCGAGAAACTGGCGGAGCTTCAGAAGTCGGGGAAGGGTAAAGTCGAAAAACCGGAGAATTTCATTTTCGGAGAATTAACGAAATTATATCGAAAGAACGTCCTTCACTTGAAAAAGGACGCAAAGAACACGGGCCGACGGATCGCCTTCTGGGAAAAGCATTGCTCCGATCATCCGGTCGACTGGATGAAGGACGGGCGGTCACAATGGCCGAGCGAGATCATCCGCCTGAGAGGTATCCTCGAGCGTACCGAATGGAAGCCCGGACATTATTATCTTGAGACTACGGTCAACCGTCATCTCGAGATTCTGCGATTCATTTTTTCGTATGCGGTCGGGACTCTCGAATGGACCGATCTCAACCCTGTTAAGCGTCCTAAAATATTGCTGAAAGTCAACAAGTCCCGGAATGAGCGGACGCGATCCCTCGGCGACATGGACACGGGTCTTGAGAAGGACGGAGAAGGAGAGAAGGATCGGCTTTTCAATGCTTGCCGGGAATCAGAATCGCCGGACCTTTGGGATCAACTTCGTTTCTCGCTTTGGATCGGATGCCGGGACGGCGAAATGGAATCGCTCCGCTGGCAGGACGTTAATTTGAAGACCGGAACTATTAGATTCAGCGAGCGGAAAAACGAAATCGATCAGGAGGTTGATATTTCGCTCAATCCTGATCTGATGACAATGCTACGCGAGAGGAAGCTCAGATCGCCCGGAATGAAACGAAAAAAGGACGGAGCACGATACGTATACGTTAAGACCGATCTCGTCTTTCCGGCCAAGGTAAAGACCGCATGGAACACTGCGAGACAAAAGGCCGGTATCGCTCCCGAGAACGGACCCGACGCGGTGCTCAAATGGCATGATCTTCGCCATACATTCGCGACGACTCTCAGACGTCTCGGAGTTCCTATCGACGACATTATGCACTCGACCGGACACGCAAGCCGGGAGTCGGTTTTGCGTTACGCTCATATTGATCAGGAGACCTCCCGGAATAATCTCGGGAAGGTAGCCCAAGCCCTTAAAATCTCATGACTGAAAAATACGAAAAACCGAACTTTCGGGGACCTATAAAAAAGACCCCGGAAACGGACCTAGTCGACGACATTCTCACCCGTCACGGACTCAAGCCTTCCAAGTTTTATTGGGACGGGGACATACTCCGGGATATGTGGACCGGAGAGAAAGTTGAGAAAGGAGATAATGATGACTGAAACAATCGAAAAAGAAGACCTTTCGACGATCGGCTCGAGGATCAGGAAAATTAGACTTGATTCTCGCGCCGATCAGGATACGTTTGCAAATCGGGTCGGTCTGACCCGTCATTCAATTTCACGAATTGAAGCAGGGAAACAGGAAGTTTCCGCGAAGCTCCTCGTCCGGCTCTCGGACGAATTTTCGATCTCTCCTGGATGGATACTCGGGAGATCCTCCGACGATCCCGAGGACTTGATGGAGGAACTCGATCGGCTCCGTTTGCAAAACGAGGCTTTAGAAAAAGAGATCGAACTCCAGAAACAACTAATCGAGTCCTTGAATCGGGAGCGTATCATTAGAGACGAACATTTAAGGACCTTGGAAGACGTTCGCCTCAATCTGAAAAAATTGACGGAGGGCTGAGATTCCCTTTTCCGTGTCGATAACAAGGATCGAAATGATTGAGAAAAAAGTCGTAATTAAACTGATAAAAGGAAACTTTGCGAAATGGGAACTTGAGGACTCAACGTGCCAGAAAATAATCAATGAGAATGGAGGAACTCTTTATTCGAGGGACTGGGATCGGAGGACCCGGACCCGGAGGGTCCATTGCAGTTATCCCTCGGAGTCAAATCTTCAAAACGCGATCAGACAAGTCGACCGGGAAATGTTCGCGAATGGATTCGTCGAGGAGGTTGTGAGCACAACCGACTGCATCATTAAAAAGGCCGAGGAGAGACTCTCAAGGATTATTGATCAACAGAACGAAATGATCGCAGAGAGGGAGCGGATTTGTGGGTGAGTTTTTTGGCAGTTTTTTGGCAGTTTTTTGTTTTTTTGGCAGTTTTTGGCAGTTCAAAACGGGCGGGAAGTATTGCAAACACTACCGACCTTCGGATTCATAACCCTGAGGTCGCGAGTTCAAATCTCGCCCCTGCTACCAGCATTTGCAACGGCTCGCGGCCTGATCGGCTTCGGGCCGTTTCTTTTTTTGGCAGTTTTTTTGGCAGTTTTATTCGAGGATCAAGTTTTAGTAGGCGCAAACTTGCCGCAATATTGCGCCTAGTTTCAAAGACGCTTCCCTAACTGCGTTGCGACCGTCTCGATGAGCTTGAGTGCGTCGGTGTTTTCCCCTGCGACCTCCTTGACCTTCGACTTGATCTGATCTCCCGTGAGCGTGTTGTCGTCGTCGAGTACCTTCTGAAATATCGCCGTGATCAAATACTCGAGCGCGATCGGCGCGGATTTCGCTAGTAATGATGCTAAAATAGGCCCTCCTTGTAAAATGCTTTACCGGCTTTGCGGACGGCGGTCCGGACCTTTTTCCGGTTGCCTCGTCCCCGTTTAAATGATAAGTGAAGCCATCCGTCGTTCTCCTCCTCCTCCTCTCCGACCTTGCCCGGAAACTCGAGAATAAAATCATCCCATGTCGGCAACTTGTCGATGATCCATCTCGCGAGCATCCGGTTTGCGATCGAGTAGCATTTGAAGTCGACCGCGGCGAAGTCCTCGCGGGCGATATGCTGAGATTTAGACGATGAATTAATGAGCTTGCAGAGCTCGACGGTCCTGAATCCCGACGTGATAACCGTCGTCCCGTGCTCCCGGCGGATCGGTTCGAGACATGAGTGAGCCAGGGCCGTTAAATTCTGGACCGCATTCGCATCCGGCTTGAGGATCAGACCGTGACGGGTCGCCGTGTCCGACTGCAAAAATTCGTAAAGGGAGAAGTGCTCCGAGAGTCTCATGAGGGAGTCGAGTCTTCTAGTTCGAGCCTTTTATGAGCTTGAGCGTCTGCCGATTCGGTGGAGTCGAACCACCAGGACAAAACGCTCGTAAGGCTTGAGACAAGACCGCCGAGAAGGACAGAACTTAGGGTCTCTGACTCTTGAGGTATTGGGACGTAGAAAATTAGCACTAAAAGACTACAGAATATCCCCAGGAGCATGACGGACAAAATCCCGCGTATGTATAAACGATGCTTATTGAGAGACCCGTTCTCCTTCATATTTTGCGGTCGAAAATATACTGTTTAATTTGATTAATATCGCCCCGCTGAGACTCCTCCTCCCGTTCGATGTTCTCGACCCGTGCATTCATCGACGCGAGCTCCGTCTTGACCTCGAGCAAATTGTCCATTGATTTGACGATTAGGGACTCAAACTTCAAATTCATTTCCTTTCGGTCGCTCCGCGCCATATTCTCCGACTTGTAAACATACGCCCCCAATATCAGGAGCAAAGCTCCGATTAGACCCTGATCGACGAAAATCTGCGCCAGTTGATCCGGGAGATCCTGGACGCTCGTCTCTGCTGGTGGATAATATTCCCGCTCGACTCGGGGAGGTGGACGACGAAGACGTTCCTCCGTGTATGGATCATGTCGATCCCCTCGGTATTCCTGACCGCCTAGCTCTGTATAGAGGACAACCGAGGCCGAGATCGCGAAGCCGAGCGATATGAAAATTATGGGTAATTTAAAACTCATTAAATTATTATCGTTTTTGAGCCTCTACATGGGATTGATAATCGGCTTTAACTTTATCCGTCCACAAATTCGTTAGCTCATCAATCTTAGCTTTCTCTGAATCCGGTAGTGCCTGATATTCAGCACGGTCTGCAACATTTTCCGTGGGGACGAGAACAAACGCTAATTCTGAATCAGCGATAACGTTGTCATCCTCAATGATTTTTTTAGATCCAATAACCTGAAGAGATTTCAGTTCCTGAACATTGATGTATCTAATTTTTTGCTCTTTCGTAATTGCCATAATCCCCTTTAAATTGAGTTTGCTCGATAAACTGCGGAAAAGTTCATGTGTCTCGAGCCTGATGCAGTCCATCCTCCCGATGCACCATTTAACTGGAAAGTAACCGTTTGACTACCCGGTGAAATCCAGCCGTTGACTAAATGACTGACGTTCGACCCGTCATTTACTGCGTAGGCGATAGTTATTGGAGCATAAGCGTTTGCGGTCGAGTCGTTGTCGTAACCATTATTAAGCGTAGCAGTCCAGGTCGTTGCGTTGCCTGTCCCATAGATATAAACCTGAACGAAAATTAAATTGCCTAGTCTCATATATGAGGCAAAATACAAACTTGCTGATGACATTCCGGATTGTGAAGGGGTAAAATCAGTCCAATCAGTTGAATAGATTGCTCCAGTTGATTCAATTAATAATCTAGCCGACGTGCTTGACGCATCGTAAAAGTTTAGAGCACCCTCATTAGTGATCAATAGTTCAAAAGCCTTATTTGTATAACTCGACCCGCTTGAACGCTCGATTCGTAGCCCGGGGAACTGATCGCCAGTCGCCTCCAGTTCAAGAGCACCAGAGTTAAGGACTGCAAAGGACGGGGTCGTCCCGATCCCGGTGTTTCCCGTGATTTCATTTTTGCCGTCCTCCTTTACTTCGATTTTGGCCGAGGCGTCGTCGTTGCTTAAAAGGAGATTGTTCCCGGAGCCGCTTTTGAGCGTGTCGGTTGCCATGATCAGACCTCAGTCTTCTTTTGTTGAATAACCCATTCGTCCTTCACGGATGAGGTGAAAATCGAGTCGCATATATGCCGGACCCGTTCGTCTTGTATATATTTCCCGTCCTCGTCTTTCGCTTGCCAATCGTCTGACGGGTGAAGGACGTGCCGATGATTTGAGCGGGAGAGTTCGGTCGCGCTTCCGGCGATCTCGTCTCCGTTCTCGTCCTCCTGGGTCTCGGTGATCACGGTCGCGGTCCGGACCTGGACGGCGAACTTTCCGACCACTTCGATTTTGTCGACTTCTATCGTTTTTTTTAGTTTCATATTCTCCTTATTCTGTCGCTCGGTAAACACAAGTCCCCGCAAAATAACAGGCATTGCCGACATGAGTATCCATAAGATTAATTGCAGTCGATCCGGCGGCTGTCATTGTGCGAACATCCAGCCTTGTAGAATCATTTTCTGCCACTGCCCACAGTCCGTAAACACTAGATCCGTCAGTAGACCAAAATGTAAACCCACAGAATCCAGTTTCCCAACCAGTCATGTCGTTATGCACCGTGAACGGCAACCCATGAAGAGAGACATGACCCGTAGAAGACCCTTTATCCAAAAGTTGGACTACTATATCAATGTGGACGATCCTTCCAATTTTAGTATATCGGCCAATTTGTGCATTATATGTTATTCCAACTGCATTTTGTCCAAATGTTAAACTTGGCGTAAAATTCCCTTCCTCATAAGAATCTAGGACCTCCGCCGTCATGCCCGCCGCCGGAGTTTGAGCTTGCGAGAAGTCGATCCCTTTTCCAGCCGTCCCGATAATCAGGTTTCCAATCTCGATCTTTACGTCGCCGTCTTGCTCCACGGTGAGAGCCGCCGATCCTCCGTCCTCGGCGAGAGCGAGGTCGTTCCCTGATCCTGGTTTGAGCGTGTCCGTTCCCATTTGAGCCTTAGATGTTTTCCCGGAAAGTCGCCGAAACGGTCGAATGAGATCCGGTCTTATTCAAAAAAGTAAACGAGGGAGGTCCCTGAAAATAGAGATACCCGGAGAGCCTCGTCGTCGGTTCGGTGCTTGCTCCGAGATCATTCGCCATGATCGCGGGGAAACATTTCGATCTGTAGGCATAATAAAACGACTCGAACGCTCTCGCATTGCTGTCAGTCATGGTCCAGGATGCGGCGAATGTTCTCCCGACGTTCCTCGGCGTTTGAGTATATCCGCCATTAGCGAGCGGTTGCCTGAGAGAGTAGTCGGTGAGATTTTGAGCCATGCCCATGCTCGGAGCTTCGACCGAGAGGGTCGTCCCCGCCCGTAGAGATCCGAGTTTGATCGGATTGACAATGCTCGTTACCGACGCCGATCCGACCGCCGCACTAAGTTCAACCGAGGACGCGGCGGAGCCGTCTCCGATGATCTTCGAGATTTGATATTCGACCCCTGAGATCGTGACGATCGAGCCGAGGAATATATTCCCGTGATCGTTCAAGTTTACTGCCGAGGTTCCGTCAGTGAAGTATCCCGCGACGCCGCTCGACTGAATCCAATTTGTGATCCCGTTCCCGGATGCCGCTTGCGCCTTGCGGTCGGTTGTGGTGTTCAGATAGATCCGGATCGTTGCCGCGCCGAGCGCGGTCCCGTCGTCCGTGTTCGAGATATAATTCTCCCCGTCGTCCAGCCCGAGGACGAGCATCCCTCCGGAGAGCGTCGTCGTCCCTCCTCCTGAGAGCTCGAGGGTCGTCGGAGCTCCCACAAGTCCCTCGAGGGTTCCTCCGCTATAGGGCGAGGAAATAAACGTCCCTCCGGAGTCTAGAATCGTAAAATTGAACCACTCGGGAGGGATCAAGTGACTCATTCCGACGCCGAGCTCATAAAGCGACGAATAGGGAGTCGTTGAAATATCCGAATATCCGTCCTCGGCGGACGTGTGTATCGTCAGGTTTGCCGAATCCGCTTGCAGTCCCTGCAAAAAAAGAGCTTGCATCCCTGATGCGACCGTGACCGTAAGCTCGCAAGTGCTCGCGTTTGCAATATACGGGAGTCCGGGAATTTCATTGCTCACGTTCCCGATCGGATACCGCGTCGAGTTGAGAGCCCCGGCGGAGCTCGAAACGGCGGAGACGAGGTCGTCGTTTAAAATTTTCATTCGTTCTCGAATGGTGAGAGGGTACAGTCGCCCGAGATCGTTGTCGTCCGGGACTTCCAGTCGAATGTAAGCGAGCGGACCGTCAGAGTGACCTTGACGTGATCCTCCGAGCGATTCGCCGTGAATCGGTCTCCCGGCATATATTCCGATTTGATCCCTTTCACCCGGATCGAGGCTTGAGGCTTTTTCTCGACGTCGCGGATCGCGTCGACGACCGTTTGAAAACCTGATATTTGATCGAAATTGAGAGCGGGAAGTTTGACCTTGAGGATCTTTCCTTGATCCAGGTTGTCCGATCTGATCGCTTGCTTGCCTTCGCGAGCCCATTCTCCCGGAGTTGACCACGGCCCATTATTGACGGTAAACGTCCCGATGACGGCTTGGATCGGGTAGCCGAGATTAAACGAGACGTTTTCGACGTCTGAATCCGCGAGGTCGGTCGAGGTCGGAGCGTTCGCCCGATCGATGATGACGGTTGCCTCTCCGCCATAGGTCGATCCGTCGACCGGGACATGGATTATATATTGATAATTGCAGGATTTTGCGACCTCTCCGGCAAGCTCCGTGCAAAGAATTTGCTCGGTCTGATAGACCGATATATCAAGAGAATCGACGTTCGGAGCCTTCGTCGTTGAGTAATTCAAAACCGGAAGCCCGAATGTTGCTCCCGGAGTGCCTGAAAGGAGAGCCGCAAATAAATCATCGAGGGTCGTTCCATTGACTCCGGTCCCATTGAGCCGGTACTGTTTAACCGTCGGATCGGCGGTCCCGGTCAGGTTTAGGATCGTGTCGTCGCTCTCCGTTGTGTCGAAAACGTCCGAGGTTCCCTCCTCATAAACCTTGATCGTCTCCGAAGAATCAAAACCCGGATTCCATATTTTAGGGTCTGAGACGTTCGCCGTGTTGCATTTTATATGTCCCTGCATTTGGATGACGCCATGAGAGAACGGAATCGGCTCCGACCCGATTGAATCGATTGATCCGCCGGATGATTGCCTGAATAAAACGGTTTGAGTCGTCAAAACTTGCTGATTGTATTTTTTCCCCTCAAGTGAAAACGTGAGATCGGTCGGAGAGATTTTCGTCAGATACATGGTCCCGCGAAAAAGAGGATATTTTGTCTCGTCTTTTATCTCGATTATCGGGCGATCATTTGCGTTTCCGGTATTCGTTAAAAGCGTTGAGAAGTGCTTGCTCCCGAATGGGTGATCATCATCAAATGGTCGATTCACCAGGGTGATCGTTCCGCTTTGGACGTGAATCCAGCCGCCAGTTGTCGGCCCGAGGGTGAAAGTCGGCGGGGTTTTAACAAATTCCCGATAGTAGCTCGACCCGGTTTCCGCTCCGAAATTCGCTCCGGAATGGCCTACGTCAGAGACGAAAAACTCCTCTCCGACCGTAGCCGTTGCGGTTGCATCCGAGGACGGCGTCGAGGGTGAATCCGTGAAGCCGATCGTCGGTGCGGATGTGTATCCAGATCCTCCGTTTGTGATCTCGACGGCGGTCACGGTTCCGGCTCCCGAGATAAAATAGTCCCCTGCAAAGCCGGTCCCTCCTCCTCCGGTTGCAGTGATCCCGTTTGTGATCCATCCCGGATCTCCATATCCCCAGCCCATTCCGGTCAGATCAACCGATTGAACGCTCATGTTGGAGGTCGCGCTTGTTTGGGTAATCCTGATTTCGAGCATTTCATTTTGCAGTCAATGCGGAGAATTCATCGTATCGATCCGCCCTCTCCTCGATCTCGACCCGGATCGCCGAATCAAAGGCGGATATTTCCTGACCAGTTCCGTCATATATATTAACGACGACGGTCGATCCTCCACCTCCATCAGCCGCCGCACTTGCGGGAGAGGTCCTTCCGTTCCCGCCTGATCGACCTCCGGTCCGTCCTGAACCTCCTGATATGTAGGGGACGTCGTAGGTCATGTCCCTTGCTCCCGAATAAAGAGATCCGGTCGGTTCGGTTCCTTCCCAGTAGGGTTCCCAAACTCGAGCTCCGACTCCTCCCGTTGTGTTGACCGCGTTCGCAGTACGGGAGACCGATCTTGATCCCGCTCTATATCCGTTTATTTTATCGACTAATCGAGTGAGAGTCCCCGAAGCAGTCTCGACGGAATTCCAATCAAAAACACTCGACGGGACCTTGATCGTCGTCCCTGAAAAATTAAACGCGGACGCGGGGACGTCGATCTTGATCGCCTCGACTTCAAGTTTTGTAGACTTTATGCTTGATTTGAATGCGAAAAGGATCGCGTCGAAAGCGTCGCTTATAT
>VTLG01015368.1_pt1 | contig 12240 bp, 10 predicted proteins | sample 4694571 | NCBI WGS metagenome assembly VTLG01 (sample SAMN12604809, study PRJNA352737) | marine metagenome | biome: ENVO:00000447; feature: ENVO:00000209|ENVO:00000569|ENVO:01000036; material: ENVO:00002151; isolation source: viral sequences binned using virsorter ... | reverse complement strand
GATTAAAGGCTGCAGAGTCGTTATTAAACAGAGTTGGGTTGGGTAAGGAAGAAACACACAACCATAACGTACAGGCGTTGCACGGAGTTGTGTTGTTGCCAGCAAAGAAAGGAATGGAAATTAATGGATAATGAAAAGTTTATGAATGCACTTGTAAAAAAGATGGTAGACTATTATCAATTAGAAGCAAATCTTGAAACTGGTCGTATTAGGGAGCAAGATCCAAATAAACTAAATAACATACTAAAATCAGTAGATAATGCCATACTTAATCATTTAGGAATATCGGAGTCCAATGCAACATCCCAGCAAATACTTTCAGATGTAAAAGAACAAGCTCGTGATATTTTTAATAATCCACCACCATCTTTACTTGAAAAAGCAGTAAAAAAGACAGGTAAAGCAGTTAAACGTGTATTTGGTTACAAAAAAGGTGGTTCTGTAGGGTACACTCAACGTTGGGCAAACGCAAGAAAGAAAAAGAAATAAACAGTGTAAAAGTAAATGTCACACGAACTTTCTACAACAATTCAGATAAAAGATAAATGGTATAACTTTGCAAGTGTTATTAATGGCAAGCAACGAGGAGATGCAGAAATTTTACGACTATACAGATCAGGTAAAATAAAGCCTATAAGTGTACACGGAGATATGCCAGCAGCAGTTGATTCTGCTAAAAGTAGATCTGAACGTTATCAAAAACCAAGATCAGCTTTAAATCATGACCACTAGAGGCAGACCTAAAAAAGACCCTAACGCCCCTAAAGCCAATTATCATTTATCAAAATTAGAGTTAGCCAGACGAGCTACACAAAAACGCATTCGAGATCAACGAAAAAAGGCAAAGAAAGCTTCAGCGAAAGCCGAAGCCCATAAACATCATGCTAAAAAAATTGAAAACAGTGCTAAAAAAATACAAACAGGACTTAATGGAACAGCTTCAAGGGTCATTGACCAATCTGACCTTAGCGTTGCGTCTGAGCCTGTCAGGGATCTTGTCGAAGAGCAAGAAGTTATTTTTCGACCCAATAATGGACCTCAAGAGGAGTTTTTATCATCTTCTGAAGAGGATGTGCTCTATGGTGGGGCTGCAGGAGGAGGCAAAAGTTTCGCATTGCTTATTGATCCTCTCCGTTATTGTCATAATGGTAATCATCGTGGTCTACTCCTTAGACGTACTTTAGATGAACTTACTGAACTTATAGACAAGTCGAAACAACTTTACCCAAAGGCATTTCCGAATGCCCACTTTAGAGAATCAAAATCCACATGGGTGTTTCCTTCTGGGGCAACAATGTGGTTTACCTATCTTGACCGTGACAAAGATGTCACACGATTTCAGGGTCAGGCGTTTAACTGGATAGGAATAGACGAAATAACACAATACCCTACACCATATGTGTGGGATTATTTAAGATCACGACTACGTACAACAGATGATGAATTACGACCAAATATGTCCATGCGTTGCACTGGAAACCCCGGTGGAGTTGGAGGGTGGTGGATCAAGAAGATGTACGTGGATACACACGAACCTAATAAAGCGTTTACTGCTACAGATATAGAAACACATAAAGAGTTGTTGTATCCAGAAGGTCATGACAAGGCAGGTCAGCCATTGTTCTTTCGTAAGTTTATTCCAGCACGGTTGACTGACAATCCCTATCTGATGCAAGATGGACGCTACGAAGCCATGCTCAGATCCCTCCCTGAAGTGGAACGAAAAAGACTTCTTGATGGGGATTGGGATGTTGCAGAGGGAGCAGCATTCCCTGAGTTTTCTAAACACCGACATGTTGTCGATCCTTTTGAAATGCCAACTAACTGGCCCAGAATACGTGCAGCAGACTATGGATACGCAAGTCCATCCTGTGTATTATGGGGAGCAATTGATTGGGATAATAACATTTGGATATATAAGGAACTCTATGTAAAACAACACACGGCTGAACAATTAGCTGATAGAGTATTGGAAATGGAACAGGAAGACCCCACACCATATTATACTGTTCTGGACTCATCGTGTTGGAATAGAACAGGCATGGGTCCATCTATTGCAGAGTCTATGATGCGAGTTGGAGTGCGTTGGACTCCATCCGATAGAAACAGACTTATGGGAAAGATGGAAATACACAGACGATTGGCAGATAACCCATTGACAAAACTGCCAAGAATCCGTATATTTAATACATGTACTAATACTATTCGGCAACTCGCTGCAATACCGTTATCGAAGACTAATTCAGAAGATGTAGATACAAAAGCAGAAGATCATGCATACGATGCATTACGTTATATGGTAATGACAAGAATGAACCCTCATGTATCTATACATAAGAGTTTACAGAATATTAAAGAACAAACATTTAAACCACAAGATAATACATTTGGATATTAAAATATGGCTTCAACAGCAGGTGGAAAAGCTAGTGATATAGGAACATTTGATCCCTTTAAAATGACATTAGGGGAATTTGTTACAGAGTATATTAAAAAAGCTAAAGGTAAAACTGGATCAGAACTTTCTGAAGGTCGAAAAGAGTCTTTCAATAGGATATTTTTTAGTGAAACGTTTAATGTAAAAACAGAGGAAAATTGGAAGAAAAAGGGAAAAGGTATTCCTTTTAAAACTATTAGAAATCCGTTTTTATTATTTAAAGATATGTCTATGGCAGACTTTTATGCTGAAGCTTCATCATCATCCGATACAAATCCTTTAATACATCTTTGGGAAAAGGTTGGTTTTCCTAAAGATCATGTAATGAGTAGATCACAGCTAAAAGAGATATATACAGCTATGGCAGCTCTTGATAGTAATATGAAAAAAATGTCGGTAAGACCAGAGTATATTAATGTTCTATCTCATTATGACATGAGAGAAACAGTAACTGATCCCGGCAAAGGTACTCGCTATGGTGTGCGATATGGATACAATCCAGATAAAATGTCGTTATGGTATTTAAGGGTAATGGAAGCTGTTAAAAATGACCCATCAAAGATAGGACTTGGGCGAGCAGCGTTAGCTTTAGCTGAAACAGGATTTAGACCTAGTATGATTTTAGATATGCCTGTAGGGGCTTATCGACCATCTGAAGGTGTAGATATAAGAACAAATCTTGTAAAACCATCATCTGTATTTTTATCTCCAAAAATTGAAGGGGTAAAAATGGGTGAAAAGGTTATTGTACCAATTAGTAATCAGTTAGATGCAATAATGCAAGGTGCGTGGGATTCGATAGTTAAAATATCGGAAGGTGGACAGGAAATTGTAACTGGTCGTTTAGATAAGGAAGGAAAACCAATTCCTCATATGTTTGTGCATCCTAATGGTAATCCTATAACATCTGTACAATTAGGAAATTTTATTAAAAGTATTAAAGTTCACGGCATTATGGAAGATTTTGAAGACCTTAATGAAGATGGAAGTCCAAAACTACTGGATCATTTCTTAGCAGGATCAGTAGAAACACGAAGAATGTTAGCAACAGATATGGAAGCTCAAGGATTTTCCAGAGAACAAATTGCTAGGGCAACAGGCAGAAATCTTGTTAGTATTGGTGGAGGATCAACAGGTGTTTATGTGTCTTTAGGTACAGGGTCAATGACTGAAGAGTTAGCGAAACCGACTAAAACGATAGCCGATTTACGTTGGTCAGGGTGGAATAGAATCCTACAACAAGAAGGAGTAGTATTTTCAGACAAGGCTTGGCATCCTAATATGGATATGCTTGGGGCATTAACTAAGCAATACGGATCATTAAATCCAGATAATATTTTTATTGATGTAGATGAAAATATGATTTCTGCTGGATTATCACAGGGGTATCTACACGAACCTAGAACTCTTACACACATACAGGCAATTTTACCACCTCAGTATAGTGCCGATATACCATCGGATGCTATTATAAGTGGTAATCCAAAAAATATGTCAAGTAAACTAGCAAATATAGTAAAAAAAGCCAGTAATAAAAAAAGTGAGATTCTTACAGGGATACTTGGTACAGGGGCTTTAACATATGGTATGATGGAAGATGCCCTTGCAACAGTAAAGGATATTGGTATAGATGTTGCAGGAGAAGCAGCATTAAAAACTCTTGGGGCAAAGACACTTGGAAAAGTTATTCCTTTCAGTGAATTTGTTAGACCATCTGTTATAGAGCCTGATCATTTAGCTAAATCCCCAGAACAAATTGCACTGGAAGATACAGAAATGATAACGGATCAGGAGGTTCAGCGAACTCCTGAAGAAATAATCGCTGATGATACTAATTTTTTAAACATGGAGGAAACTAATGCCAGACAATAATTATAATTATGGGAGTTCATACATTATGAATGCTGACAAAACTTCGGTTAATGACCATCCTGAAACTAATCTTACTCGTGAGAAAAAAGATTTTTCAGTAGGAATCAAAAGAGAACCAATTATCGAAGCTTATCCAAAAAAGCAATCAAAATCTACTGTACAAGCTTCAATGTGGTCTAAGGCTAATCAAAAAGATTACTAAAGTAAAATAATAAAACGAAAGTAAATTATGTCTGAAAACTTTTTAGAGCCTTCTGACGATACGGCTGTTCCAGTTCAAAATCCTATGGAAGCTATGCCGGGATTGGCAGGACATATACGTTCTAAATTTGATGATGCTGAAAATGGGCGACAAGTTCATGAACAACGGTGGTTAACAGCGTATAAAAATTTTAGAGGAGTATACGATTCATCAACTCAGTATAGAGATTCTGAACGTTCTAAAGTATTTATAAAAATAACCAAAACTAAAGTTCTTGCAGCATATGGGCAAATAGTTGATATTTTATTTAGTAATAAAAAATTTCCTATAGTAGTTGAACCAACCCCAGTACCTGAAGGCATAGTAGAATTTGCTCATGAAAAAACTCCATTAGATGATATATTGAGTGATCCTTTTGGATTTCAAGGAGATGGCAAAGAATTATTACCCGGTATGACTGAGGCAACTCCTTTAGATATTCTAGGGGGAGCTTCTAAAGAATATACAGGTGTTCCTCTTGCAGAAGGCCCATCACGAATTGGCGAACCTCAAATTTCACCTGCACAGAAAACAGCATTAAAATTAGAAAAATTAATACATGATCAATTAGTAGATACGAATGCTGTAACAGTATTTAGAAATGCTATATTTGAATCAGCTCTTTTAGGTACAGGCATTATAAAAGGCCCATTAAATTTTTATAAAAGAGTACATAAATGGAATACAAATCCAGAAATGGGAGGAAGAGAATATGTACCCTACGAAAAAACTGTTCCACGTATCGAAACAGTATCTTGCTGGGATTTCCATCCTGATCCGTCAGCTACTTCAATTGAGGATTGCGAGTATGTCATCCAAAGACATAGGCTCAACAAACAACAATTACGTGCATTAATTAAACGTCCTCATTTTGATGTTCAAGGTATTGAAGAAGCTTTAGCAAAAGGACCTAATTACGAAGATAAATATTATGAAGATACTATTCGTGATGATGAAACTCAGCCTAATACTCAAGAAAGTCGATATGAAGTATTAGAATATTGGGGTGTCCTTGATGCAAAATTTGCACAATCTGTTGGACTTCAGATTCCTGATGAAATGTCTGAATTTGATCAGGTACAGATAAACGCATGGATAACTGGAAATTGTGTACTACGCTGTGTATTAAATCCATTTACTCCTGCAAGAATACCTTATCAGGTATTTCCGTATGAAGTTAATCCTTATCAGTTATTTGGTATAGGGGTTGCAGAAAATATGGAAGATGCACAGATGTTAATGAATGGGCATGTAAGAATGGCTATTGATAATTTAGCATTGGCAGGTAATCTTGTATTTGATGTTGACGAAGCAAGCTTAGTTCCCGGTCAGAATATGGACATATTCCCCGGTAAGATATTCAGACGACAATCTGGAGTTACAGGAACAGCCATTAACGGATTGAAATTTCCTAACACAGCAGGGGAAAACTTACAGATGTACCAGATTAGTCGGCAACTCGCTGATGAAGAAACTGGGTTGCCTTCAATAATGCACGGACAAACAGGTGTAAGTGGTACAGGCAGAACAGCATCTGGATTATCTATGTTACTAGGTGGAGCATCTCTATCGCTTAAAACAGTTGTAAAGAACATAGATGATTACCTATTAAAGCCCATTGGGGAAGCTTATTTTCAATGGAATATGCAATTCAATGAAGATGCTCCTGATACAGTCGGAGATCTTGAAATTAAACCTAGAGGTACAGCAGCAGTAATGCAAAAAGAAGTACGTAGCCAACGTTTAATGACATTACTACAGACTGTAGCAAATCCTATGCTTGCACCATTTATAAAAATACCAAATCTTATGCGTGAATTAGCAATCTCTCAAGACATAGACCCTGATAGTCTTGTTAATGATATGAATGACGCACAACTTTACGCTAAATTATTACAAGGATTACAAAATGCTCAACAACCAACAGGCCCAAATGGTCAGCCCCCTAATCAACAACAACAAGATATGGCAGGGGCTGGAGGAGTACCTGCACAGTCTCCAGAAATTGATAATTCAGGGGTTGGTGGCGGCAACATCGGAACAGGAAATGTTCCATCTGCAGGGGAAGCTGGCTTTACTGGAAACCCTCCTGAAGTTGAAGGATAATTGTAACGCTGTCATGAAGGAAAAAAATAATGGGTAACACATATACACTATCACAAGTAGCCTCAGGAGAATATCCTATTGATTGGTATAGTGATAAAATAGTTCGTGATGTACAAACATCAGAAGATGCACTTACCAGTACAGGAATAGATGTTTCAGTTCCTTCAGTTCAATCTTCTGAACAATCTATAAAAAAAGAGAAACCACCGATTGAGTGGATGTTGCGAAATAGTAGGCATTTAAAACAAGGAGCTAACCCTTATGTACAGTTGTATACTGATCCAGATGATTTTGCTGATGTAGAGGATTATGATAGTGTTTATAAAAAATATGTTAGTGATAAAGGGGGAGCATTTAGTTCACGACTTGGGGGTAAACTTGGATTTTTAGGTGGAACACTTGCAGGTAATTTTGGAATAGGGTCTGTTATTTCAGGAAGCCCAGATGTACTTGATCCAGTAACAGGAAAGCGTACTACACGATTAAATGGCCCATTTGGAATTGTGCATGACATGCTTTTAAAAAATAAATATGAAGGAGTTAAAAAAATAAAGTCAGCCTATGCAGCTGGAGGCAAAAACATTCCAGCAGGGTTGAGTTGGGGGCAATATCATGCTAGTAGCTTTTTAGATTGGGGAAACGTACTAAGAATAGGAAATCAAACATTTGTTAGAAAGCCCGGTGAATATAATTTTTATGGAAATATGGCAGCAGTAGGGGTGGATACTAAAACAATGCACAACATTGTTGCATTACAACAAGGCAAAGACCCAAAAGATTATGATTGGCGTAATTCTAAAGATACTGGAACAAAAGTATTAGGCTATGGTGGTGCTGGAGCTTATAGATTAGATGGTCGTCATGTGGATTATACAGGACAATTAGCATCAGCAGGTATTGGGATGTCTCATGAATTTGAAGCTATGGCAGATAGATATTTTAATGGAAATTATACTATTGCAAGAGAATGGTTGGCAGGTGCTCATAAATTTAAAACATTTACAGGAACATATAAAGATAAAGATGCTATGATCGCTCATTTTGAAAACTATGTTAAAATGGCAGGTGGAGATGTCGGTGGAGGAGGGGCAATTTCCAGAACTCCGGGGCATTTTAATACACAAGGAGAATGGGTTTCTAAATCAGTAGCTGTAGATGAACCAGTAGCTGTAGATACGGATGATTATGCAGGGATGGATTTACTAACAACAGAAGATGCGTCAGAAGTGACAGAAGACCCTTTTAAAACTGAGTTTGTTTCCCCAAATGTAAACCTAACTTATCCATCAGTTAAAATTGATATGTTAGGATGGGATGAGATTGAAGCAACAACCTTGGGAAATAAGGCTAGTGCAGATACTAGTGCATTAGTTGGGGCAGTAGATTTCGATGTTAATGCTTGGGCTAGAAAGGTTGCTAATAATCTTAATAATCCGAATAGGGTAACATTTACGCCTGCCGATCCAGCCCTATCAAAAACTACAGGACAATTACAACATGTATCTGAACCAACAGATTTACAAAAAGCAGCACAATCTGCTATCCAACTATCAGACCCTGCAACGTATAGTATGGCAGAACGAGAAAAGGCAGATAGAAAACGACAAGAAGCGACAGTAACAGCAGTAGCAGATGTTAAAAGTAAAGTGGATACAGGGGCTACTAAACTTGAATCGTGGGGAAGATATGGGTTTAAAGAGGGGGGTGTAATTCAGGATTTTTGGACTAAATATACTCCAATAGGTATGCAATTTGGTGGACAACCTGCTGAAGTTGCAGATATACCTACTGATCCAACAGGTACAGTTACAGGACCTGTAGGATTTGTAGAAGCTCCTCCATCTCAAGTTCCTGAAGCCCAGACTGTTGCTGATAATCAAGCTAGTGCATTACCTCCAGACTCTTTTGTTTTAAACGCTGGAGCAGTAAAGCTTAGAGGGGAAAAGGATGTAAAATCAATGCTTATGGATGCATACTATGAAGCAAGACGTAGAGGATTACCTATTGGTAATGTAGATGCTCCACTATATTCAGGGAATGTTGATGTACTATTATCGAAAGGAGAAGTTGTAATTCCTCCTGAACTCGTAGATATAATTGGATTAGGAAAATTAGAAAAATTAAATAATAGAGGAAAGCGTAAAGTTAAAGATATAACAGAAAAAACAGAAAAGCGAGTTATGGGAAATGAGCGAAAACAAGAAAAATTTAACTAATGTATTAGCTCAAAATGGGCTATTTGATCATGTAAATTCAATAATGGATATGCTTAATCCATTTAAAGGAAAGTCAAAACCTGTAATTTCTGACAAGGATTCTACTGCTCCCTTTATTTCAGAAGAATCAAGTTCTATTACAGGTGGAGGCCCTGAACAATTTGTTCCGTTTGAAATTTATGATGATGCAAAAATAGAAAAATTATATGATGCTATACACTATGCTGAATGGAAAGGACTTGATTCTCCTCAGTATACTGATGGTGATTATTTTACACGAACATGGTCAAATCCAGAAGATGAAAAAGGACGACCTATAGGGTCAAGTGCATATGGCCCAGTACAAATAACTGGAGGATTATTAGCAAATTATTTTGGTGATAAGGAAATGTTAGAATCTTTACCAAAAAATAAAGTTTCGGCAAATCTACTAAAGGAACAAGAAAAAGGCATACCGTCAAGGACAATTTTATCTGATGAAGAATTAGAATTTGTTGATGCTTTAATTATGCAAGCTTATAATTTTTCATTTTATGGGGCAGAAGATGAAAAAAAGAAATTAGAAGGATATAGTTCTGTATACGAATACGGTGGTAGAGGGGATGTTGAAGAACAATTTTCAAATTATAGAGAATTATATAAGCAAGTTGCTAAAAAGTTAATTGCATTACAATTAGATAGTGTTGGTGGAGATGAGATCGCATTTGCAAAAAAATGGAGATCAGGTAAAGAAAAATTTACAGACACTGAATATTTAAAAAAGTTTAAAGAAGGACTTGCAGGAGAAAAAGTAAAGGGGGAACAGTATGAAAAAGCAGAAATTGCACACCCTGTTACAAAAGAAGAAGTTGGTATTCCTATAGTACCACTCCCAATTTCAAGACCTGAAGAAGAACTTGAAACTGAAAGTTCTAATGAAGAAGGATTTTTACCTATAGATAATCAACCAGATTACGGTTATCAAAAGGTAATGACGTAAGCTACCCTAGTAATAGGCACTTACATAACCAAGCAGCCACCCATACGCCATGTGGCACTGCAACACAAGGAGAAAATAATGGCAAAACAAAAAGGTGTTCGTGCAAATAAGCCGAATGATGTTAAAGGTACTATTGACGATGAAAATCTTTATAGAAATAAATATCGTGAAGAAGTATACAAAGATGATGAAGACACTGTAGAAGCTACAGAAAAACAGACTGACCCTGCAGAAAAAGCAGCCACTCAGGAAGTTGGAGAAACTTTTGTTGATACAAAGAAAGATCATGATTATAAAAAACGGTACGATGATTTAAAAAATCATTATGATAAAAAATTAATTGAATGGAAAGAAGAAAAAGACAAATTACAATCTTCTTGGAAATCTGCAGAATCCATATCAAAAGATATACGTATTCCACAGACACAGGAAGAATATGAAGAGTTACAAACTTCTAATCCAGAATTATATAAAACAATTGATGCTTTATCCAATGCAAAAGCCGAACAAAAAATCAAAAAGCTTTCTGAAGAATTAAAACAACATAAAGGTCGTGAAACAAAATTAGAACGTGAAAAAGCATATGAAGAGCTTTTAAGGTTACAGCCTAGTTTTGATAAGTTAAAAAGCGATGAAAAGTTTTTAGAATGGCTTCAAGGTCAACCAACATCAATATCAGATGGTATATATAATAATGGTACGGATGCTAAATGGGCTTCCAGAGTAATCGATCTGTATTACGCAGATAGTGGGAAGTCTAAGAAGAAAATCATAAAAGATGATGATGCTGCAGCTTCTGTTAGAGCTCCACAAGTTCGTGAAGTTAAAACAACAGATGCAAAAGGTAACAGAATCTGGAAAGCTTCAGAAATCCAAAAACTAAAACCTTGGGAGTTTGAAAAACTTGAAAAGGAAATTGATTTGGCTCGTTCTGAAGGAAGAGTAGACTTTTCTTCTTAATCATTATTAACTTTAACTGAGGAGGGTAAAGCTTATGGCTTTTACTACAACTGCAGGTTACGCTAACCTGCCTAGTGGTAATTTTACACCGTCTATCTTCAGTCAGAAAGTCCTTAAATTTTTTCGCAGAGCTTCGGTTGTAGAAGATATTACTAATACCGACTATGCTGGGGAAATTGAGAACTATGGAGATACGGTTAATATTATCAAAGAACCAACAATTACAGTTTCATCTTATACAAGAGGTGCTGTAGTTAACCCACAAGACTTGGCTGATGACCAAACAACTTTGGTTGTTGACCAAGCAAACGCTTTTGCGTTTAAGATTGACGACATTGAAGAGCGTCAATCGCACATCAACTGGGAAGCATTATCAACATCATCTGGTGCGTATTCTTTAAAACGTGCTTATGATGCTAATGTTCTCGACTTAATGGCAACTAGTGCTGGACTAACTGGTGAATCTGGTGCAGCTACTGCCCAAATTGCAGGAATCGGTACATTAGGTACTGCTCTTGACGTTGGGGGAGCGACTACTCCGGGCGATACTGCCGTTAATGTAATGTTAAAAATGTCTAGAGCATTGGATGATCAGAACGTTCCTGAAGAGAACAGATGGTTTATTGCTCCACCATTATGGTATACACACCTTTTCGCAGCAGGCGGCAAAATTGCTGAAGTTCAGGTGACAGGTGATCAAGTATCTCCACTCCGTAACGGAATGGCGTTACAAGGTACTATTGCTGGATTTAAATGCTATAAATCAACTGCATTAAATTCTAGTGGTGGAACTGATCAGGTAACTATTAGTGGTTTGGCTACAGATGGTACAGAACACACCATCATGGCTGGACATATTTCATCAACTGCCACAGCTTCACATATTGCTAAAACTGAAGTAGTTAGATCTACTGAATCTTTTAGTGATGTCGTGAGAGGTCTTCATGTTTTTGGACGTAAAGTTCTACGAGCAGAAGCTATAGTTCGTGGTCAAGTTAGCTTAGATTAAGGGAGGATTAACTTATGGCTACTCATAATAATACACTAACTGGTGGAGGTACAACTAACCATCCAGCAGATGTTGCTAGGGCTTATGTTAGAACTTCTAAAGTTTGGGATACTGCTGATGGGGGTGCTGGTGGAGATGTCGTTCAAATGCTCGATATTCCTGCTGATACTATGATTATTGGTGGATGTCTCGAAGTTCTCGAAGCTAGAGGTAACGGACAAGTAACTTTGGAAGTTGGTATTACTGGTGGTGACGTTGACTGTTTTGTTGATGTTAACGTATTAGCTGCTGGTATTACACCATTTATTAGTTCAGCAGCTAGTGGAGCAATCGCTAACGTAGCGAGTGGATCAGCAATTTCTACTGGTGCTATACTTACTAGTGCTGATACTGTAGATGCATTGATAACTGATGCTGGAT
>VTLG01013677.1_pt1 | contig 12240 bp, 11 predicted proteins | sample 4694571 | NCBI WGS metagenome assembly VTLG01 (sample SAMN12604809, study PRJNA352737) | marine metagenome | biome: ENVO:00000447; feature: ENVO:00000209|ENVO:00000569|ENVO:01000036; material: ENVO:00002151; isolation source: viral sequences binned using virsorter ... | reverse complement strand
TGTGCTATTGATGCAGCAGCACCAATAGTTCTTTTTGAGTCACCTTCAAGCAATCCACTATTACTATCACATCCATTCATAGAAACCCAAATGGCATTTTTTGTCTCAACACCAGATGGTCTCCATGATACACCCGTTCCCACTGATGACAAACGATAATCAGTCTTACATACACCAACTGCATCAGAAAATCCATCATCATCATTAATATCTAATAAGGACGACTCTAATTCTACAGTTCCCACAAAAGTAGAAAGACCACTCACAGTCAGACTACCACCCACACTTACATTTCTTTCAACACCAACTCCACCTTCAACAATAACAGCTCCAGTATCTTTACTATTAGATTCTGTAGGAGATTCTACTGTTAAAGTACCACTCACCGTTGTAGTATCACTGATTGCATCACCTAAAACAGTATTACCTTTAACATTTAACTGATTCCCAACCCACAAATTCTCTCCAATTCCAGTACCCCCAATAACCTGAAGAGCACCAGTAGCAGGACTAGTAGATCCTTGAGTTGACCTTACTTCAGCAATCCCACCCATTATTAAATTTTTAACAATACCTAAACCACCATCCAGTTGGACAGAAGCACTTAGAGGACTCACAGCTGGTGAAGTCTCATTAAATGTAGTTAAACCATCTACATCTAATGTACTATTAAGTGATGTGGCACCCTCTACATCTACTGTACTCTGAAACGTTGCTGCATTATCTACATTTAAGGTAAAATCTAATTCAGTATGTCTATTAACTGTTAATTTCCGCCTAAAGTAAGCATCATCCCAAACATCCAACGCATACTCTGGATCTACCGTTGCAACACCAACATAACCCCTTTTCGTAATAACAGTATACTCATCATCCCCTTCACGTATACCTACTTGAAACATCTGTAGAGGATTGGTAGTACCAATACCTACAGAACCAATACCAGTAATTACAGTAGCATCAGAGTTACCTACTCCAACTTGAAACGCTTCTACAGGTTTTACTGTTAAAATACCAACATTAGTTTGCCTATAAATTGAAGCATTATCACCTTCACCATCAAATCCCCATAAATCAAAAGTAGTAATAGTTGCTACTCCACTATGATTATAATTCCCAATATTCCAATCAACAGTTTGGGATCCTGCAATATTGGAGTTGGAAAGGGCAATAGTACCAACACCAATTGAAGTAATATAAGTGTTAGTTGATATCATACTGAGAGGATCAGCAATAGCAGGGATCGCAACTTGACCCACAAGAATACTTGCTGTAGAAATAGATACTACATTAGATCCTATATTAATACTACCACTTCTCCCACTAATTGCTACTATCCAATCTGGTAAGGAAGCTATAGGAGTAGCAGTATCAGTTCCCAAACCAAGACTATTTCTCTGTGAAAAGTTTAGAGTATCAAATGTTTGAGCAACACCCACTGAGATAGGAATATAAACTCCTTCATCCTGAATTTTAATTCCTTCTGTGGTTTCAGTAGGAGGAATTGGTTGCCATCTTATTCCAATTTCATCTCGTTTTAACCAATAATTATTTTGTCCAGGAGAACCAACAGAGTCGTAAATATTTCTAGCAATATGAGTACTACCCTGAATATCAAGTTTTAATGGACCTTGAGCTCCCTCACTAAATCCAGCATTATCAATAATCCAATTTCCAAATGGATTAGTTGTTCCAATACCAACAGTACCACCTGAGTAATTTTCTTCGCCAGGAGCACCATATCCAACACCATTGCCATAGGCAATTACTACAGAAGAATCACCAACACCCACATGGACTTTATTGTGTGGGCCCGTGGTTCCTATACCCACTCGGCCACTTAATGCACCCGTATTGATACCAACAAATACCGTACCTGCAGAACCTACATTAAATCTATTCTTAACTGTTAAGTAAGAAACATCTACCAGACCCCAAATATCAACTCGTTCACCAGCAAACGTGGCAATACCACTTGTATATGAATTTCCTCTAACTTCTAAGTCATCAACTGAAATACTTTTATATTGATACTCAAGATTACCATAGATATAAACATTCTCAAATACTGAGTTTCCTGATCTTGTAAAATCTTGATTAAGTGATGACATTATACTACTTCCGATCCAATTTGTTCTCCAATTTTACTACCAATCGCCGCACCCACAGGACCTCCAATAGCACCACCTGCCATTGCTCCTAATTTACCACCAGCCATACCTCCTATATCAAAACTTTTTGTCATTCCAAGTGCAGCATCACTTACAAAACTCAATTTACCACTGGTTGCTGCCATAAAAGAACTTAATTTAAGATGATCAAGAAGATCTTGCCTACCTGCAGGGCCACTAACATTTATTTTTTGAGCAATTAATTTAATTTCTTTTGTATCACCAATATCATCACCACCTATTTGGATATTATTCGTACCTTTGATAATAATATCATTAGCATCTAAAGTAATAGTTTTACTGGCTTTAATAAGAACATGATCTTTTACTGCAGTTAAAGAAAGATTTCCTGTATGTGCAGTTACCTGCATGGCAGTTCCACCATTAGATGTTTTCTTAGCACCAGTATCTATCTGAAGACCTTGTTCAGTTTCAACCCTAGTAATACCACCTTCATGATGAGCTAATATGAATCTATTACCTTCTTTATTAACTCCTTTAAGAGAAAATGCTTCACCACCAGCTAAATCACTAACAGTATCACTCTTATTAGATTCTATAATAAGATTGCCATAAATATTCTGTTGCCACGCATCAGCTGTCATAATTAAACCTTCCCAACACAATCAATAACTTGAAGTACATCACCTTGAGGCCTCGTTGTAGACATTAAAGGTCGAAGCACTGCACCAAACCCTAGATCAGTACTAATATTTAGTTCAGGTAAACCAGAGTAAGCAACCCTATTAACAATATCAACACTTTCTATTCTACCATCCACAATAGTCAAATCAAAGTTCTCTAAAGTATCTCCCTCTTCATATCCTTCTCCTGGATTATCAATAACAACTCCACCAATATATAATGGAACTGGATCCTCTTCTGCAGGATAATTTTCACCAATAGTAATCATAGATACACTTAAAATCTCACCATAAGTAGGTGAATATGGATTTTGATCTATATTTGCCTTTGCATAAGCACCATAACCTCTGTCACACCTATCAGTAAGAGTTACAATAGGAGGAGATGTATATCCACTACCTCCATCTGCCATCTCTATTCCAACAATACTTGCGGTTCTCTTCACATCTCCATATATATCATCAAAATTGAATTCTGCCTTCACCTTACCAAGAATAGCCTTTCCTACTCCTCCTATACCCTCACCACCAAAGAATTCTACTTTAGGTAATCCACACTCAAATATATTACCAGTATTACAATCAACAGCTGTTTCTTCTACATCGGATAACTTTTGTCCAAAAATACTCCATTTTCCATAACTTTCCTCAAATGCAGTAGTTACACTAGATGCTCCTCCTACAAGAGATGCACCAGATATTGTATTCAGCACACCAGGATTATTCAATGGTTCTAATATTTCACTACCTGCCTCTGCCACATCACCTACTACAGCAAGTGTACCAGTAGCAATATTCGCTGTAGCATTTGCTGCTCCTCTAAAAATATTTCCCCAACTCTTTTTATTAGATGATTCTGACTTCTCTTTTTGATTTCCTACAGTATTTTTATAAACAGTACTTGTAGGACAATCTTTTTGTTCTCCACATGAGAAGAATCCACCAACTTTCTTAAGTATATCTATACCATCAACCATAAAATCTTTAATATTCATAGCAACACCTAATACCTTTGAGACAGGTCCTAAAAGAGGGCCTATTATAGAATCAGCCATACTAGCAATTTTAGTAACTATTCCACCTACCATTTGTTCAACGGCACAAATAGGAACGTTAAGAAGATTTGAGTTTATTGCTCCACTAAGTAAATCTGCAGCAATATTTGGTATGGCAAGAGAAATTCTAGATGAAGCACAAAAAATACCATCAAACAAACCTTTAATAGGACCTAATAACGCATCCTGAATACCAGTAATCTTGGCAATTGCTGCGGTCATTGGAAATGCCTTAGAGACTTTAGCCATTATACCCGAAGCTAAATCCTCAAATCCACCCGCAATCATCTTTTCTAATTTTTGACTTAGAGCAGTTGTCATTTTATTGACAAATTTATTCATAGATCTACCTATCATTCCAGAAGCATCTTTAATTGCTTGAGGTAGATTTAAAATGGCACTTCCTGGCCCATTAATCATATTAAATAAATTTTCAATTTGACTTGCTACACCATCTAAAGTATTATCTCTACAAGGATCCGCTTGAGTAATTTCAAGTCCTGTTACTGTACTATCAGGAAGGTTATTATTTCCTGGTAATTGTGTCTCTACCTGCTTTAATACAGATTCTTGAGTTGCAACAGTAGCTACACCTTCTGCGGCTAATTCTGCCTCTGCCTGTGCAATAAGTTGAGCTTGAATATCATCAGCTTGAGTACTGGTACCACCAATAACATCACCAATAACATCAGTATCATTTGGTATTGCTTGTGGATTAGCTGTACCTGCTCCTACGTCTGGATATACTAATTCTCCAGTAAGTGTACTTCTACCCTCAGCTATTCTTTGCCTTGCCAACTCCTGAGCCCGTTCAGCAGCAGTTGGAATCTCAGTAGTTACCCTCTCTGTATTAGCTGTATTTTGAAACTCTAAGGAATCATCAACTTGTGTCTGTATAGCATCTTGGTTAGTGGCAGGAAGACTATCAAGAGGAGTATTAAGAGCTTCGGAAATAATAGGATTATCTGCATAATTATCAATTATAAATTGAATCTTCTCTTTTTTTACAGGAGAATCTATTTGATCAAAAGCAATGATAAATGGAACGGCAGCTCTTAATTGTTCGTCACTAACTATTTGAGTGTTTGTAGGAGATGAAACTATGGTTGCATCAGGAGATGAAGTTGATTCAACTACTGTCTCAGAAGAAGTAGTAGTATCTAAAGGATCAACTGTAGTTATAGGAGAAACTGTTGGAGTAGCAGCAGGAGTAGCAGCAGGAGTAGCAGCAGGAGTAGCAGCAGCTTCTATATCCGAAGATTGTTCCCTCCAAAAACTATCATCTTGAAGTAATGCTTCAGCTTCTCTCTCACTATAGGACTGCTTACCATTACTGAATACTTTAGCATTGTTTAAATATCTTCTACCTGCTTCATATGTCCCTGCAGCAAGAACTGCAGCAGCTAAACTTTTAACTCCCCACCAAATGACAGGAACCGCAAAAACTGCTGCTTGCCTATTTAATGGTTCTTGTTTATCATTTAAAAGCTTAAGAAGAAATTCATTACTCCTATCTTTTTGTTCTGCTTCTTTTAGTAAGTCTTGTTTCCACTGTGGAACTGTAGATTCTGTCATGAGTAATATCCTCCTTTTATTATTTAGAATAGACCTGTGATCGTCTTTTTAATCATGGAACCACCAATATTTTTAGCCTTACTCTTCAATACACCTACTGCACCACCAACCAATCCTGATTTTTTCATTAGTCTTTGTGCATTACTAGAACTTCTATTAGATTTAGTTGCTCCTTTTACAGCACTAGGGATTCCTTCAGGAGTATCTGCATTAAATTCTTGTGAAGGAGTACCATCTTTTTGATTAGGTGGATTTAAGTTAGTTTGTTTAGATGAACCCACAAATCCAGTCTTAAGACCAAATCTACCAGATTTAAATTTGGCATTTTGAGTTCTTCCTAAAACATGCAAAATAATAGGATTTTGTTTTGCATTTCCATCTAAAAACTTTCCAAGAACTACATCTCCTTGAGTTAATCTAACACTCATTTTTCTACCAGCTGCTCCAGATCCCGCCGTCGGTGGAAGAGCAACTAAAGCAAACACAATTTGATCATCAGGTATTTGAGAAATATCAGAAGGATGATATCCCATAATGGCAACTCTTCTACGAATACCAAAACCTGCCCTACCATCTTGTTGATTTTGTTGAGATTTATAAGGAAGTATTGTCCCAATCCATTCGTGAGTTCCTAACCCATAAAAACTATCAGAAGAAGAATTATTCATTTTATATTAAGTATTTTGAGATGAATGTAATCCATAAGAATCACGCAATAGACCTAAAGAAGTTTCACTTTTTTCAGGATTAAAATGATGACATAAAGAGCCAATTATATATCTACCACTTTGTTTTTGATCTGGCCCCATTTCCTTTCTACTGGATATATCTTCAATTACCACATTCAATACTTCACCAGCTTCTAAATTAGTATTACCCATAATAAGGACAGAGGTTTGTTGAGAGAATAATAAATTATATCTTGCTGCTGCAGCAGCAAAATAAAACTCAGGATTATTATTAGGAGTAACACTTTCTTTATCAGCTCCAATATTTAATATAGCGGTCTCTACCCTATGAAATCTATTTCCAGAATTAAATTCTTCTTTCAATATGTTAGGAATCGTTGGAGTTTTACCTAGAGTAGAAAATTTAGGATTCTTATATAAATCATCATCATCTACAGAAATATCAATCTCGGTAAAATCAAAAGTTGCTGGATTAAAAAATATAGTCTTCGTGGCATATATACCAGTTCTAATCTGATTTAATAAATTTTGATCTTGTGAGACAGTTAAAGATTCTATTTTAAATTGATTTTCAACATCTGAAGCTTGATATGATGATTCAACAAAAGCATTATAATTATAATTATCAGGATAGGGGTTAGAATTGATTAAAGTATCTGCAGAAATATATTTAAATCCACTTTTGGTCTCATAACAAAAATAACCTGCCCCTGCTGTATTTTGAGGAATGGTCTGTTTTGCTAACATCCCAAGCAAGTCAAAAGGTCTCTGAGTCATTCCTGCAAATGAATAAGAATTACTAGAATCATCAACCTGAATTAAATCATCAGTTAATTTTAAGTCATTTTTTAGAATATTTTTTACAGATTCACTAATTCTTCCATCAAAATGTCTGGTTACTCGTTTAGTAGGATTAGTCCATCCAATTCTAGATACAAATCTAAATTGAAGAATCTCTGAAGTAGATGTTTTCTCTAATACTTTTACTTCATTGATATATAATCTCTTATGGGGATTAGTAGTAGATGAAAAATCCAATCCTTCACCAATATAATTTTTAACCTTTAATAGAAGTTCACACCCTACTTCAAGTGGAAGATAACTATGTAAAGATCCCACCCTATCTTGAATATCATCTTCAGAATTACTGACACCAACAGTACTAACAAGAGTAACTATTCCTGTTATGTTTGGAGAAAGTATATTTTCATAATAATATATGTCAGTCACTCTAAATTGAGCATCATCTGCAGTGACAGATCTTCTACCATCAGCTGATATTATAATGAACTTTTCGTATATGGGAGGTTGTTGTATCGTCATTAGGCAAGGTTGTGTGCATCCATAGAAGAATGGAAATCGGAATTATTATTATTACTCTGACGACCACGCCAAGTTAATGGATTCCACCATTTTACTTTAGTTCTTTCTACAACCATAAGATCAGGTTTAGGTATATCTTGATCTTTCTCTAAAGGGCCTTTTTGATTTAATATAACGAAGGGAGTTTTTTTTCTAACTATAAGATTTTTATCTAACCCAGAATCTAAACGGGGATTTAAAACTTCTCTAGTTCTTTTTTCCTTAAACTTCTTACTCCTTTTTTGTATTTTACTATCTTGCTTTAATAATTCTTGCCTCATTACCTGACCCGTACTTTCAAGATTATTATCTTCCCAAGGATTATTCCATTTCACTGGTGAAGATTTATTAATATTATCATTCCCACTATTCGATGGAGTAGATGAAGGTCTTTCTTCCGTGTCATCTCCAACAGATTTCAAGTCACGATCAATTCCTTTTAATTCTGCATCCAAATCTTTTAAATCTGATTCTGCTTTTTGCAAATCCTTTGTAGATTTGTTTAAATTAAAAAGACTGCTTATACCATTATACAAAGCACTCATCCCTTTACCAATAATAGCAAAGGTCTTCATGGCACCTTCCCAAATTGGTTTAATAAATGCAAAAGCTCTCTTTAAGGTTGCTATAATTTGTGGTAATCGAGTTACAAGAAATCCTACTAATAACCATCCAAAGAAATTAACCAATCTATCCCAAATAGATCTAGCAACTCCTACTGCTTTACCTAAAAGAGAAATCTTAGGTATTTTTCTTGAAGGAGAACCTTCTATTTTCTTTTCTAATAATATCCTTTTCTCTTGTTCTTCTTGACGACGAGTTAAATAACTTTTTTTCTTTTCCACATTCCTAAGTTTCTTATTAGATCTAATAAGAACACTTTTAATATTAGTAACATTAAGTTTTACTTTTTTTACTTCTGCAATTTCCATTTATATGTAAAATGACCAGCTGCCATTAGTGTATATACCCAAATTACTTTGAGTAGATGCAATATTAGGATTAGAATTATCCTCTGGTGAAGGATTAGGAAATTCCCCTTCATTAGAACCCTCACCAGGAGTAGCAAAGGAAGGAAGATCAGCCTGATCATTTATGTTATACACATTAACCTTACCACCCATATTATTACTTCTATCATGAAAAAGATTTTCATGTCTGTTTAGTTCTTGTTGAGATAATTGATTACCTGCATCAGCACCAGATACTGCATCCATTGCTCTTCCACCTAACCAAGATCCGCCAATACCACCAATCAAACCACCAATTACTGCTCCTGGAACTGCACCAACACCACCAAACATTGCACCAATAGCAGCACCTGCCATTGCTCCACCTTTGGCACCAGCCATTCCACCACCAATAGTTCCAGCAGTTCCCATCCCTGCTTGTAAATGACTTTGACCTTCATCCAATCTACCTTTATACTCCAAACCACCCATTAAAATAGAAAATAATCCCCCTCCTATTCTTGTTCTGGGTAATCTTAAATTACGTGCCAGTAAGTTAGATGTAACCCTTTGTCTTTGTAAGAATCTTGATAAAGGAGTCTTTGTTCTAGTGAATTGTTGAATTGGGTTAATACCAGGCATTCCACCGAACCTAGTACCTGTCTTAGTAGTTTTTACACCCCACCTAGAAAGTTTAGTGAATAATCCAGTTCTATTTCCAGCAGCAACTGCACCTCTTGCACCTGCACCAATACCAAGTAATCCAAGAGCTCCTTTTAAGAGAGAAATGGTACCCGCAAGACGAAGAACCGTATCGAGTATTACTCCCCCAATAACTAAACCTGTAATTAATCCCCAATGTTTAGATATAAAATTAACAACTTTCTCTACTCTTCCCGGATTATCAGATAACCATTTCAATCCTTTATTAACAACAAACCCTGCTGCCAACCATCCAAAAAATCCTAATATTCTACTAAAAATACCTCTTACAGGAGCAGTAACAGTCTGAAATACTTTACCAATACCTCCACCTAATTTAGTATCTTTTTCCCCACCACCTAATTTACCACCTTTCATAGTGGAGGTGGTCTTTCTAATATTCTTTATTTCCTCTTCTTCTTTAGCAATTCTATAAGCAAAATCTAAAGCTAATTGTTTTTGTATCTCTTGGAGAATATTATTAGTTTCAACTAATGTTTCAGAAACTGGTGTACCAGAAGGTGTTAATATAGGACTATCAGGTGAACGACGACCAAAAATTGAAGAAGAAACTTTGGTTATCTTCGGTAATAAAGATTTAGTTTTGAAAATCGATTTAAATGCCACTTTGTTGTTTTTGTTTTAGATTTTCTTCTTCAATATATTGTTGGAGAAGTGAAATATAAATTTCTCTTTCCCAAGGAATCATATTCTCTAACTCTGTTAAGCTATATTTATGGTGCTGGATCAAGGCAAAGTTTGTTCTATAATAATTTTCCAAACTTTCATGAGCCAGGGCTAATTGAAAAAAGATGCAAGACCCTCAATTACAACTTCATTCTCAACTTTAGTCTTAGGATTAATTACCTTAAGAGTATGAGTAAGCTTAGGCATAGTATCAAAAAATGATTCCACATCCTTAAATTGTTTAGAGTTCATTTGTTCAACAAAATCCCTCAATTCTTTTTTAGTGCATTCTGTAGCATCCCATGCTTCATCCTCATTATATACTTGCTTAATGCATGACATAATAACATTTAATGATTCATCCACCTGACTTTTTTGACTATCCATCTCAAAATTAGATTCAATAAACTGGGTTAATGATGGATATTGCATTTGCACTGACAAATTCTCATCCAATTTAATAATATTAGAATGTTTAGGATCTTTCTTAACTTTAATTGAATCAATATCAATTTCAACAGCAACCTGTGTTTCCCCATCATCTGGGCATGTTACATTCACTTCTACTGTCTCACCAACAGACTTAGCACGAACATTCAAAAACAAATACTCAATATCAAAAGTAGCCAATTTATCAATTTTGATGCCTCTGCTCAAAATGCAATTTGAAAGCACCGTCTTTATAGAAGTAGTGATTTGTTTAGTATCTTCCGATTCTAATGCCATGATTAGAATCTTTTCTTCCTTAACTAAAAAAGGTCTATATTTAATCTTTTTATTACTCGATGGTAATACCAACTCATAAGTCGGAGCAGATATTTGTGGTAAAGGCATAATTTTTAATACACTTCAGTAAGGTTATTTAGCAACTAATCCCAACCTCCCATTATATAACGATCATAGGCAAATTGTATAGTTACTTTTAATATATCAGCATCTCCATAAGACACTGGAATTGATGTCATAGCTTTAGGAAATGCATTTATAAACTCATATCCTACTTGATGATCAAAATTTCTATCAAATTTTGCAATTGATAGTGTTCCACATTTATATCCTACAGTAGAAGATGATTGCATGGGATAATTAAATCTACGATAATAATTTTGACTATCTGTTCTATTAACCCTATCTACTCTATTATCTCCCGAAATATAATCCATCCACCCTTCAAAAAATTTAAGCACATTATATTTTCTATCAACATAGAATGTAAAATCACTATCAAGATACATTCGAGTATGAGCAAACTGTTGATTTATTCCCTGAAAATTATCTTTAACTTCAGCAGTCGCAAATGAACTAGAAGGTAAGGTGGCTTCAGAACACATAATACCAATGGCACCATTTAAATAATTAGCATCCACACTATAAACATTTTCAAGATAACCTTTAAGAGTTCCTGTAATTCCAGAAATGTTTACCTGATATTGATTTGTTAAAGACAGTTTAGTAATGTCAGTTCTGTTCAAAACATCCATTTTGAACTTTTGGATTACTGTTGCCATAAATACCTTATATTATTTTTATATTATAAAGTATTTAGATGTCTTATAAAGGAAGATATAGACCTAATAACCCATTAAAGTATAAAGGTGACTATAAAAACATAATTTATCGTTCTTTATGGGAACTTAAGTTCATGAAATATTGTGATAGTAATCAGAATATTTTAGAATGGGGAAGTGAAGAGTTCTTTCTTCCTTATAGATCTCCCTTAGATAATAGAGTTCATAGATACTTCCCAGACTTTTACATTAAGGTAAGAGAAAACACTGGTAAAATTAAAAAAATGATTATTGAGGTAAAACCTCTAAGGCAATGTATGGAACCAAAACGTCAAAAAAAGAAGACAAGAGGATATATCTATGAGGTGCGTGAATATGCAAAGAATCAGGCAAAATGGAAGGCAGCAGAAGAATACTGTTTAGATAGAGGATTGGAATTTAAAATATTAACAGAAAAAGAATTAGGAATATCTAAATGACTTCTAGTTACCCTACCGATGACAAACATAATCGAATTCGTGGTGTTATCGATAATTTAATAGGAACAGAAGACCCTGATGATTTGATGATGGAAATGATGGAAGCTCTTAATAATACCGTCACTCCTGTTCCTGATGTAGGAAAATATTATACATTTGTTTATAATCCTAAAACTAATAATATAGAATATGATGCACATCCATTAGTTGCAGTAACTGATTTATTCCGTTGGGGATTTCGTGGAATTAATTTTCATTGGGGTTCTTACAGACAATATACATGGAATGAGGTCGTAGGTCAGTTGTATGAAGTCTATCCAGAGGAACTTGCGGATGCAAGAGAGATACCTTTTGGAAAAAGACAACTAAATAACTAATAATTAATAAATTAGGTCGATAATGGCACAAGGAACTTGGA
>VTLG01008416.1_pt1 | contig 12240 bp, 19 predicted proteins | sample 4694571 | NCBI WGS metagenome assembly VTLG01 (sample SAMN12604809, study PRJNA352737) | marine metagenome | biome: ENVO:00000447; feature: ENVO:00000209|ENVO:00000569|ENVO:01000036; material: ENVO:00002151; isolation source: viral sequences binned using virsorter ... | reverse complement strand
ATAAAGTAGGTGGTTTTGGAATCGCATTAGCATTTCTAAAGAAGAAAGCACCAACTACATCTCCCCAGTTATCAGAAAATAGATTAATACTGGATATGGTTGCCACAGCACCACTTGAAGCACCAGCAGTCCCCCCATGTCCTGTAATAGTGCCAGCATTATTGATGACTAAAGTTCCGCCCATTCCAGAAGAAACAAGTATAGCTGCATTTCCAACTGTTGCCCCTACAGTGACACCGCTACTTATATTTAAAATTTTATCTTGGCTTGCTGTCCAATCAGTGCCAAAAAGTGTTGCTAAAACTAAATCTGTTGTATCAGAAGTTATTGTTTGTTCTGCACCACTTACAGAACCAAGACCTAACAACACTTGTTGTATAGGCATTAACTTAAACCTGCACCTGCAATATATGCAATAGTAGCACTAGCAAAATATATAGTACACATCCCTCTGCCTGCTAATGTTCTATTTCCTGTAGCAGCGTCAGCAGTGTTATATAAAGTTAAACCTGATCCTTGTGTAATTGTTTGATCTGATCCACTATTATTAATAATGGTAATAGCATCACCAGCAGCTAATACGGAAGCTGGAATAGTAATACCACCAGTTGAAATATATACAGCTTTACCAGCATCACCTGCAACTAAAGTATATGCACTTGTTTGTGTGTTAAGAATTATAGAACGTAAGTTACCTTTGCTGTCTGATACAGTTCCAGAAGATGTTGCATTTGCTGCAAAAGAAACATTACCAGAAGAATCAAGTGTTATACCATCTGCTGAAGCCGCAGTATGTCTATATGCATTTGCAATTACTCTACTCATGATTTTGGATTAGCGTCTTTAACCGCTTTGTTATGTGCAGCAAAACTGCCTGTTGCGTCTAGTTTACCAGCAATAATATCATCGTAAATCATCCCCATTTGTTCCCCTGTTGGTGCGTAAATTGTAGAACCTGTTTTTGTTCTTTTAATTTTATATTCTTCTGCTTTTTTCCAAATTGGATATGCGTCATTTAATTCATCATCTGTAGGTTGTGCATCACTATTTCCAGAATCCCATTCAATAATTTTATGTGGTGGTGTACTTTGATCTAATCTATAACGATTAGCATTTAAACCTAGCACCAATAAAGCTAAATTTATATCTGTGTCTGGATTAATTGCCATGATTATAATTCCTTATAAATTTCAACTAAAGTAAACAACTCACCTTCACCAAAGTTTGTATGTACTCTCATAAAACCATCAGTAGCCCTTGTAGTGCCACATCTATGTTGTATTTCATAAACTTTCGACCCCGAAATAGTAAATCGTGCTGACACAAAAGATCTATTCCCACAGTTATCCGACGCATGAGCAATTTCAGTTGTACCAAATGCAACCGTTGAACTATCAGTAGTATTATATAGTCTTATTTGATGACCATTAACTTTATGTGCAGGTGCAGAAGCATTAACTAAGTATGTACCAGCAGCTAGTGTGAATTGATTACTACTAATTGATATTATTCCGTCTGGATCAGATATTTCAGTATTTAAATCTCTTGTTTGCCATGCACCAGAAGTAAATGTTCCTCCTTCAGTACCTGCTGATTTTTGATCACCAATAATCGCATAACTAGCAAATTTGCCACCAGCATTAAACTCTAGCTCTGCATTTGTTGAAGTATGGTTAGCACTTGCTACTTTTAAAACTTGACCAGCCGAACCAGTTGTAGATGGTAATTTTAGAGTTACATCACTACTAGGATTAGCTGCTGGACTATGTATAATAGTGCCATTACCTGATGTGTGTTTTAATTTAATACTTGCCATGTTTAACTATAAGGTGAATCTCCAAGAATAGATGTGTTCCATTGTGCTTTCAATCCATCCGTATCGGAAGCACTTTCAATCGCAGAATCAGCAGGGGCATCCCTTAATGCTTGCTTTTTACTAACTATATCAGTAGTACTAGCACCTGTCTCTAATGCTTTTTGAAATTCAATATCAAGTTCTGCAAGCTTTGGTGTTCTTGCTTTTCTTATGTTTGTTTTGTGTATCTCTCTGGCTTTTGCCATGTCTATACCAAATCCCATAATTTACTCCGTATAAGTCCAAGCATTTCTAAAACTCCTATCTGTAGGAATTATTGATTTATCAACAATATAAGATGTTTTACCACTTGGGACATCTTTTGCTTGTATTTGTTCAACAGTCAAACCACAATTATCTGTAGGAACAACAATACTGATTGAACCATCATCATTTGTATAAATAATTCTTTTATCTGAATTTGCCATAATTAACCTCCAAAAACAGCACTAAAAACATTTGTAGCATCTTGATAAGTTGATCCATCGTAAGAAACATCTAAAATATAACTACCTGTTGCTAATGATGTAGCTCCAACTTCTCTAACATTACCCGAAGTTGTTGCAAAATAATGACCAGAAGAAACTACACAATAATTAGTATTTGCCATACTTGTAGTAAAACTAACTGTGTATTTACCTGTACCTGTTTCAGCAATAGAACTTATACCAAAACTATCTCTTTCTCCAAAGGTTGAAAATCCACTAACCCCTCCACTAAAATTGCACCATGCTTTTGCAATACCACTTAAGTTTTGTTTTGCATCTGTAACTGCATTAGCAGCAAGCATATCTGTATCTACTACTCCGTCAGGCAAGCCTCCTACTGCTAAACCGCCTATTGTGTTTGCTGATCCGTTGATTGCTATTGCCATTATGGAATTGTTACAACTGAAGGACTATTTATTGTAAGTGTAGCATTTATTGTAAGAGGAGATGCGACCAGGGCATTATGATTTTGCGAAATTGTATAATCGTTGTCCATTGTATTTTCTCCCTCGTGGAAAATCTTCTCACCGCCCCCACCAGTAGCACCACCTGATGATGGTAAATTTGTAAGATTTGCCCCACTTATAGCAGGTAAAGCACCTGTTAGGTTAGCTGACGGTAAGTTTGTAAGATTTGTACCACTAACAGCAGGTAATGTTGCTGGGAATCTTGCATCAGGTATAGTACCAGAACTTAAATTATCTGCATTTAGTGCAGAACCATCAATAAAACCTGCGCCATTTGTTAACTGGTTATTATTTGTAGGTATTGTTGGTTTATTAAGTAAATCATTATAATTCACAACATTAGAATTAGTAGAAACACTATTACCCATATATGCGTGTGCTGAACATTGATAATGTAAAACTAAAGGTGTTGTATCTGTTACAGCAATTTGTGTATATGCCCCTGCTTGCCCTGGTGTACCATTTGTTGTAACCCCTGTTGTATATGCTGTAGTTTTATCTGCTTCTAAATAAAATCTTAGTGGATGAGTTGCATTACTTGCATCTGCTTGATCAAACTTATATGTTCTACCTGGTGTAAGTGTTATAAAAGGTGCTTCATATCCATCTATTTTATATCCATTACTAGATCCAGTTCCGTTATATCTATGTGCAGCAGTTTTACTAGCTACTGTTACTGTTAATGTTTTAGTTGAACCTGTATATGTTGCCTGTACTGTTGCAAAGCCTCTAATATTTCCATCATTCTGTAATGTAAGATCACCTGTAAAAGTTGGGTTAGTACTAGAACCAGGGTCAACCCAACTAAGGTTTCCACTAGCATCACTTGCTAAAACATAACCACTAACCCCTGCATCTGTTGCTGGTAATGTCCATACAACATTAGATGTAACTGTAGCAGGTGCTTTAAAACCTACGTGATGCGATGAATCAGAATCTAAATACCTTATCTCTTTTTGTCCTGATACAGAAAAATGTTCTGATGAAGTCCAAGAATCTGTAGAATCCACCCAATTAAATGTTTTGTCTGTAGCACCTTTTAAAGTTATTCCACCTCCATCTGCTGTTGTATCTGATGGGCTAGATACTTTACCAAGTTCTATATTTTTATCTTCTACAGTAAGTGTTGTTGTATCTATGGTTGTAGTAGTACCATTTACTGTAAAATTACCGCCAACTGTTAAGTTACCAGCTAATAATCTATTTGTATCAGGTATTGGTACATAGTCTAAACTTTGCCATGCTGTTGATCCATCACCTATCTTAAACTTTTTAGTATCTGACTCTATACCCCATTCACCTGCTAATAATACAGTATTATTAGATGTCCAATTACTTGCTGTATCTCTTCTTTGTTTCTGTAAAGCTGTTAATGTAATTGTCATTTTTTATGCAGAGTTCCTTGCATCTATTATATTAGTTCTAGCAGGTGATGAGCTACTTGTTAAGGCATCTAATATATAACTTCTTGTAGTACTACCAGAATCTCCAGCATCAAATATTAGATCCCCAATATCTATAGGTACAGAATATAATTCTACTTCTACATTCCATTTGCTTACTATACCATCAGAAATAGTTGGTGGTGTTGCATATAGCCATGCAAAATCAGTTACTAATGCAACAGGTGGTGTAGAATATCCACTCCATGTACTAGATGACAAAAAGAATATTTCAAAACTACCATTCTGTCCATCGTAATGTGTTCTTATAAGATTTACCTGTGTTTCTGTAAGATTATCAAATGTTAACTGTAAAGTTTGATTAATTCGCCTATTACCACGCCTAAAACCAGTTGTTGTGCCACTAGATGATTGCTGAATAGCACTAGGAAAATCACCTTGTGTATATAGTCTTGTTGTAGGGATTATTGCAGGGAATGTAGCCATTATGTAGGTACGCTAATTAGCTCTATAGATGTACTATACCTATTTGGCGAGGATATACTAATTTGAAAAGATTGTGCATACCTCCATTGATAATTGCTACTGCTTACAGGTGGTGTAGAATAACCTGCCCATACTTGACTTGACAAATCAAAAGGCTCAATAGTTCCATTCTGACCATTGAAATGAGTTAATAAACTTTGTGCCTGTGTTTCTGTTAAATACTCATATGTGATAGTTAATCTTTGTACTAATCTTTTTGTACCTAACAAAAATCTTACATTACCACCGCTTAAACCTTCATGTGTGTTTTGGGGGTAGTCCCCATACACTAAAGCTCTTGTCTCTGGTTCTAATGCTGGAAAAGTTGTCATTGTAATACAGTAAAAGTACCAGTTGTTAGACCCAAAGATATTTCTGATTTATCATTAGAATCTAAAGGAAAATGTGCAGCCTCAATATTACTAACCCCATCATTATCATATGTTATTGTGCTGACTTGATAGTATTCTATTTCTGTTCTATCATCCCCTGCGCTATTTTTTCTTTGTAATTGTAGTTTTATAATATTTGTAGGTATTAGTGTTGTTGTTAATAATGGTGTAGAGAAACTTATATTATGTGTACTATGTTTACGTCTAGATAATTCATATTTTGCATATAATATTGCATGATTTACATCAGCACAAAAATCTGACATATCAAATTGCTCAGTAGGTGAATCTAGCGCAGTTGATGTAAATCTAACACTAACTGTTTTTCTCCTTGCAACTGCTGTTGGTAAACATTCTGTATATATACAATTAGCAATAAATTCTCTTCTTTCCTCAACACTTAAGTAATTTTTTTTAAATGATCCTTGTATTATATTAGCTTCTGTAAAAGTGATTGTTGGTGTTAGTGCAGTTGTATCTATTTGATTACTTCCAGTGATAGGTAATATAGGTGCAAATTGATATTTACCACCAACAGATAAAAATGATAAAAAATAAAAAGGCGATGTATTTGTAATAAATTCAACAATATTAACAGCTTTAGATATTATTCCATTAAAAAACATACTGTTGTTGCTGCAAAAAGTAGAAAGACTTTGTAAATTAGATAATTCAACAGGTGCAACAATTGTAGCTGTATTATTTCCATCAATTTTTTTATATAACTTAAAAAGGTGCATTGCTAAATCTATAAATTGATTGCTTGCACCCTGTGTATAACTAGAACCAGATAAACCTGCACTAAATAAATCTACCTTAACACCCTGTTCATAAAATATATATAATTGTTTTGTAGAGCTTGGAAAAGTACCAGCATCAGGTGTTTCATATAAATTACCACTAGTTGCAAGAAAAGTAATATCAGCAAAACTAGAATTATTATTAGATGTATTTTGTATTGTTGTACTTGTGCCTATTGTCGTTTCCTGTTGTACACCATCTAAAGTACCAGTACTTGCAGGGTTACTTGGTATTGCTTGATTTGTACTAGAAACGAAAGTCCATTTATTAATAAATTTTGTTCTACCACTACTTACGGCATTAAGTGCATTTAAATTTGCCTGAGTATAAGTACCGTCTGCTACAGTTGTAGAATTTATTGGTGGTACTAAACCTCCAAAGGTAGAAATTAAATCAAATATTTCGCCTGGGTTTCTACCGCCAATAAATCCAGTATTATCAAATTTTTGGTTAAAACCAAACTCCATATCGCTAGCACCTAAAAATGTTTGATATGCACTTGTTACATTATCGCCAGTTTCAGCATCGAATACCTGTAAAGACATAACAAAAGTAGTATTAGATGTGTCACCTGTACCAAAAGTTTTATACCTTTCCCCAGTAAAATCCTTACCTAAATCACCTACATTTTCTAAATATGTACCAGAAGCAGGTTTATATAATTCTGTTAAATATGTATATATGTCATTTCCACAAAATAGACCAGTATTAGATATTGGACATGAATTTGGTGATGAGGCTAGTGATGCAGCAGTACTATAGATATGACTTAAAGATACAGATGTATCATCTAAAAAACTTAATTTTGTTAATCCTGTAAAAGATCTAGATTTTGTTGGACTACTTACAATTTCACCCTGCGATACAACATATAAAAGTTTTTGTACAAAACTAGCTGTACCTGCTTTGATCAAACTAGGTTGCAACCATACGCCACCAATATTATTAGCTCTTTTACCAAAAACAATAGGTACAGTCTCACCTGTCGATGCTATTTTTTGTGATACATCTAAATCACTGTTTGGTTTTTTAAAATTTTCTAAACTTTCATCTAATATTTGTGAATCTTGCCCTACTTTTGATTTACCTTGAGCTTCTGCGGAAACTAAACCACTTTTTGATGTAACTATACCGCCTATATACCTATTAGTCCCTTTAACAAAACCTCTGCTATCTAATATATCGCTTAATTTTCTACTAGAAGAACTCATTTACTCATTCACCCTAGACATAATATAGGGTAATACTTCAGGTGGTACTGTAAATCTAGCAAATTTAATAGTTTTTATCTTTTTTGTACCAGTTAAAATTGTATTATCAGATAGTTTAAATACTCTTTTTTTGTTAATTAGTATACCTATTACATCTGTAACTTCTGTGTTATCTTCTAATACAGCCTTAATATTAACAGCAAAAACTAAATTATTCATGTAGCTATAAACCTACCCATTAAATCACTGCTAATACGTCTTGAAGGTACTTGTGCTTTTTGCTTCGATATTGCAGGGCTGATTGTCCAAGTAACTGAAGTTTCATTTACAGAAGCATTATCAATAGTACCTGTAAATCTACAAACAAGACTTGCAGAATTACTAAAAGTATCTTGACCTATAGATTGTATATATAAAGATGCAATTACTAAACGATCACCTCCTATTGCTGTATCTGTTAAATCTATTATGTTTGCAGTTGCAGCTAAATTAACAGTTAAATCGCTAATACTTGAAGCTTCAGTTGACGCAAAACCTGACGCATCAAATGCAAGATAGGTAAAATTCATAGTTTGGTCAATATTAGAATCTGCTGTTAGATTTTGTGCTGATTGATAAAAATTTTGATAAGCATTAGTAGGTGATCTTTTACCATTACTATCTAAAACACTAGATTTATCAGAGTAATATTCTAGAAAAGTTAGAATGTCAAAATTTGCCATATTATAAACCTAAAGCCCTTCTTGTTTTTAAATCAGATCCAATCAAATTAATCGTTTGATCAATACCACTTTTTACAGCAGCGGCTAAATCATTTGTAGTAATAAAATTAGTACCATTCATTTGCGTTACTGCACCTGTTTGTATATTTACGTTTGGTGAAACATAACCACCTTCTGCAAATCTTGGTACTGCCGAAGAACCTCTATAACCTGCTAAATAGTTTTTACTAAATTGTGCAGCTTTTCTTGCTGGTATAACATATTCACTACCAGCTTCTCCTAGATAACCTAGTGTAGGACTTGTAACAACACCACCTAAAGCCATTGGTGTACCACCGCTAGAGCCACCACTTCCACCACCACCTGAGTTAGCTGCAGCCCTTCTTCTAAGTAAATTCCTTAATGCAGTTAAAGCTCTTTTTATAGTATTCATAAACGCTGTCACAGGTGCGGTTGCAGCAGTTATTATATTTCTAACAAAATTAGGGAGTGCATTAAATGCATTTCTAATGCCAGTAACTACATTTTCAAATACATTTTTTACAAATTCTGCAAATCCTGTAAATGGTTTTAATAAAAATTTTCCTATAGCTGTCATAGCCTCACCAATTTTATCTCTATTAGCAAAAATATGCCCTGCAATAGTACCGATAAGTTTACCTAATGCTATCAAACCTGCAAGCACTGCACCACCAATTAAAAAAGGTGCTAATACAGGCATTAAACCAGTTATAGCAGGTACAATAGCTGCAAACATAGCTCCAAGTTTTACAGCAGCTATAGCCTTTATTGAAATAACCATAGCAGCAAATAAAGGTACTATTGCAATAATTCCTGGTAAAAGTAATCCAAGAGCAATAGTAATACCTTTTACAGGGCCAGGTAAATTAGCAAATTTTTCAACTCCAACTGTCACTATATCTACTAATTTTTCTAATGCAGGTAAAACAGCAGATGTTAACTGTACTTTTAGTACATTAAATTTTTCACCCATTTGTGCAAATTTATCATTAAATGTTGCCATGCGTTCAGCACCTAATTGTGTAAACCCTGTACTTAAACTTTGTATTGCTTCACTACCTTGATTCATAACAGGTATTAATTTTGCACCCATACCAGTACCAAATACTTCAGCGGCATTTGCAGCAGCTAATGTTCTATCATCCATAGCTTTTATTTTGTCACTTATTTCAAAAAACATTGTGTCTAATGATTTTAATGACCCATCATTATTAGTTACAGAAACACCTAACCTATCAAATGCTTCTTTAGCAGTACCTACACCATCTGATGCATCTTGCATATTTTTAGCAAGTGTTGGAAATGCTTTACTAAGAGTTTTAAAGTCTGTACCACCTAAATCTGCAGCCTGTCTTAATTTATCTAGTACAGGTACAGCAAGACCTGTCTTTTGGCTCATTTTTTCTAATTGATCACCTAAATCTAAAGTATCGTTAACTAATTTACCCATACCTGCAATACCAATAGCAGGTGCTAAATTTTTCATTACACCAAAAGCATTATTAGCAGCGGTTTTTAACTTATTCATCGCTGTTGCTGTATTATTAGTAGTTGTTTTTAGACCACCTAAACTTTTCTGCAACCCACCTATTTGGTTCTGACCTTGTACCTGTGCTTTTATTGTATAAGAGGTAGAAAGATCCATTATTTATTTTCTTTATTTAATGTTTCTACTATTTTAGCTTCTAATACCTGTAAGTCAGCAAGTATTTCTAAAGGTTTTTTTATTTGTTCTTTTTTCAATTCAAATATCCATTTAACAGCATTGTAATCAAGACCATAAATAATACCTTGATCCATACGCCATTGAGTCTGTATATCTAAAAATAATGTAATTGATAACCAGTTTTCTTTATAAACTTCAAACATTTGTACTTCTTTTTTTTGTTCTAAGGGCTGATCGAATAGTACAGCGTCATCTTTATCTGTATCGTCAATGATACGATCACCGCACCAAAACAATGCAGCCCCTTCTAGTTTTTTGTTTTCTGTTGTGCAACAACTTCTAAATATTCAGTAACTAATAAATTAGCTAAACCAGCAATATCTAATACTTGTTTTTTAGTAGCTTTTGTAAATGGTACAGGTTGATCGCCATCAGTAATACCATCCCAACCAACTAATATTTCATCTGCAATCATAAGATCACTAATATCTGTGCCATCAAGTATCCCTTCTTCTAGTTCTTTTGCTTTTTTTTGTGCTTTAGCACCTATTTCATTAATTCTAGATTGCGGAATAATTTTAAATACAGCGTCAAATGTTTCTTCTTTTTGTGTGCCTCCATCACCTGGTGTATAAAAGACAATAGGATGTGTGAAGGTTGCTTCTTTTTTTAAAATAAACATAAATTTATATAATCTTCTCTAGGGTATACCCTTTTATACTACTTAGCAACTAAGTAAAAGCTAATGAAAATTCATCTTGCCCTGCATCTGTAGGAGTTGCATAAAATGGTAGGTTAAGCATTGTTATACCATCAGAATCTTCATACGTAGGCTGTCCTAAATCAGTTTGAGGACAAGATACAGTAACAATATTACCTGCACCGCCAGAATGTACCCATGTATTAGTACCAGTAGAAGTGCCTGTTGCCGTTGTAAAAAAGTTTTTATCAGATAATGCTACAGCTTCAATAACCATAGTTCCAGATGGTCTACGGTCTGTAATTAGTGCTTCTTTTGTACCGCCTACAAGTTCTCTATATATAACTTCATTTGCAAAATCTAGTTCCCATGATTGTAAAGCTGCTGAAAAACCAAATACAGAAAAACTAGATGTATTACCATTTTTAAATAAAACAGGATCAGGCTGTAGTGATTTTGTAACAGTAGGTAAAGCAGTATCAGTAGGTGTATTAAATATGCCCTGCATTTCAAAGTTTATTCTAGGTATTTCGTTTACTGCACAACTTATAGAAAAAGTACCTCTACAACCTGTTACCTTATGCCTTACACCGTCATAGTTAACATATAGAGTTACACTATCCTGAGAAGCTAAAGTAGAAGGTGTATATGTAACAGATGTAGAAGAAACTACGTTTTTCGAGAGGCCGGCTGCAAGTAAAATCGGGTCATATTTAGGCGCGGTTCCTGCACTTCCAGAACCTACCATATAAACACCAAAACTTACATTAACTCTTGTATTAGCTAATAAAACAGGGTAATTACCTGCGTATGGTCTTATTGTTTCTTGTTCTACTTCATCACTTGCTACTGGTTCTATTTCTAAATCAACAACTTCTACATAGTTAGCTGAACCTGTAGCAGTAGGGTCACTTCCGTAACTGCTTTCTATCTTTGCTAGTAAAGATCTTTTTCTATGAAGTTTTGGCATTTACCTAATAGACACTATGTACATATCATAAACCTTTATAAGAATAATGTAACTATCATGTACTTAAATCGTCTACATTTGTTCTATATCTTATGTCATATTCGCAGCCGATTATACCGCCTGATTGATCTGCATCTATAAATTCAAATGAAGTATCAGCAGGTTGTATATCAATAGCATTACCATTTAGTGTTAAATCTGCCATTAGTCTACTGTGCATATTTTCTACAGTAGGATCTGCTGTTTGATGTGGTGTACCACTTCTTACAACTACGCTAAGTCTTACAGTTAATGTATGGTCTAGTGTTGGAAGTGAGGTTGTCTGTTCTACTACATCATTCTGCGGTTCAATAATAATACTAGGAGTTTCTGCCCTTGTTAATGCTGTTGTACGACTTCTAAAAATACGATCAGATACGCCTGTAGTACCTGCAAGCACTGTTGCTATTCTTGCTAGTATTGTTTCTCTTTTAGTAGTCATTATGTTTTCTGTAGACTAATACGACAAAATACACCATCATTTTCTTTTCTAAGATCTCTTACTGTATATGCAACACTATCAACTGTGATACTATCCCCAGATACTAAAGTACCGAAGTCAGATGTTTTTGTAATAAGTTCATATTCAGTACTAATAATCATATCCCCTGCCAATATTTGATCTGGTTGTTCTAATATTCCTTTTGCAGTAGTACCACCTGATGTACAACTTACACCAAAATCATCTAGATATACATTTTGTGTTGTTGCATCTTCAGTAAATGGCATTTACTTTTTACTTGTTGTTTTTTTTACTTTTGGTTTTGGCGTGTAGACTTCTGCCCTACCCATTGAGATTAATAATTCTGCGTCTGAATCTGACACATCATAAGTTTGACCTGCTTCTAGGCTGTTGCCACTAGCACATACGTTTTTTAAACATTTAACTTTCATAAAAAAAAGGGGTTGTTACACCCCTTATATTAAACCACTTATGTGGTTACGTCTAAGATTGCAGCAAATGATTGTGCGTGACGAAC
>VTLG01006624.1_pt1 | contig 12241 bp, 15 predicted proteins | sample 4694571 | NCBI WGS metagenome assembly VTLG01 (sample SAMN12604809, study PRJNA352737) | marine metagenome | biome: ENVO:00000447; feature: ENVO:00000209|ENVO:00000569|ENVO:01000036; material: ENVO:00002151; isolation source: viral sequences binned using virsorter ... | reverse complement strand
GTAGTCGTTTTGGTCCGTGTTGTAGGTAGTCTGCAATGGCGTATTGTGCCCTCGTAGGTGAAGGCAAGTCAAGCTGCTCCCATAATGCTTGCAGAAACAGCTTGAAATCGCCCTGTAAGGACGTTAAAACGTCAGTCATTTAGATTTATTTTTAGAACGGTTTTTACGCATCTCACGTGCCATAAAGTCGTCTATATCTTCTAATACTTTTGATACTTTTTCCATAAACGCAAACTTTTGACCAGCAGTTTTTCCTGCTAGTTCTCTAATTACTCGTTTAGGGTCTAGTCCAGCAGCATTTAATCTTCTATGTACTTCTTTATGTAACTTGTCAGTAAACCCACGTTCAAATGGTATTTGGTTGTAAGGGTGATTACCCGGAAACAAATTAGGATAAGAATTTTGTACTAACTTCCAAAAAGGTCTTAGTTGATTTTCTTCTAGACCATCAGTAATTGCAGCACCTAAACTTAATTCAAATCTATGGTGCCCACCTGTAAATCTATGTCTAGGATTAACAGTTTGTGCTTCTTCTGCAAATCTACGTCTAGCTTGTTCTTCTATATCTTTTTGTTTGTTTTTCAATTTTACGTCTCTTACTCCTTTACTAACATTAATTTTACCTCTTATTTCTTGACCAGCTACTTTTAAAGTTCCGACATTAGGGTCACTTTGATGTCCTTTTAGTGACCCACCATGATCGTTATAGTATTGTCTTAAAGTTTCTCTATACCTGTCTTTTAAACCATTATCAATTTCGTTTAAATTAATAATACGATCAGTTATAGGTAGGGTTCGTTTTCCTAAAACCATTTTTCTTTTAACACTGTCAGCAGCAAAATTAACTGGGTTAGGTAATACAGTATCTACTACTTCAGTAGTTACTCTTTTTGGTATTTTCTTAAGCGATGCTTTAACATGCGATTGCATCGCTCGGCGTGCAATGTTGTCTAGCATTTACTTACCTAAACGCTTCTTAGCCATTTCTTGTGCACGCTTTTTAGCTTTTAACTTATTCATAGCGTGTTTACCTTGAGCAGTTCTAGTGCTAACAAGTTTACCTTTGTATCTAACATATCCTGTTGGAGTACTTGATTTAGTTCTAGTAGTCCCACCACCTGTAGTTTTGTTCTTTTTAATTTTTAATTTATTCTTCTTATCCTCTTCTTTTTTCTTTTTCTTCTGATACTTTTCAGCTTTTTTAAATGCTTTCTTTTCAGTCTTTTTGTAGTCCGTCATAGAACCTATGCCACCCATGCTCTGTTTTAGTTTAGCTGCACGTTGACCAAAATCTGCATTTTTACCAATATTAGAAATCTGTTTAGGTTTAGTATCTATTACTCTACCTCTTTTGTCAGTCTTGACATTCTTTCTAACTTTTTTTAATTCTTTTAATTTTCTCTCGTTAAGTCTTTGAGTCAACTTGTTACGAGTTTCGTAGCGTCTTTTTTGACGCCCTGATGATGAGGTCATTTTACTTAATGTGTTGATGAATTAATAATTCTCTAGTTGGCTGTATTCCAAATGCTTTTCGCATCCATCCAAGCCAATGACTACTACCTTTGTCCGCATTGCATTTCCTGCACGCGCATACCACATTTCTTGTAAGGTCTTGACCACCTTTTGAACGAGGTTTGACATGATCGAGTGTAAGTTGATTAAAATCATAAGTTTCTCCGCAATAAACGCATGTACAATTAAAGTGCTCTTTAATAGCTCTTCTCCAGAGCCGTTTAGAATCTGAACTTGTCATGGTTATTAAGTTGTGTAAGTAATGTTTTGGACTAGGTAGTAATGGGGTCATTTACGTATTTTGAGTCTGCTTTTTCTGTTCTCGGATGGACTTTGGAGTCTGCCCTTGGTAGTACTCCCCGAATAGTGAGCAGCGTCTCGCCCATCACCATTTCCGTAGGTACCAAGTTTTCGATTAAGTTTATTTGCATTAACACGTAGGGCTAAACCCTTTTTAGTTTTGTTGTATCGTTTTTGTTGCTTCAGCCTTTTAGCTTTAGCTTTTGGGTTGGATTTATAGTATTCAGAGGTTTTTGCCATAGAGCTTAGCCTGTACTAATTCTGGGTCAATAGTTGGCATAACCTGTGCCAGTTTTGATAGAGGGTTTCCATTGTAAGCAACACCGCTAATGTCATTAGCTTTAAGCCAATCACAAGCTGCTTTCAAGTCTTGAGTGGTTGCTTCGCCTGATTTTATACGGGCAAGAAACTCTTTAGTAACTAGGTTATGCAACTCGTTAAATTGATCTTCAGTTGCTTTCTTTTTCATGTTCTTATATGGCTTTATGTAACCAGCCAGTTATTATGTATTTTGTATCTAAAGGAGGATAACCTTGATGATAATAAGTAGCAGTTGATGGAAATAACATTACTCTTCCCTTTTTTGGTTGTACTTGATCTCCGTTCCAAAACTGCGTCCAACCTTCTCTGACAGTATTTAGATAAAAGATAAAAGTTAATATTCTTATACCTATTGGAGTTTCAACATGAAAGTCTGTATGCCATCCATATCCATGATGAGGTTGCGTTCTTTGTACTTGAAAACCAGTATCAGTAATAGTACCTGAAATAGCACCTTGATGCTGAATTAAATTAACTTTTTGGGAAGGATGTTTTACACCACCTATAGGTGTATAAGGAAGTGAGATAGTACGTTCTGTATGATCTAAATAGTCAAAAATCATTTGGCGAAGAGTTTGACTTAAGAATGAATTTTCTTGTCTCCAATCTTTATGCTCTTTCATATTAAGATCATCGCTTTGTTTAATATTATCACTTGGAGTACCATCATCATAGTCACCAAGAGTTTTACCTTTTCGGACTAATGAAGCTCCAGTTATTCCTTTTTCTGTATTACCTTTTGCTGCTTCTTTTTCAAATTTATCTATAAGATGGTCGCAATAATCATCTGGTACGACATTATCACGAACCCAAATCCAAGGGTCAGTAAGGATGGTGGTATCCATATTTCTATTTAATATCTAAACCTTTTTTAACAATTTGTACAGCTCTGTCATCAAGCTCGTTATCGGTTTGTTCTACTAACTTTTCTAATAATTCTACAACAAAAATCTTAAATTTTGGTGACTTAAGTGCAGTTAGTATAAATGGTTTAAGGATTGCTAACATTGTTCTTTAATAATGATTGAATAGGTACTACGTCGGAACATACGTGATATACACGTGACCCGGGTAGCAGGGTAAAGCCCTTCTGTTGGAGCTCAGCACATTTGAGTGCACGTACGAGCTCAAAATCGAGTTTGTTTTTTTGTATTTGACTTTCAGCCATACGTTCGCATTGCTTAGTCAAGTCTCGATTAAGGGGTATCATAAAGTTAATTTGAAACCCCCAGTTTTCTGATATGACATAACCGTCCTCTGTTTGAGGTTCAGTATCGTTGCCCATATAAAATGGACTAAATGTCATAGTGCTGCCATTACAAGATATGTTGTTACCAAAGGCTTGTCGACTTGGTGCTCCATTATTCTGAAATTGGACAGCTTGATTTGTAACATTTCCCGTCGCGGCTGCCACGGGGTTACTATTATTATTGGTATCTCCTTCGGCAAGTACAGGACTTACTGAGAGAATACAGACAGCGATGTAGTAGTAGAGTTTATTGTATAGTTTCTTGTGAAATCTATTTGTTCTACTAAGCCTGCTGTTCTTGTTGTGGTTTCTAAATTCCACGGTAATGATGTGTCAGTTACTGAGAATGTTGTACCTGTAGCTGCTAAATCGCCAGAGGCTGTAACATTATTTCCTGACCACGTTTTCAGCTCAGCTCCGAAGACCTGACGCTGCTCTGTCTCCACTATAGTTTGAGTGGTAGTGGTCGTTGAGTTCATAGACCCTGAAGTAAATTGTGGGGTCACTGTGTTGGCTCTAGCTATGCTGGGTGATAACAGAGCTAAAAGCAGAATTAATTTTTTCATGCTTTTATAAAATGTTTCCTGAGATGGATATTCTTTCTTCGTCGCTTGTATAAAATGGATAAACTGCGTGATTAAACTGTGAAGGAAAAATTAATATTGTACCTTCATAGGAAGGGTCTAAATAATAATTATGTTTAATAATTTGTCCTAGCATTGATGTAAATAAAAATTGGAAACATCCACTTAGACACCCTTCAGCTATACCTTTAGTACGAGCTGTATTAGCTTCATCTTCGCGTTTATATGGTATTTTCATCCATATAACAAAACTTAAAGCACCATTATGGTTATGAACAGGGTTAAAATCATATTTTTTTTGAAAGTTAACCCATAAATGTTTTACTGATAATATTCCTTGTTCAAATTGTGAGGTAAAATAACCATTATACATATTCTTTGATAAATTTACTACACACTCATTTAACTTACCTTCTGTATCTGGTAATGTTAAACTACTTGTTAAATGTCCAACTAATTTATCTTTATGATTTTCTTTAGCCAATTTTATTTGTGACCAAATATAATCCATTGTTTTTTTGTCAAGTTTGGATTCTATCCAATACTCGGTTTCTGGGTGTCTTTTTAGCATTATGCTTTAGGTTTTTCTTTGTCTTTATTTTTGCCATTACCATTTCCCGTAGACAGCCCGAACGTGGCAAGTGCGCCCGTAAAAATCGAGGCTACGAACGTGATATCGCCTGCTGTAGCTGACTTTTTAATCATTGGTAATTCGACATAACTTAAGGTGATAATAAAACCTGACCAGATAACTACGCCTAAACGCACTGCTGCGCCAAGCACTGCCATCTGTTCTTCATGGTCATCTACACCTTCTTTTAGTCTTTTCAGGAAACTTTTTGGTTGTCCTTTGACTGGCTTAACTTCTTCCATGCTGTTTTTAGTATTGGTTTTAATGCAGTAACCGCCCACTTAAATGCTGCTGTAGCTGTGAGGGTGGCTGCTACAGAAACAACCGCAGTTGTTCCAGCCGTTACTAAAATTTCGTTCTCCGGGACAGGCATTTGAAAATCTGTAAACGGTATGTCTACTTGTCTAATTCCTGTTGTTTCCGGTTCATCTTTTGCCTCTGCCTCTACTCCTTCTGGAGCTTTTAGATCGCTAGGCGGTACCACCATAGGAATGTATGATGGTACGTCTGCGGTAGGTAAAGGTATAGATATTGTTTCTATTTTTTGTATTGGAGGTATTACTATGGTGGGTATGTCCACTAGCTAGGTTCTGTTGGGAAAGTAACGGATGACATATCTAAGTTACCATCTGAATCAACTTTAGGAGTTGCACTTGCTGGTAAATCTCTTAGTGCTTGTCTATATGTTTTCCAAGCATCTGGAAGTGTCAAATCAGAACTAGCTCTCCAATCACAGGCTGCAAGTTTTGCAGTCCTTTCAATCCTAAGAAGTCTCATAGCTTCTAAACTATTTAACCTTGTAACTTCAGCATCTATTTCAGCTTCAGTTGGTTTTGTAAGTTTTTCGTCATCCCATTGTAAGAGAGAATAGTCTGGTTTTACAGCATCTCCTCCCCAACCCCATTTTGCGTCTGGACCTCTTAAAGAATCTAATGCGTTTAATCTAGTATAGATCATGATAATTTAAACTCCATAACGATCATGTAAACGTTTTGTATTGAATTATAAGTATGAGTATAATAAGAACATCTACCTTTAATAGAGAATGTTTTATTATTTGTATTTTGCTCGGCATTTATAGACATGAAAGGTCCATAAGATGTCCATGTATGAGATGAGTATACGTTGTAATGACCTACGCCACCGTGACTTGGACCTGAAATATAAGCATTTACTGTATAACTTGTTCTTGTATGGTTAGGAGCGTTAGTAGTCCTGAGTTGATATCCATGGTATATAAGATAAACGTTATCGGAACTTACGTTATCAAAAGTTACGTTAGTGCCCGGTACGTCTAAATAACCTTGGTTATAATGAGGAAGGTCATATTCGCTAGTACGAATACCAGCTTTTACTCTAGTACATGCAGAAGCAAGGTTTGTAAGGTTAGAACCGTCAAGTGCTGGTAATGTACCAGATAAAGCTGAAGCAGCTAAGTTAGTTAAGTTAGAACCATTAAGTGCTGGCAATGTACCCGGGAATCTAGCATTTGGAATTGTACCTGATGTTAGATTACTTGCACTTAAGTTTGTTAAATCAGGTTCTGCTACCTGTGCCCATGTAAGACCACCTGTGTTACCAGATTGAGCTTGTAAGAAATAACCATTAGTAGGTGAGTTAGATACCTTTAGGTTTGCTTCGTCTACTACGTTGTTTGCAATAGTCATCGCACCATCACCACTAGAAGTTACTTCTCCACTGTGGTTAGGGTGTACATAAAGGTTTGCGCTAGTAGCAATACCATTTAATTTAGTGTGATCTGCGTCAGTAAATACGTTACTATCAGATGCAGCTTCAATAGCAGCTCTAATTTCTGCGTCAGTCTGATCGCCAGTAGCACCGTTTTCTATATTTAGTATTGCCCTTACTTCAGCAGGAGTTAATCTTTCAATACTACCTGTTCCACTATTATTTCTTCCTATAATACCGCCTGTGGCAATGTTTTCGATTTTATCGAAAGTAACAGCATCATTAACTATTGCATTTGTATCAACAGCGTTGTTTGCTAATTCAGAAGAAGTTACAGAATCAACTCCTAGGTGAGCTGATGTTAAATTATTAGATGCTAATAAACTTTTTATTTCAGCAGATGTCTGATCTCCTGTAGCTCCAGTTTCAATACCGTCTAATTTACTGTGGTCAGCATCTGTAAATACGTTACTGTCTGATGCGTTACCAACAAGTGTACGTATCTCAGCAGCAGTCTGGTCAGCAGTAGCATTGCTTTCAATACCATCAATTTTATTAGCTAAAGATGCTATATCTCTACCGTCAACTGTTCCTGATACTGTGATGTTTCCTGTTACGTCAAGACCAGCACCAACGTCTAGGTTGCCATTTACACTTGCTGTTCCGTTAGAATCAACAACAAATCTATCAGCATTATTTGTTGCATCTTTTATTACAAAGTTACCACTGTCAACTTTAATTTGAAAGTCATCATCATTATTGCTGTCAGTTAAACTAATTGTTGGATTTGTATGTACTAAATCTAAATTTTTACCACCTACGTTACCTGTAGTAGTTATATTCTGAGAACCAAAGTCAGGAGATATTTTAGTTCCAGCTATTGCAGCAGATGCGTTAACGTCTGCGTTTACGATTGTACCATCTACTAAGTTTGCACTAGCTACGGTTACGTCAGAAGGTAAGGTTCCTGACCCTATTTTTGATGGAGCAATAGAATCATTACTTAACCTACCAGCAATCGTTGAACTGGATACGTTAGTTAAGTCTTCTTTTGCAAGAGGTGTTCCTCCTGCTGTACTACCGTCATGTACGACAGCAGTATCTTTTGTGGTATCTATAGTTACTTCGCCTTCAGCACCAGTAAATGACCCGTGCTGAGTTGTAGTACCACGTCTTAATTGTAATTTTTTAGCCATTTAAAGTGTACCGAAATCTATTTGTAAGTTGTTTCCACTAACAGTTCCTACCTCAGTAAGATTAAAGTTATTGCAATCTAATGCAGCAGCAAGTTCAGGCGATGTATCATCAGCCACGTTTTGTATTCCAGAGTTAGATGTAATACCTAACCATGCAGAACCATTATAGTTCTTTAATGTGTTAGTACTTCCATCAAACCATAAATCACCAGCACTAGGACTTCCGGGTGCAGTGTTAGAAATTTTATATTCATTTGCATACCTGTTAACATCTGAAATAGATGCGGAAACTGTGTTTATATTTGTAGCGTTAGAAACTGCTGAGTTAATGTTTGAAGCATTGCTATGAACGCTATTTACATTGGATATATTATTTCCAACTGCATTAACGTTTGAAATAGCTCCAGCGACTGTATTGATGTTTGTAGCGTTGGAAACAACACTATTAATATTTGAAGCGTTGCTAACAGCAGCATTAATATTAGAACTGTTAGCTTGTACGGCGTTAATGTTGGTTGCATTGTTTTTAACCGCATTGATATTTGTTTCATTGTCAGCAACAGCAGTTATGTTAGAAGCGTTGCTTACCGCAGCGTTAATATTGGATGCGTTACTTACAGCAGCATTAATATTACTTTGGTTAGAAACCGCAGCATTAATATTAGATGTGTTGTTTGCAACTGTAGTTACGTTAGAAGCTATACCACCAACAGTAACAACACTTGATGCAATATCAGCTACAGCTTTAATTGGGTCTTCTACAACTGTTATTGAGTTACCCATACCACTGTGGTTTGTACAGTAGTATTGGAAGTTAGAAGGTTGTGATTCTGGTATAACTATTTGTACTTTCGCACCAGCACTACCTTGCATACCTGTAACAGTTACGTTAGTTGAGTACTGTGAACTACCAGCATAGAATCGTAATGGATGAGAACCGTTAGAACTATCACTTAGATCAAATGTATATGTCCAACCTTTGTGTAGTGTAAGGGCAGGAGCTTGTACTCCATCTATTAAGAATTTACCTCCAGATGCAGTAACAGTAAATATAATCTCATCTTCTAAAGCGTCAGCAACAATATCTAATGAACCATTAGAACTACCTGTTGATGCAGCGTCAGTAATAAGACCTAAGTCTTCTGCGTATGTTATAGCACCAGATACAATAGCTACGTCATCAAGAACTGACTGAGATGGTGTGATAATAGAAAACGCACTACCAGTATAAACTTGTAAGTTATCGTTAGAACTATCGAACCATAGGTCACCTTCTTGTAAAGATGTACCATCATTTCTTTGTGTAGGTTCACTTCCAGATATAATGTATATATCAGCAAAGTTATTTATATCTGCTACGTTAGCACCAGCATTTACAATGTTAGTAATGTTTTGAGCAACAGTATTAACCTGAGTTGCTATAGGTACTAATCTATGGAAACTATATGTATGTGTTGTAGATGTTGACTCTACTAAGAATCCAAAGTTTTGAGGTATTGTAGGTGCACCAGTTATAGTAACAGTGTTTCCTGTACCAGCTCCGTTAGGTATGGTTATAGTTCCACTACTAGGAGTCAGGGTAGCAGTTGTAGCTGCAATACTTAATATAGCTGACTGTCCAGTTGCTCCCTGTGGGTTTGTTGCCGGGAAACTTGTCTGGTTTGCAATAGCTGTAAAACCACCAACTTCGTCAATAAGGTCAATAATTCTAGCGTTAATTGCAGCAGTAGTAGCTACATGTGCATCCGAGTTAGACCAAGCAGTACCACTAGCTATAGTTTCTGAACTGTCTTGTCTTAAGAATTTAGCTTCAGCCTCTGTCTCTGTGTAGTATCTACCATCAAGAGCACCGTTTGTTAATTCAGTTTCTGTAAAATATCTAGTATCTAGAGATGTAGTATTCATCTCAGATAGAGTAAGTTTGTCAGATTGTAGTAGTGTTTTTATCTCACTAGCTGTCTGATCTTGTGTAGCTGCTGTTTCTATTCCAGCTAACTTACTTTGCTCTGCATCACTAAACTCGTTAGTATTAGCATTAGCTTCATATGCAGTTTTTATCTCTGCATTAGTTTGATCTGCTGTCGCTCCAGTTTCTATACCTTGTAACTTTGTTTGCTCAGCATCAGAGAACTCATTAGTATCAGAGTTTGATTCATAAAGAGTTTTTATCTCTCCTGCTGTCTGGTCTGCTGTAGCTCCAGTTTCTATGCCAGCAAGTTTAGTTTGCTCAGCGTCAGAAAATTCATTAGTATTAGCATTAGCTTCGTACGCAGTTTTGATTTCTGCATTAGTCTGGTCTGCTGTAGCACCATTTTCTATAGTGTCTAATTTTGTACCATCGGCTGCTACATCTCTGCCATCTACAGTCCCGGATACAGTAATAGTACCACCAACTGTTAGGTTACCAGTGCCAGCAGTACCAGTTGTTACTACGTTTTGACTACCAAAGTTTGGAGTTATCTTAGTACCAGCTATTGCTGCACTAGCATTTACGTCAGCATTGACTATAGTTCCGTCTTCTAGGTTAGTAGAAGTAACGGTTATGTCTGAGGGCAGTGTTCCTCCACCTAATTTAGTAAGAGCTACACTGTCATCAGCCAACTTAGAACCTTGTATGTTTGCACTAGAACTTACGTCATCATTGACTATAGTTCCATCAACTATGTTAGCAGAAGCTACTTTAATACCACTTGGTAATGTGCCTGTTGCAATCTTAGTTTGTGCTATAGCTGCGCTTGCATTAATATCTGCATCAACAATAGTTCCATCTTTAATTTTGTCAGATGTTACTTGTCCGTCTCTAAGGTCAGGTGTAACTACTTCGTTTCTACTTTCTTGTATACCATGTCTAACTAAAGTTTCTAAGGCATTTAAGTCAGCAGCTTTGATAGATGAACCGGGAGTAAAAGTTACTGTAGGTGAACTTACATCTGTCTCACTATATATGTGAAGACTTTTACCGTTCTGGTTATCACCAAAGTTAATGGTCGTGCTGTTAGCAGCTATTTTATATTGTCCTGTCGAAGGAGTACCTGTAGTACCTATAAAGGTTAGAGGTGACCCACCATCGACTCTGACTTTAATGTCAGATTCATTTATGTATTGAGTTGTAAAACCGATAGAAGTACCGGTTCCTGTTAAAAATTCTTCAGTTTTTGTCGCCATTTATCTAAGGGATAATTTGACGGGCGGATTATTTAGGCATTTCTAAAATCTTATCTATTGTGCCTCTGTTTGCATCTATGTTTTTGAGTTTTTGATTACGCTCTTCAATGAGTAATTTTTGGACGTCTTGATCTTTTTTAAGGCTTGCCCAAGCTCGTTTCTTAGCCTTGTCAAACTCTTTTGCAATTCGTTTGTAGTGGGGGAATGATTTAGGTTCAACATCAGCCATACCATTTTTACGGTGCCAATTCATTTCAGCAATAGATATCTGTATATTTTCTGACTCAGCCATCTTATCAAATTTAGCTAATAGGTTTTGTTCTCCTATAGCTTTTTGGAACATTGATCTAATTTTTGGACTGTCAGATAAATCTGTTCCATCTGGAGCTGTGTAAGTAGAGGTTCTCATATCGTAACCACTATTAAATAACATCTCTCTACCGGGAGAATAATCTAAGTTAAAATTAACAGGTGAGAACGCATTAAACATACGAGTAATAAAATCGTGATCTTTAATAGGTCTGCCAGTTAGTATATCATACTTAATTGGTAGTGGGTCTACTGCTATGTTTTCAGTTATTAAGTTTCTGTTTCTTATAGAACTTTGTAAATCAGAACCTAGCTCTCTTGTATATGGTGTTAGTACTTTACCTATCTCATTTCTAAGACCTGATAAAGGTACTGTGTTATTCATTAGAGAAGCAATGATTCTATTAGACTGTCCGGGTTGACCAGAGAATAGATCAACAAATGATTGCATACCAGCTAAATAAGACTTACTTGTAACTGTACTTCCCATTGCCATAGCTAGTTTTAATAATCTATCTTCAGCCCATTCTTCACCCATTAATTGTTGGTGATCTCCTATATCTCCTACTAATGCAAGTATTTGGTTATATGGTTCAAAAGCATCATAGTTAACCCAGACATCACCAAGTTTTATAGTCCTTGGTTTCCATCCCATGTCTAACCATGCTTGTCTTTGTTTTCTATCTGTTGGTCCATTACCGTGCAAGTTACCACTAAGATATGCCATAGACGCCATACTTATAGCAGCAGAACCAATAGCTAATCTACCATTTTGTATAGCTTTAGCATTCATTAAATCCTGTGGAGTTCTAATACCATACTGTAGTAGATCAGAAAGATCATCTCCGGGTTTTGCTTTAGCTATCATGTTAAACTCCTTAACAAAAAAGTTAAAACCGGGAGTATGTTTAGCAGTTAATGCTAGTCCATTAACACCAGTTCTAGCAAATAGAAAGAAAGGTCTAGCCCATGGTGCTTCGTCAAATGCTTTAGCTAAGCTCTTACTAAAACCAGTTAGGTCTTGAGTAAGTGTAGCTTCTCTCCTACTAAAGTCAGCCATTTCGTCAGCTAAACTACCATCAGGTTTAAAGATCTGTTGATTAAATAAATCTTCTTGATTCTTAAAAAATGTTTGATCTAGGTTACTGAAGTTACCATCAGGTAATCTGTCAGCAGCAGCTAGAAATGCTTTTTCTCTAGCTCTAGCTCTACCTATCATTAGTGCAAAGGTATCGTCAGTAGCTGCCATAATCTTAGTAGAATATGTAAGAAGACTACTGTCATT
>VTLG01002035.1_pt1 | contig 12241 bp, 5 predicted proteins | sample 4694571 | NCBI WGS metagenome assembly VTLG01 (sample SAMN12604809, study PRJNA352737) | marine metagenome | biome: ENVO:00000447; feature: ENVO:00000209|ENVO:00000569|ENVO:01000036; material: ENVO:00002151; isolation source: viral sequences binned using virsorter ... | reverse complement strand
GTTGAACCTGCTAGACCATATGAAGCTTATATAGAATTGAAAAAGGTTGCTTATGCTAATCAATATGCAGTTAACTTATTTAATAATACTAATACTGTAACATCTTCTACAGCTACTAGATTAAAAGTAGAACTAATAAAGTCTAGTAATAATTATTGTAGTAGTGATGGTGGTATGGTATCTAGATCTAATAGATCAAGCCAATCAACTAGATGCGATGACTCAGCTGGAGATAGTAGAGATGCATGGGCGCCGAATATTGCAACAGAAATTTTTGCTGTTGGTAGCGGCGTTTCTCTCACAGATGCTGCTCCTTCAGGAAGCCATACTTACTCAATAAGTGTTAATAGCAATGGTACTTCAGGTAGATCCAATTTATATTTTAGAATTGCAACCATAGGTCAGTCCGTACCTTATACATCTGGTACTGATACTACTTACCAAGCTAGATATACTACTACCTATGATTTACTATACGGTGGTGAAGGTTGGGAAAAAGATGATCATTTCTATGTATGGATGAAAGATGGTTACTATAAAGTAACAGTTTTAGAAGTAAGTACCAGTGAAGTACAAGCTAACTTGGGACTCATTAGACCAACTCCTACATCATTTGATACTAAGACAACAGTTACAGCTGAAAGTATACTTGGTGATTTATATACAGATATTGTTGCAACTAGTGAATTTACTGCATCAGAAGTACAGATCATAGGTAATGGTATATACCTTACAAATGGTTCTGCATTTAATGTGACTTCTCCTACAAGTGATTTATTAAATGTTATTACTAATGAGTGTAATGATATAACTGATTTACCTACACAATGTAAGCATGGTTATGTTGTTAAAGTAAAGAATAGTATAGCTAATGAAGATGATTACTTTGTTAAATTCTTTGGTGCTCATGATAGAGATGGACCTGGTACTTGGGAAGAGTGTCCTGACCCTGGACGTAAGGTTGAATTAGATCAAGGTACTATGCCTATACAAATTGTTAGGCAAGCTGATGGTAGTTTTGCAGTAGATCAAATTGTATGGGATAAATGTCTTGTAGGTAATACCACAACAGTACCTGAACCATCTTTTGTTGGTTATAAAATTAACAAAATGATATTCTTTAGGAATAGAATGGTAATGCTCAGTGATGAGAATGTTATTATGTCTAGACCTGGAGACTTTTATAATTATTGGCCAAGATCTGCTATTACATATACTGCAACTGACGTTATTGATTTATCTTGTAGTTCTGAAACACCTGCTATAGTATATGATGGGATACAAGTTAATAGTGGTTTAATTCTATTGACTAAAAATCAACAGTTCATGTTGACTACTGATTCTGATGTTTTGAGTCCACAGACTGCTAAGATAAATGCTTTAGCTAACTATAATTTTAACTATAAAACTAATCCTATATCCCTTGGTACTACAATAGGTTTCTTAGATAATGCTGGTAAGTATTCTAGATTCTGGGAAGTAGCTAAGGTCTTAAGAGAAGGTGAACCTATTGTTGTTGATCAAACTAAAATTGTTAGTAAATTATTCGACAGTGAATTAGAATTAATTTCTAACTCTAGAGAGAATGGTATTATCTTCTTCAGTAAAAAAGGATCTACAACTTTATATGGTTATAAATACTTTAATTCTAGTGAACAAAGAATGCAAGCTGCATGGTTCACATGGGAGTTGATGGGTGCTATACAACATCATGCTGTATTAGACGATGCTTTATATGTAGTGGTAAGAAATAGTAACAAAGATGTATTACAGAAATATTCATTAAAATTAGATACTGGTGAGTATGAAATTAATGATAATATGAATACTACTAGTGATACTACTGATGATATTTCATATAGAATTCATTTAGATAATGCTAAAACAGTTGCATCATCTTCTTTAACATATGAAGCTGCAAACAATCGAACTGTATTTAATTTACCTACGGGATTTAATAATAGCTCAGGTCAATTGTCAGTATATGTTGTACCTAGTTCTACTGACTTAACATTCCAAGGTCGTTCAGAAAATGTATCAACCTATGTTGAGAGTGGAGTTACTAAAGTAAGTCTCCCTGGTAACTGGAAAACATATGATCCACAATATGTAGAAGATGGTAGTACTGGAGATGATGTCACACCTGCCAATAATATAATAATTGGTTATCAATTTGATATGGAGGTTAAATTCCCTACCATTTATTTTGGACAGCCAGCTGGTGATTCATGGCGCAATCTAACTAATGGGTCTCTAGTAGTACATAGAGTTAAACTTAACTTCGGTGCTAATGGTTTATATTCAACTGTTATAGATAGGATAGGTAAACCACAATATACTGAAACATGGGAACCTACTATCTCAGACCAGTATGGTGCTAACAGAGTACAAATTAATGAAGAAGCTACTCAAGTAATACCTACATATGAGAAGAATAAGAACTTAACTTTAACACTTAAATCGACACATCCTACACCTGCTACATTGTATTCAATGACATGGGAAGGAGATTACACCAATCAAAATTACAAGCGTGTCTAAATACATTCACCCAATCACAATGGAGGCTGCCTTAGAAGTAGCCTCTAATCTACTCCCTGCTGACCGTCTAGAGGTCGAAGAAGGTCACGGGATAGATTCCACAGAAGCGTTAGTAGATGCCGTTCAGAAACCCTCCTGCGTATACTTTGTAGTGCCTAACGGCAAGACTGCTGGTATGGCTGGAGTAGATGCTGGAGGACAAATCTGGATGCTATGTACACCCGCTATTCATGACTACCCATTAACCTTTGCTAGAGAAGCAAAACGTTATGTAGAAGGTAGAAATGAAAAGCTACTGTGGAACATTGTTGATAAACGAAATAAGGTCCATTTAAAATTACTTAGATTTTTAGGTTTTAAATTTCTAAGAGAATTGAAATATGGACCTAACAACTTATCCTTTATAGAATTTTGCCGTGTGTTTAGGAGCGCAAGCTAGAGCAGCTAACGAAGCTGCAAGGCGGGACTACAAGTACAAACTCGAAAAAAGAGAAAGAGATTGGATGCAAACCCTTAGTATGACTAAGGTTGAGCAACTCCAATATGAACAAGGAATAGATGCCAGCAACCTTGGGTTAGCTAATGTCTATTCAGAAATACAAGCCAAGCATGGTGATTTAATAGATAAAGCTATGAGTGCTAGCCAAGAAGATTGGAAGAACTTTTTAGCAAAAAACAAAGCTGGTGAAATGAAAGCTGCTGGTAGGCTAGGTCGATCTACTGACAGAATAGGAGCTATTGAACTTGGCCAGTACCTAAAGAAAGGTAATGATATGGCTAATAAACTTACCGACGCTGGTATTGAACTAAGTAAGAAAGGTGCTGAAGCTGCTGGTAGAACCAGAGCACAGCAGTTAGAAATGTTTACAAGTGTAGCCTTTGAGAAACATCCTGATATAGCACCTCCAAAACCTGTAATGCAGAATGTAGCTATGGCTTCATTTATGGATGCTTTAAGTATTGGTAGTTCATTAGCAACAATGTATATGCCGTTCAAAAAATGACAGTAAGAAATTTCTATCAACCCACCGAACCAACTGATTGGACTAAAGAACTAGCAGAAGTTTATGCTAGACAAACTAGACAGCTAGAAGAACATCATGCCAATCTGAGACAAAGAGATCAGCAGATGGTTGATAAAGCTAAAGCTGAGGATATTACTAAGGTGTTCTCTAGCCTTGCTAGTTTTTCAACAAGTGTTGCGGCTGCTGTTAAACGACATAAAACTGCAGGAGCTGAAAAGACTTCAGAAGAAACAGAGCGTATTACCAATTTACTTAAGATGAATCCTGCTGTAAATCTTGCAGAATTATCTGATAATTATGAAGGTAAAAGTGAAGAGCTTTTTAAATCAGCAGGATTTTGGGATTACTTACAACAGAAAGTAGGTGAAGATAATAAAGAGTTTTTACAAGAATTAAAAAATCTAGATCCTAGAGGTAAGGTAATTCTTAAAGAAACTCTTGGCAGGCAATTCTCTACGACATTACCAAGTTTATGGTCAGATGAAAAATCAACAAGATCTTTAGCAGGAAAGTTAGAAGGTTTATCTGAAGAGCAAATAGAGGAACAAAGAGTAAAATTTTACTCAAAAAAACTATCAAAATTCTCTCCATCTCAAGAATTCGTAGCTAAAATTTTATTTCCTGAATTAGATAGACAAGGTGCTACTAGTAGAGGTTCTGCTAAAGCTGTTGCTCAAGCTAACTTCACCCAAAATATGATAGCGAAAGCTAAAGCAATTTTTAAGACAAGCTCTGGAGCTTTAGATTCTTCTATACTACCTCAAAGTATGGTAAGAGAGATTAAAGATCGTGCTAATAATTTTAAAGATATTGAAGGTGGTCCAACTAGATTTCAACAAGCAGCAGAAAGTGTTTTCAATGACTTTCAAGAATTAAATGAAAACGGTCACATACCACTAATAGCGTTAACAGGATTAAAAGATTATAAATTTGATCATCCAGCTGGTAAGAATGGTGTTGCAGATATGTTTGAAGCCTTCTTCTCAAAAGATGGTGCTCATTTTAATAGGTTAGTTGCAGCTAATAGTAGAGGTCAATCTAAATTAGTAGCTACTGCTATTGCTACAGATAACTCCTTTGCAGCAGAATTACAACACAACGCTTTCAATGGTGGGTCTCAATCAGACTTAGATAAAGGTATACAAGAACTGGAAAATAGAGGTCTTGTAGGTGATAAAACAATGACTGCTTTAAAGAAGATTAATATAGAAGCTCAGACTAAATCTAATACACAAATCGCTTTAGATAAATGGCAGCCTAAAATAGATAATGGTTTGTTTGGTGTAACTCAATCCGATATAGATGCAGAAGAGAATGATGAAGTGAAAAATAATCTACAAATAAAATTTAATCAGATACAAGATTATAATTCAAGACATCCTGATTTAAAAGGAAGTCATGCACCAATGTTACATCAGAGTTATTCTGATCTACCATGGGGAGGTAAACTATCTAGTACAATTGCTCAACGAATTTCTGATGAACTTGATTTAGAAACTAATGGTCAAAGAGCTACATTAATTTGGGCACAATATGATGATAAAGGTAAGCTAATACAAAGGAATACTGATATTAATGCTACTATTGATGCTTTAAAAACGGGTCTATTTAAAAGTAGAGGTGGTGGTACAAAAGGTGGTAATGGTTTATATTCAGTAGATAAAAACGGTGATTTCTCTAATAAGCGTAAAGCAGAGAATATACAAAGAGTAGTGAAATATGAACATAATATAAATTGGACTCCTCAACTTGGTAATAAATGGAGCGGTCAAGTAACTCAGCAATTACAAAACGATAAATATCTAAATTCAGATGATTCTATAAATTATAAAGCTGCTGTAGAATCAGGAGACTTTATGGATGAACAGGATTTAATCGGTATTTTCACACATGGAGATTATTCTGACAAGCATTATATAGTTGCTGGTATATTGAATACTACTCCAAGAAAGTTACTAGAAGCTACAATAGGTAGAATACAATCTGATAAACAATCTCAACAGTTTTCTGAAACATGGGGATTAGAAGAACAAACAGGTCGATACACACCCACTGAAGTTATACAACAAGGACTTGAATCTGCTTATAATGTATTAGATGATAAAACTTCTCTTAAAGCTAATGATATCAAATTCTTAATAAAGAAAGGTTGGAAGAATTTACAACCACCTCAAAGAGAACGTATATTTAAATACTTAAGTCAAGAAATAAAATCTGATGAACAATTCTCTGGTATGAATAAATCTTTAATAGAAATAGCTAAAGCAAGAGAAGCTGAGCTAAAGAAAAGATTATCAGAAACTGCTATAGAAGATATAGAGTCAGGTCGAGATCGTAACTAATCTAACTAACTATGGAAGAAGAAACAAATGTAGATTCTAGATCTCTAGAAGAAATTCAAGAAAGTATTAACAACTTAGAACTTCAACTAGGAGGTCCAGAAGCATCTACGGGTGCTCCAATAGACTCTACAACAACAGAAGCTCCTACGGGAGACAAATTCCCAGACATAAAGCCCGGTGAAGTAATTCCGGGTACATGGGGACTTAGGAAACCAAGACCCGGTATTAAAGGTTTTGTACAAGATACAGCTATAAATTTAGGTGAAAATTTCGCACCTGTTGTTGGTATTTCAGATACTATTATTGATACACTGAACTTAGCCACACCTAGAAATATACCAGACATACCTAAAATACCTGAATATGAAAGTAAAGCTGTAGAAGCTATACGTGATATATCAGGGCTAGTAATACCATCATTAGGTCTAAGAGCTAAAGCATTACAATGGGGTGCAAAAGCAAAAGCTGCAGGAGTTGGTCCTGCATGGTTGAAAAGTTTAGGTAATAGTAAATCATTTGAATACTTTGCTAAATTCGGTATAGATTTAGGTACTGGTGGTTTAGTAGATTATGTAGCAGAACAAAATCAAAAAGATGATAACTTATTAGGAACATTGAAAAAGTACTGGCCACGTACATATCAATGGATACCTAACAGCATCGCTACAAATGATGATGATACTGCAGGTGAGAAACGTCTTAAGAATGTTAATGAAGGTGCAGTATTCAATGTACTTGCTAGTATAGTTGAGGGCGTAGCTTATCTTACTAAAGCTGGTAGAAGCATTAGTCGTACTGCTAAGTTTACTCCATCTAAAGAGAATGGTGTAGCTAATATTAATGAACTAACTAAAGATGAATTCACTGATATCAAGTTCTCGGACAAACCTATCGAAGATCAAGTATTGAGAGGTTATGCTAGAAAAGAAAAAGAACTTAATATGCTTTCTGAATATTATATAAGTAAAGGACAAGAACCTCCTAATTGGCCAGAATTTACTGAAAGTGAGACTTTAGTACGAACTAAAGATGCTGATGGTATTATAGGTGCTCAGGTAGATGCTGCTCAAATTCAAAATAATATAGAATCTGGTTGGGGTAGAATAGGTAATCTTATCCATGAATCTGCTAGAAAAGAAGGTATTGAATTAGAGAATTTATCTCGTAGAACATTGGTATCTGAACTTACACAACAAATAAAAGATGGTGGCAAATTCCGTAAAACCTTAAGGTCTGGTACTGTCATTACAGAAAGAATGATAGACGCTGCTGGTAAAAAACTAGCTGCTACATTACTACATCCTAGAGTAGATACTAATGATATATTAGGAATATTAGATGAATTTAAAAAGTCTGTAGATGAATCAGCAATTAGAATTGTTGGTAAGAAAGGATTAAACAGAGCAGTAAAAGATTTAAAAGCTCAAATGTTAGATCTAGATGTACATAAAGCAAGAGCCTATCTAACAACTTCTGAAGCTGGACAAGTAGCTGATTTCTCAGAAGGTGCTAGATTAATGGAAGATGGAGATTCTGTTCTTAGAACTATAGATTTAATGGCAGATAGATTAGAAGTATTGATGGTAGAAAAAGGGTTAGCTAATTTTGAAGCAAATTCAATGCTATCTAATATGAACTCTTGGAAATCTGCTACAGATACTGGTGATAAAGAAATTATAAATGCAGCTGCTGATACTATACTTAATGCTACTAATGGTAAACTAACTGAACTTATACCAAAAGTTAAGGATTGGACTGGTACATTAAAAGCTGTTGCAAGAGAAAATCCACAATTCCTTAGACCTTTATTATTAGCTAATGAATTTACAGATGGTAATGTTGATACACTTTGGAAACTACATAATTGGGCAGGAGAGAATTTAGCTACATTCAGAAAGGCTGCTTATGATGCTAATCCAGAAGTACCTTCAATAGTAAATAAAGCAATGTGGAGTAATATATTTAACTCTGCATTATCTGCTATATCAACACCTATGAATGCTGGTGTAGGTAACTTAACTGGTTTATTAGGTAAAGGTTTAGCTACCGTATCAGGGGCTGTAGTACATGGCGATGTAGCTAGAGCAAAGAAAGCTATGGTTGCTCACTTCGCATTAGATGATACATTGCAGAAATCTTTTGATCATATGAGATTGGTATTTAGGAAAGCAGCAAATAATCCTAATGATGTTAGTTATGTTATGCGTGGTGATATTGCTAGAGAAACTGAACAAGGATTAGAATCTTTAAGAGCTTGGTCTGATGCTGCCTCCGCTAATGGTGAAGATGGTGGTAAAATGATGTTAAGTGTTTTTGAAGATTTAGATGCATTATCTAAAGACCCTGTGCTTAGATTTGGAGGTAACTCTATGACTGCACTTGATGGTTTTTCTAAATCAGTATTAGCTAATACAGAAGCTAAGTATAGAGTCCTTAATAGGTTAGCTCAATCAGGTGAAGAATTGACTGAAGACGGATTCAGAAAAGCAGTTAATGAGATATATGAAGGTTGGTTTGATTCTAGAGGAATGATTAGTAATGATGCAGTAGATGCAGCAACTAAAGAGATAGCATTAAATGCCGATTCTCCTGTTGTTGAAGCTATGAATAATTTTATTAAACGTTTCCCAGCTGCTAGGACTTTCATTTGGTTCCCTAGAACTACTGCTAATGTTATTGATACATTTGGTAAGTGGAGTCCAGCTGGTGTATTCTCTGCTGATTATTGGAAGATGTGGGGTCCGTTAGGTAGAAAGAAAACTAGTGAATTCTCATTCGATCAAATCAAAGAAATATTACAAAGTAAAGGTAAACCAGTTGATGAGTTTGCATTAGAAACATTTGAATTATTAAGATATGAAGTTAAAGGTAAAGCTGCTTTAGGTAGTTTAATGGTTACTGCTGCAGGATTCGCTGGTATTAATGATAGATGTACAGGTACAGGTCATTATGATAAAGCTAGGCAAACTATGAGAGTTCGTAGTGGATGGAAACCTAAGTCATGTAAAATGCCCGGTACTAATAAAGTAGTCAGTTATGAATGGATGGGTCCAATAGGAGACTGGTTAGCATTAACATTAGATATAGCTGATAATGCAGATACTCTAACTACTGCTGTACAAGAAGATTTATATAATAAAGCAGCTTTTGTCTTAAGTTCTGCTATTACTAATAGAACAGTTCTATCTCAACTAGAACCTATGTATGATGTATTACAAGGTAATGGGGCAGCTGCTACTAGATTTATAAGTAATTTTGGTAATAACTTAGTACCATTAGGTAGTGCTAGAAATGAACTAGGTAAAATCTTATATCCTCAATTAAGACAATTACGTTCTGAATTAGATCAGAATTTAAGAAATAGAAATGCTTGGTTAGATGCATTCGATCCTGAACGTGCTCTTCCTTCTGTAGTAGATCCTGTAGATGGTAGAGAAATATCAAAAGAAGATAACTGGTTTATAAGGGTATGGAATAGAACACCATTTAAAATACATTCTCAACCATCTAAAGAAAGACAATTCTTAATTGATATAGAATTTAATAGTTCACCAACTATGAGAATGAGTCAAAGAGGCATTGTCTTAGAAAACCATGAAATTACTGCTATTAATTCTAAGATAGGTGAACAAGGTATTTATAAACAAAAGATAAATGAAATCATGAAGGATGCAAATAAGTTAACTTATACAGCTCCTGATGGTACAGTTTATAAAGGCTTTCAAAATATTATAAGAGCTCAACGTAGAGGTTTTATAACTTCTGAAATCTTAGATACTGCTAAATATGAAAATATATATGCTAGATTAACACAAGCATATGCTCAAGCTAAAGTATTTGCAGAGAATAGTTTAGATGAACCAATGAGATCTGGTATCAGAGAACGTGAATATGATAAAATGAATGCTGATATAGATCAAAGAACTGGTAATCTAGACCAACTCTATGAAGACGCTGGATTAAATGAAACACTAAACATGGCTAAATAATGGCTTATATAACGGAAGTTAGCCACACTCAGACAACAACAGGTAATAGGGATTTCTCTGTTACCTTTCCATTTCTTGCTGTTACTGATATAAAGGTTCAACTAGGTGGTGTTACTAAAACAGTAACCAACGACTATACAATTGTTCAATCAGGGGCTAACACCGTTGTTAATTTCAACACAGCTCCTGCTGACAATTCAACCATCCGTATCTTTAGAGATACAGATATAGATGATATAGAAGCTACCTTTGCAGCTGGTAGTTCTATTAGAGCACAAGATTTAAATAATAATAACACTCAATTATTATATGCTGCACAAGAGTTTGGTACATTAAAAGAAGATACTTCTGTATCATTCACTTTAGGTAATAAAGGTGATTTATCAGTTAATAGTTCAACAGATTGGACATTAAATACTAATTCTGTTGAATTAGCTAATATGGCTAATAATAGTGTTGGTACTAATGAATTAGTTAATGATGCTGTTACAGTAGATAAAGTAGCAGATAATGCTATAACTACAAACCAATTAGCATCTAATGCTGTTACTAATGCCAAGATGGCAGATGATAGTGTTAACACTGCTGAGATTGTTAGTCAAGCTGTAACACGTGCTAAAGTAACTCCGGGAGGTTTTAATCCAGTTGGTACCGTTATATGGTATGCTGGGTCTTCGGCTCCTGCAGGTTATTTAAAAGCTAATGGAGATAGTATTGCAAATGGTAGTGGTACAACACAAGGTATTACTGCTGACTTTAGTGAATTATATGCTGTAGTAGGTGCTACATTACCTGATTTACGTGGTGAATTTATAAGAGGTTGGGATGATGGTAAAGGTACTGATAGTGGAAGAGCTATTAAAAGTACTCAATCTGGTCAGAACGAATCACATGGACACTCTGTAAGTGCTACAACAACTATTGCTAATGATACACATACGCATGATACAGTATTAGATGATAACAGAGTATTTGGTTATACCCAAGATGGTACAGCAACAGATGGTGAAACAACTCCTTATGGAAACCCCGGAAGTATCCCCGGTTGGAATATACCAGCTCAGTTAAATGATAGTGATACTCATAACCATACAGCAACTACAACAATCTCTCAAAGTAATCAAGGTGGAACAGAAGCAAGACCAAGAAACGTGGCTCTTTTAGCCTGTATTAAATATTAAAACATGACCGTAACAACTGAACATTTTTATAGCGGGAATAATTCCACCACTTCCTTTGCTTATACATTTCCATATTATAAGACCTCTGATGTTAAAGTAAAAGTAGGAGGCACATTAAAAACTGAATCAACACATTATAATATTACTGGTACTAATATAGTTTTCACTAGTGGCAATACACCGCCAAATGGTACTAATAATATACATATTTATAGAGAGACTGATGTAGACACATCCAAGGCAACCTTTGCTGCAGGATCATCTATTAGAGCTAATGATTTAAATAATAACGAAACACAACTATTATATCACGCACAAGAACAAAACTTTAATAAGATTCAAACTGCTGATGTAGAAGATGGAGCTATAACATCTGCTAAGATTTTAGATGGAACTATAGCTACAGCAGATATAGCAGATGATGCTATTACTGCAGCTAAGATAGGTACAAATGTTATTGATGCAACTAACCTAGCAGCTAACTCTGTAGGTGCTTCTGAACTAGCAGATAATGCTGTTGATACTGCAGCAATAGTTGATGATGCTGTAACCTCTGCTAAGATAGCAACTGGAGCAGTTATAGCTGATGGATTAGCTTCTAATGCAGTCACCACTGCTAAGCTAGCAACAGGTGCTGTAACAGCTGATGAGATAGGATCTTCTGCTGTAACTACAGCTAAGATAGATGACTCAGCAGTAACAGCTGCTAAGATAGGAACAGATGCTGTCACTACTGCTAAGATATTAGATGCTAATGTAACAACAAATAAGATAGCTAATGATTCAGTAACAGTAGATAAGTTAGCAGATAATTCTGTTGACTCTCAACACTATGTAGACGGATCTATAGAAACTGCACACATAGCAGATAATGCTGTAACAGCTGCAAAGTTTGGTAATAATGTAATTACTAATGCTAAGATGGCTGATGATTCAGTCGGAACAGCTGAACTAGTTGATGGTAATGTAACTACAGCTAAGATAGCGAATGATGCAGTAACTTCTGCTAAGATAGCAGCTAATGCTATAACCTCAACTGAGATAAATGGGAATGCTGTTGGAGCTACTGAACTAGCAGATAATGCTGTAGATACTTTAGCTATACAAGATAGTGCAGTTACTACAGGTAAAATAGCAAATGATGCAATTAATGGAACTAAAAT
>VTLG01015367.1_pt1 | contig 12242 bp, 6 predicted proteins | sample 4694571 | NCBI WGS metagenome assembly VTLG01 (sample SAMN12604809, study PRJNA352737) | marine metagenome | biome: ENVO:00000447; feature: ENVO:00000209|ENVO:00000569|ENVO:01000036; material: ENVO:00002151; isolation source: viral sequences binned using virsorter ... | reverse complement strand
ATGGGTGCAGTAAGGGCTGCACAACTGGGGAAGTTAGGTGGACCTCAAGAAGGCGAAACCCTTGCAGCATGGGGCGAGAGAGTGGGCGCAAAACCCGGCATGATGACGGCTTTAGGGCACCATATGCCCGGCGGTAAGCACCATGAAGGCTCTCGTTTGTTCGGTGCAGAAGGACTGGGGGGAGAAGGCGAGGGTCGAGGCTGGGCACACGGATTCGCACCGGCAGAAGCAGCACCCGCAGGTGCTGAAGGCCCAGCAACACCAGAACTACCTTCGCAGGAAGAAGTAGCAACAGCAGGTGCAAAGCAGACCCCTGAATCTCTCTTAGCAGCAGGGGCAGAAGCACAAGGAGCACCGGCAGAAGCACAAGCGGAAGATGACGACCCGTGGGCTGGCACAGTGTGGGACACAGGCACAGCAGAGGGTATGCTGGAGGCAGGGAAAGACGCATCGAAGAAGGAGAAGAAGGAGACGACACCTGAGATGTTTGCTTTGTCTGATGATAGCGATGCTATGAATATGGCGTGGAACCACTTGACTATGTTGAAATCCAATTGGGCGACCTCGATGCGAAATTATGAGTGATTTCGATGGCGTCTCCAAACGCCGAATTGGTGGATGAGATTGACTACGAGATGAGCAAACGCTCATTCAAGTTCTTCTTTGAAGAAATCATGGAGTTCCAGTTATCTCATCATCATGCAGACTGGGTGAACAATCTTGACAGCCATAACCGCTATTGTGTGAAAGCAGCGCGAGACCACGGGAAGTCCACATTGTTCCTGTGTTATCTACTGTGGAAGGTTGTATTCAACCCCAAAACGGACAGTATCATTTTCAGCCACAGTCTTGACCAATCTATTCGACATATGCGCACACTGAACGACTTGATTGACAGTGTGCCGTGGCTTGCAGAGATGAAAAAGAAGGACTCATGGGCAAAGACCTTCTTCGGATTCAAAAATGGCTCTCGCATTAGCGCGAAATCAGTTGGTGGTGCAGTGCGTGGTGCTCACCCGGATATTATTCTGTGTGACGACATTCTATGGGGCACAACAGAGACTGAATTGCAGAAAGTAGCCTCATGGTTCTATGAAGTCATGATTCCCACATTGCACCACACCGCCAAATTGATGATTGTCGGCACACCTTTCACACCAACTGACCTTTACACTGAATTAGAGTCCAAAGACGGCTATCTCGTTGAAACATATCCAGCGATGGATGCAAAAGGTGTCCCTTTATGGCCAGAACGATGGAGTCTGGAGGCTCTGGATTCTCGCCGTGCTGATATGCCCGCTATTGCCTTTGCGCGTGAGTATTTGTGTGAGCCGATGGATGATATGAGCAGTCTGTTCCCTTCACATTTACTTCAAGCAGCGAAGGACACTCATCGTGCTATCATTGAGAGACCTGACGGTGAATCTGATGACCAGTATTTCATCGGTTGGGACCCGGCTATCTCATCTGACCGTCAAGCAGATTATACAGTGATGTTGGTAGTGCGTCGTCCTGCCTCTAATCCCGAACTATTGGAATTGGTGCACGTGATTCGGCGGAAGGGGATGGACTTCCGCACACAAATCATGGAGATACAGAGATTGAACAATAGATTCCAACCTGACATTATTGAACTGGAAGCCAACCATTTCCAGCGTGTGTTCGCAACAGAGTTGCGCGCAGATACAGACTTACCCATTCGCACATTCATTTCTACGAAACAGAAACGTGAGAGTCTACTCATGGGTCTGGTTCTGCGGTTTGAGCGAGAACAAATGCGACTTCCGTGGGCTGATGACCGTTCACGTGACCTCGTCGGTCAATTGGAGAAGGAACTACTGATGTTCGGTATGTCGAAGAAAGGGCGATTGGAGAGTATCGCTCGGCATGATGACCTCGCCATCGCATTGGCTCTCGCCAATTGGGCTACGACAGAGTTCCGCGAGCGAATTGTTGATTTAGATGAACTGATGGAGGGCCTACTGGACTGAGGTGGAATTATGTGGTCTTCGCAACTTGTCGGTGATGATTATGACGCCTTTGTGCCTATTGATGAAGATACATCTACCCAGTGGGTTATCAAACAACTCGCACAACACCCATTACTGAAGAACACTATTGCTGGGCCCACAATAGGCGATGGTCCTATGCCTATTTCACAGGGGCAAGGCACTTTGACAGGGACACCCGTTCCGCAGGGTATGAAAAACCCAAAGGAAGAGGAAGAGCGCAGAAAACGCATGGGTCAAATGAAACTATCATTCCCAATGAATGGTGATGGTTGGTTTGAGCATTATCTTGGCGACAGCGCAGAAGGTATCGTCAAGAGTCTGCGCAAAGCACGTCGTAAGCACAAGGACATGAGAGATGACATTGACCTCGCTATCAAATCTGTGATAGACCTCAAGCAGTTAGAAGTAGAGCGCACATTGAAATCATTGTCATGGTGTGACAAACATGAGAACACCGTGCGTGCTTTGGGTCTTTCTGACCGTAATCTCAAATCTCTCCGACAGTTTGGGAAGAGTCGTGAAGTCTCCCTTCGACAAGCGTGCATGGCTTGGGAGAGTGCGAATGATACAATCACTAAGTTGGCTGAAATCGAAGGGGATTTCGATGACGCACAGCGTGTCTTGTGGGTTGATGCTATGCTGCAGAGAAAGGGGGCGAAGCAACAATGGCGCAATACTCTACATCAGGCTGACACATTGAACAAGACCGAAGCAGCATGGATGACTCGCGCACAACAGATTCTTGAGGATGAATCATGTATGCTGTCTTCTCGTAATATCGTAGAGAGGATGCCGGATTCACCCGGACTCACTGTTCCCCGTATCGGGAAATTGCTCAAAATGTATGGGCTTGAATACAATATCGTGAAAGGCACTCGGGACACATGGATGGTGGATTCCACCACAACATTGCTTCTCAAAGACCCGTGGGCATATGCGGCGGGCTTCCTTGATGCCGATGGCTATATCACAATCACAAAACGTGGTGAGCCGCGTGCAGGGATTGTTGCTACGGGAGACCGAGGTAAGATTCACTGTGAGCAATTGCACAAAGTATTGGGGTGTGGCGTATTACAAACTGAACTCAAAGTGCACAAGAACAGTAAGCGTTCTCAACATCGCCTTCAATTCTATTCCAAAGCAGATTTACGCAAACTCCTCAAGGGCATTATGCCGCATTTGAAGATGAAGAAGCAACAGGCACATTGTGTGCTGGAACTGTTGGATTTGCGCGGTAGAGATGGTGACCTCATCAGCAAACGTCGCACGGAATTAGAGCGTATGGTGAAATGGGAAAACTGGAAAGATGTAAAGGCTGACGAGTTGTTGCGGGAGTGGAATGTTGAAGAAGCAGATGTGATGTCGTGGTTCCAACGCGACCCGGACACTATTCAGTTATTGGACGACGCGGACACACTGATTGAGGCGATATGATGGCGGGTGAAGAAGAGCGACGTGGCCCTATTGGGCGACTACTTTCGGCTCTCGGTAGACCGTTTCGTCGTAAGACTACCCCTGAACCAATGATGCCTCTATGGAAGGCAGGTATTCAAGAGCCCGTGCTCGTTCAGGGTGTGAGTATTCCTGCTCTCTATGCTACGGTGCAGGAGAGCGTCATTTTACGCACAACTATTCAAACTCTCGCGCAAGAAATCTTCAGAAGGGGCTACTACTGGGAGAAGAAATACCACAAGAAGTGCAATGTGTGTCTGGAAGAATATCAGCATGACACAATCGAACAATGCGGTGTGTGTGACAGTATGGATTTCAAAACTCCTGACCCTGATGAAATCATCTACCCGCGATGGATGTTTGAGCAGCGTAATTCAATGGACCAATCATTCTTCGATGTTATGAAAGAGATTGAATGGGACCTTGACATTGTAGACGATGCCTTCCTCATTCTCGTCAAAGAGTATTTCATTGACCCTGATTCGGGTGATATTGAGTTCTTCCGCGTGAAAGAGATTCTAAGAGGTGACCCCACATTCTTCAGGTTGGTTGCAGATAAGCGTGGGGTGCGTGGTGGCCGTTATCTGGTGTGCCCTGTGCACCGAGACAAGACCTACCCACACAGCAGCCCCGACAATCACACGAAATGCGAGGTATGCAAACTACCCTTGCAGGATGTGCACTACATCAATACTGCTGGGGCAGGAAAAACTCAATACTATCTCGACAATGAAGTCGTGCACATTTCCAAGTTCAACCCATCGAAGTTGTATGGTCGTAGTCCCGTCGCAACGATGTGGCGTCAGGCGATGACACTCACTGCGATGGACAATTATATGTATCTCTCATACTCAAAACGTAGAATCCCACGCGGTGTTCTCGCAATCACCACAGACAACATTCAATCCACCGCGTCGTTCTGGAAAGGCGCAGAAGAGAAGATGGAACGTGACCCACATTATATCCCGAAGGTCGGTGTTGAGTCAGCAACAGGTCGTGGGAAGGTTGAGTTTGTGCGATTCATGGACACACTTGATGAAATGCAATACGCACAAGTGCGTGACGAATTGCGTATGCGAATTGCAGCCTTCTATGGTGTATCGAACATCTTCATGATGGATTCAGGTAAAGGAGGCGGTCTCAACAACGAAGGTATGCAAATCCTTGTCACGAATCGAGCCGTTGAGTTCGGGCAGAAGATTTACACGCGAGATTTGTTCCCACGAATGCTCAAAGAGATGGGTGTATCAGACTGGCAAATCACACTTTACCCCAATGAGGAAGAAGATGATGTGACCCGTCTACGTCGTGACGAGATGGAAGTCAATATCGCACAACGTATGATGCAACTCGGATTCCAACCTGAACTGAAGGAAGATGCGGCCCGTGATATTCGATTTGTCTACAAGCGGCCTGAACCACAACCACCCGGTATGGAAGGACAGCAGCCACCCGGAGGAGGTATGCCCGGAGGAGGAGGAGGTATGCCGCCCGGAGGAGGGGCACCACCGACAGGGGCACCACCCCCCGGAGGTATGCCGCAACAACCTATCCCAATGGGTAATATGATGAATCCAGCGAGGTCAGGTGGTGTGCCTATTGGTGGAGGTTCGGCCACAGGTAATGTGCCCGCTATGATGAAGGCTGCTAATCTCGGTCTTGGTGAAGGGACAGGGCAGCGTGACAGGGGTCCTGCACCTGTAGAGAATGTGCAAGGACTGACTGGTCACCCCACAGGTGGTAAGAAGGGACAGCGCGGCTCCGAAAAGACACCCATAGAACAAGCGTTGGACTCAATTGAGGCTGCTAAGAATCCCAAAGAGGGTAAGCAGAAGGACTCTAACTTGCCGCGATAGGTTCAAGACCTCTTAGTGTGTGCGCAAGGTTGATGGCGGAGTCACTGGTAGTGAAGATGGACCCTATGGTCCGAAAATTAGAGAGTAATTTGAGTCAGTTCAAACAGGCTCTACAAGACGATGACCTTGTGTCGGCACAGCAGTTGCTACGTGCGATTTCACAGACCAGTGAATATCTCGCAGATGATGTGTCAGAAATCTACAAATCTGAAATAGAAGGCAATCAGGCTATTGGCCCCAATGATATGTTCGCGGGCGGTGTTCCTGTAATGCAATTCAACAAGGTCGAGTATGTGGCTGAAACACATGAGCGACCATTGGGCCTAATCCTACCGAATCGTATTGGTAGTAGAATGCAGCCTCATCGTTCCCCCGGCCATCGTTTGTGAGGGATATGAATGACTGATGAAGAATCACCTGTTATGACGTTGATGAATGCACTCATCACCAAAATGGAACAGATGGACGCAAGAATCACAGAGCAAGGAGCCGCATTGAGAAATCCTATGGCGATTCTCAAACGCGCAGGGTATGTGCAAACCCGAACCCCATCCTCCACTGATGTATTCGGAGACCCACTACGTGGTGACCTTGATGATGTCATCAGTAAGGCTGGCGGCACAGAATCCACAATGGGTATCGAAATGCCTTCCAGCAATGAAGAATGGCACGACATGGAATGGGATGATATTCATGCAATGGCTCATGATGCCGCAGTAGCAGAAGGGAGGCACGTCTGATGAAACCAATGAGAGTAGCAGCAGGAGAGGGTGCACCTGAATTGGATGCGCTTATTGAAAAGGCGAAAGATTTGGAAGATGTCATGTGTCGCCATGACGACTTCTCTAATGTGAGTGGTGTCGAAGCCACTCGACCTATGCACTATTGGACCAATCAAGACAGACATCCAGTTGAAGATGTGAAAAAGACCACACCGAAAGCAGAGAATGTCACATTCGTGAACGCGAATCCACATGAAGGTGATGGGGCATTGGATGCACACGTCACTGGAGACGATACTGTGCCTGTCGGGTTATACACAATCGAGGACCGCACATTCACATTGAAGAAAGCAGTGAAGGACATTGCATCGTGAATGGGGTGGTGGTTGTGTGGTTGTCGAAGGACCTGCAGAGTTCTATGAACGGGCTAAGACGGACTTTCTGAAGTCTCTCATCTTCGACGCACGACCTACCGATGAAGCGGCAGAGTTCTACTATGCGACATTGAGTGCATTGCGCTCAAATGTGCCTCTGAAGAAACACGATGACCATGTGGCCTCATTATTGGCTGACCGTGTGTTGAGAAATGAGGACTACGTCACTCCTGCTGGCGCGAGAGGGCGCGTCTGGCACGCGGGTGATAGGCGCAGAGTGGTGATTGCACCGGGAGAAAGACGCGAAGTCGCTGGCGGTGCTGCTAAACAAGGTGGTGTAGGTGGCTCTGGTTTTTGGTCCAGTGGGCACACTGCCCCTCGGCGTCCTTCAGTCCCATTGAAGGAGGTTTTACACCGTATTGACTGGGAACATCCTACCGCCGACAAAACGGCGTTGGCTCGTAAGGCCATGTCCGCAAGACCTGAACGTGGGTCAATGGAGGATAGTGAGTCCGGTGTGGCCAGTTCATTACTTGCACGTTATCATCCATTAGAACGCCTGAATCTCTTCCGTGATAGTGTTGGGAGGTCTTTTCCGGGTCTGGCTAAACAGCATATGTTTCTCTACTCTAATGGGGCACAAAATGCACATCAGATAGACAAGGAGATGGATGACTGGGAACAGCAGCATTTGGACAATGGTCATAATTCAATCATAGGCCGTTGGGCTATCCCTGAACACGATGAGGGTGCTTCATACGGGGGACTCTACAATCGTGGGTTCAACGCATGGCGCAAACGATACCGGGACCGTTTCGGGAGAGAGCCTTCTGAAGAAGAAGCACACAGGCAGTATGACCACCATCTGATGATGCGCAATGAAGGTGTGGCTCACGACGACCTCTTCAACACACTCTATCAGGAAAACGGTGAGAGCAATCTCAATGCTGACACAATGAGACAGGCCCTATCGAAAGCGAAAGCCGAGGACCAATTGGGGTTATTGGGTCACATATGGGGACTGGACACTTTAGAACCTGAAGAGCGCGCAGAGATTTTTCAGCACATTGCAGACAAACCACGTGATGAGAACATCCCACACCTCGGACAGCATGGGAAGGGGTTCATCGCACGGGTCGCACGTCATCGTTTAGGTGCGATGCAGCAACATATGACCAATGGTCCGGGTAAGGTGGGGACTCAACTCCCACCCAATTATATCGGTGAAATACCTGACAAATCAGCACTTGCGGCTGAAAGAGTGCCCCATGAATCATGGTTGAACGCATTGCATCTGATGAAGAATGAGGATGGACTCAATCTCCGTGACCAACTGATTAACAGTGTAGCGGCCTCTGAAAAGGCCAACCCATCTGATGGTAATTTCCCAGTCTATTCAGGCAAGAGGCACACAGTGAAGCACAATCAGCGTGTGGACCTCAATGCAGAATTGTTGCATAGTCTGAAGACTCACGGTCACATGACCGATGAACAACATGAACAGTTGGTGGCCTTAGCAGGACAATTGGCTTCCAATAGAGCAAGACACAATACAATACATGACGCACTGGGTCCACATGACAGCCCACTGATGCCTCTACGGGACTGGGACATGATGAAGGACAGTGTGCCTATTGATGCTCCGAAATCCTTCGCACATTATGCACATTCACTGTTCGATGATGAGGGGGGACAGGCACGCGACTCAACGAGTCTCCTCTATGATATGCATGAAATGTTCCCCGGTATTTTCACCAGTTTCAAGGACCAAGTGCTCTTGGGTGGTATGCCCAATATCCCTGATGTCTACCGTGAAGCAAATGAACCCATTATGGGACAAAGGCGACAAAAACAAGCAGTGCATGATGTGTTCGATGAAGGTGAGCCACCGGAAGGGGAAGTCCTGTCATACCCACCTTTTGGTCGTGAAGGAAAAACCCCACGAACAGATGAACAACAAAAGGAACTCGGTGGATATTCACGCTCTTTGTATGGGGAAGAGGTTCCAGCAGAGACTGCGCGAGAACACGCATGGAGTGACATAGGTGATATTGATTTGCGTCTGAACGATGGGCTCCAATGGTTGTTTGATTGTATTGCGCCAACCTATTATCAGCGAGAAGAAGGAGGTATATCCAGTCTGAACCGTAGCAGCAGAATAGGGGCGCACATTGACACACCTGTGCCCGGAACGACGTTATTGCGCAATAAGGCACGGAATGTGCGTGACCAGAATGACGGGCATCAGCATACAGGGATGGGGCATGAGCAAGGCAGTGGCGGCGATGAGACATCCTACGGCACCAAGAACTCGCACAGGCCATCTACTGACCTCCTGAATCAGTATCAACAGCATATGATGCTGATAGCACATCTATGTGGCTGGCATCATTCATTAGAGGATGATTACACAGGTGACAATCTACGTGCACTGTGGAATAATCCTGAAATACTCCTCAATGATGACAATGCGGCAGAGCATACATATGATATGTTCGGGCGAGGGAAACTGCGCGCTGCACATCTCGATGAATTGGGTCTTGCGGATATTGACCCTGCCGAGAAGCCTTTCGCTGTCTATGATTTCAATTCCCTACGTGACATGGTCAGTGCTGGTAGCACAATAGACCCCCGTGAGGCTTTGATTCCTAACGGTGAAGTGAGTAGTGGTGAAGAGTTAGGCAAACTCCTCTGGAACCTCACAACCCATCAATTGGGCAATTTGGATTATGATACTACCATGTCACGTGCCGTTGAACATGGGAACTCTCGTATCATACAACAGTTGCATCAGGCAATGACTGATTTGATTCCTAAAGCCGACAGAGCAGGGCAGAAACGAGATACCTTCAACATTCACCGTAGCAAAGACCAGATGAGCCGAGAAGATAGAGGTATTGGCGATAGTTGGCTGCATCGTATGAGTGATGTCAGATTGCACAATGCTTCTAATGACAATGAGACGCAGTATGTGGTTGGACCACCACCAGAAGATTTGACGGAGACATGGGCAGACCGCATACGCAATGACCTCAATACTGCACGTGGGGATGTCCATGAAGGTGCTGCGGGGCTTCGTGAACAGTTGCGAGAACGACTGGAACAGCAAGAACAAATCCATCACCATATACTCGCAGGGCGGTTTGATGAAGGGAGTCAGTCTTCTGTGCGTGATATATCGAATGAGAGGATGAAGGCACAGTTGCATCAAATCAATGATAGTAGAAAGGCGGCTATCACGATGGGGAAGGCGATTATGGCTTATGTGCAGCATAATACCAATAAGCGTGATGAAGAGACTGGTGACCTGCTGACCCCCGAGATGCATGGCCTGTTTGATGCCGACACCAATCATAATCGCGCCTTCGTGAATACTGCGATGGCTCTCAAAGGAGGGATGCGTCTGGCCCTGTCTATGTCTAAATCGGAACGTGCTCAATGGGCACAGGGTCTGTTGCAGGATGGAATCATTGACGAGTCCTTAGCAGGTGAAATCTCAAATCTGCAGACTTCAACACGTCCACATTCAGAGTTGCGCCTTCCTGAAGCCGGGATTTCAGGTCTGGATGAATGGTTTGAACAACAGACTGAACCGACAGGTGCAGACCTTCTGCGTGCTTATGCTACAGGTGAAATCGGTGATTCAGAAAACGCCAGTATGCAACACCCTATCGCACGTATTCTTGATGCTGTGAAGGAAGCAGCAGGGGAAGAGGGAGACCCTGCTTTACACTTCATGTCTCGTTATCTTCCACAATCTACACATTTCGTAAGTCCCCAAAGTGGGCAGTTGATACCTCATACAAAACAGGTCGGCAAAAGGACCGTCCGTGACCCACAAGACATAGGCCCTCAAGCACACAACAGTATAGGGAGTAAGGGGATTCGATGGAATCAGACAGATGTTGGTGCCTTCCCGTCTACACTGGACATCAAAGGCAAGAGACACGCGCTATTACATGGTGGCGAAAGCGTTGGTGCGAATATGCTCACAGAGTTGAGTGGGTTCCAGAGCATCCTGAACAAACTGAATGAGTCAATGGCTGGACACGGGCTGTCATTAGGGATGTCAGGAACAGGTAGCGGGGCTGGTGGGAAGCGTGGGGCTGAACTCATTGGGGACCCTGCACAGGCAACACGGAAGAATCAGAAAATCAACCTTGTGAAGAAGATGGTGAATACTCTCTTCTCTCCGGTCAAAAAGAGAGTATCTACGCGCCATCTCCAACATAGCAACAGGGACATGGATGTAGACTCTTTCAACAATCTTCAGAGAGGCACACTCAAAGACATCTTCGGTGGCGCGATGGGACGGTATATGGGCTCATTGTGCTACCCTGATTTCGATGTAGACCATCACCCAATCGAGCGCACCCCTATCATGGTGAACAGGCAGAAGTCTCCTTTCAGTGGAGGTATCAAACCTGTCAATATCCCTCTCTCTATCCCTCTCTTACAGCAACTCAACCCCAATCTGCAAGGATTCGATGCCGATGCGAACATTCAGGACCGCTATATTGACATGGAGTCCAGTGGCGGATTCTTGCCCGGTGAAGGGCGCAATCTTGCTATACCTGCATCGGAGTATCATGAAATCACTGGCTATGATACACAGAATGGGATTATGAATCTAAGTGCTCTTGCACATTTGACAGGTGCTGATGACTTACTGAAAGAGGATGAGGAGCGAGACAAAGGCACACCGCCTCCTATCAAAGCCATGCATCGTATCTTCAATCTTGAGGACTTGACACATCTGCGCGGATTTACGGGTGATTGGTTGGTCACATCATGGCCTAAGAATGCAACTCGCGTAATCGTGAAGAAGGTGGGAGATAAAGTCACGCACTATGATTCGGAAGGACACGGTATTGGTCTACCTCGTAGTGTGATACAAGGTGTCAAAGAGGCAGCATCTGTTGATTTCATCATTGATGGGTTATGGGATGGTAAGCGATTGCAGGTGGTGGATATGCTCAAAGTAGCCGAAGATGAAAGTCAGCATGACCATTTGAAAGACCGTGTGCGACATCTCCGGGCCAACTTTGAGAGCACAGACGCAGTCGCTATGCCCGCACCTATCAACACACGTCGTGCAGATGATGAAGGACTTGAGGCTGCTGTGCAAGAATTGCTTGAAGAGCCTGATGTTGAGCAAATCATGCTGCGCGATGCTGAATCCACCTATATGCTCGGTGAGCGTCGTCATCCTAAATGGGTCCTTTACACACCGTCCAAAGAAGTGGATGTGATTATTCTCGGACGACGAAAAGGCACATACCGATTGGGTGTGGGCCCTATTGATTCCAGTCATGCGAACAAGATTGGAAATCGTGGTGCGGAATATGGTGGGCAATCATACATGGAAGTCGGCACAGTAGAGTCCAAAGAGCGATATTCAGTAGGTGACCACATCACAGTCGAAGTAAGTGGCGTCACACATCAGACCCGTGAAGGTGAAGATGTTTTCACCTTACAGACACTTTCTGTGTTAGGTGAAAGTGAAACGGAGGCAGCGAACGGTGTGGAGACCCTGTGCGTGTTGGCGTGCAATGAACAAGAGAATGTGCCCCATACTGTCAAGATTGAGAAATCACGTTTGCGCGTATCATTCCCTGCGCTGGGGGAGGATGTCATCTACAAAGTGGAACGGTGGGGAGACGCATGGGGTCTCACTGACCCATACACGACCGATTTCACAGACGGGGATTATTTCATTCATCTTGCAGAGAGCCAGCGACCATACTGGTCTCCAATTGTCGCCCTGATGCTCAAAGGGCACATTGATGATACAGAAGAGGAGGACAAGGCGCACGTAGAGGTAGA
>VTLG01010760.1_pt1 | contig 12243 bp, 6 predicted proteins | sample 4694571 | NCBI WGS metagenome assembly VTLG01 (sample SAMN12604809, study PRJNA352737) | marine metagenome | biome: ENVO:00000447; feature: ENVO:00000209|ENVO:00000569|ENVO:01000036; material: ENVO:00002151; isolation source: viral sequences binned using virsorter ... | reverse complement strand
TCATCTGCTATTACTTCAAGTCCACCTATGGGAGCAATCTGTGCAGCAACATAATCAACGACAGCTCCTGAAGTTGGGTAGTGAGCATCACTGTCTGATATAGTTGTGTGAACACCTTTACCGTCAACCACTGTATTAATTTCAGCGAGAGTAGCAGTAAGAGCAGTCCCGCCCGCCAAGACAGAAGCAGTACCTGACTGCATACCAGCAAGCGTTGTGAGTTCAGCATCGGCTATCTCTGAGGTTGTAACTGAATCAGTTGCTAAATGAGAAGCATCTAATGGTGCGCCAGCAATAAGAGATTTAATCTCAGTTATTGTTTGGTCAGCAGTTGCATTAGCTTCTATTGCGTTGAGTTTTGTATGATCAGCATCAGTAAATACATTAGAATCAGAAGCTGCTTCGACTGCGGCTCTGATTTCTGCATTACTTTGATCTGCAGTTGCACTTGCTTCTATAGCATTTAATTTAGTATGATCAGCATCTGTAAAGACATTACTATCTGTAGCTGCCTCTACAGCAGCTCTTATTTCTGCATTCGATTGATCAGCTGTAGCCCCATCTTCTACGTTAATCATAGTACGTAGAGCTGCAGGGGCTATCTCTTCTATAACACCTGCGCCTGCTGTATCTCTACCTAATACCCTATCAGTTGCAGTTACATTCTGTATTTTAGCATATGTAACAGCATCATCGGATATATCTTCTGAATTAAATGGTCGTTCTTGCAGTTCATGTATACCAAATAAAGCTTGTTCAAAGTTATTATTTAGATCTGAAGCTCTTATAGAGCTACCTGAAGCGAAAACTGCTTTAGGATCTTCATCCCCTGTATTTTTACCTACACCAGTTTCTCGAAAAACCCGTACTAGTACTCCAGATTTTGGAGCACCAGATGTTTCTTGTAAAGTACTATCAATACTGGTGTTATTGAATGTTATTTTTGTGGCGGCAGTGTCTACCGCATATTTAGTTGTAGCTTGTGTTACTCCATTTAACGCTACCTTTACATCTGTACTTAATAATACAGGAAAAGTATACGTAAATATTAGATGGGATCCATTAGGTGTATTGGTCCCATTCTGTGTATACGTGGCTGCCATAAGTTTTTAATGGATTTAGTTTTTTTGTTATCTATTCATTTGTAGTAGGGAGGATGTTTCTTCTAAAGTTTTCTTTTGAGCTATCTGCCTTCTTTGTTCTTGTTGTATCATGTTTTGGATTCTATGATCTTGCATCATTACTTTCCAAGCTTGCCTACGAGCATCAAGGAATAATCTTGCAATAAGTTTGTTATGTAAGTATGCATTCATAGGATCTATTTCTTTTCTACCTGCTCTTAAATCACTATTCATTCTAGCAATTGAAGCTTGAACTCTAGGATCAGCAGCTAATTTATTTAATTGTAATTCTAAATTTTGATCACCTATTGCTTTTTGAAACTTAGATCTTAATTGTGGTGAATCTGATAAATCTGTGCCATCCGGACCATAGTACGTAGACATTCTTAAATCGTAACCGCTTTCAAATAAGAGTTTTCTACCTGGACCTTGGTCTAAGTTCAAAGATACAGGAATAAACATATTCCACATCCTTGTAACGAAATCATAATCTCTTATTGGTTGACCATTTAACATATCATATTTGATTGCTAAAGGTTGTCCAGCTACTTTTTCACTTAATAAGTTTCTATTTCTTATAGCATCTTGCCAACCTGAATTTAATTCTTTCATATGAGGTGTGAAAAGTTTACCGACCTCATTTCTTAATCCAGCTAAAGGTATTTGGTTATTCAATATACCAGATATTACCCTATTTTGCTGTCCGGGTTTACCCGAAAATAAATCAACAAAACCTTGGAGTCCCTGTAAATAAGACTTACTAATAGCAGCTTGTGCAATAACTAGAGATAATTTTTGGAATTGATCCTGTGTCCACTCTTCTCCCATCAGCTGATTATGATCTCCAATATCAGCTACTGCAGAGAGAATTTGGTTAAACGGTTCAAATGAGTCATATCCGACCCATACTCCTCCAATATTTATGCTTCTAGGTTGCCATCCTGCATCCATCCAGACCTGTCTCATTGATCTGTCAGTAGGTCCATTACCAGTTAATCCTCCATTCATGAAGTGCATACCAGCCATCGTAATGACTGAACTTCCAATTGCTAATCTACCAGTTTGTAATGCCTTAGCATTCAATAAATCTTCAGTTGTCTCGATACCATACTTAGCTAAACCTCCTAAATCAGACCCCGGTTTGGTGAATGCTATTTCATTAAACTCCTTTACTAAGAAGTTAAAACCCGGTGTATGTTTAGCAGTTAATGTTAATCCATTGACACCAGTCCTTGCAAATAGAAAGAAAGGTCTTGCCCAAGGAGTTTGTTGGAATGCTGTTTCCAATCCTTTAGCAAAGCCAGTTAAGTCTTTAGTAAGAGTAACTTCCTTTTTAGCGTATTGGACGTTGCTATCAATTATATTTCCGTCAGCATCTGTTATTTCTGCAAGGAATCTATTCTCAGCATCTCTTAAAGTAGGGGCGTCAATCTGTGTTGTTCTACCACCATTAGATGCTTCCAAAGCTTCACGTACAGCCTTCTCTCTAGCTCTAGCTCTTTGTAGAATATATGTAAAACTATCGTCAGTAGCAGCCATAACCTTAGTAGAATAAGTTAGAAACTTATTATCATTAAGTGACCTAGCCATATTTGCTATTTTAAATGCAGCTTGATCTCCTTTAGTAGCTCTACCACTGTCTTCTGCCCAACTACGGAACATTTCCCATTGCTCATCACCTCTCGTATATTCCATGAAACGTGATTTAACTGTAGCAACATCTCCATTCCAATATGAATTAAGCCTAGTTTTAAATATTTCAAAAGCTTCTGGAATGGCTTCTTTCATAGCATTAACTTGTGCTAATGAAGCTCGTAATGTAGCACCGTCTCCGGTAAATGGAAAGCGTAAAGCTGATCCTACAACTTGTGACATAGGACGTAAGAATGTTGCACTAGAAGTACCCATAATAGCTCTCATTGGTGTTTTAGGACCACTAAGTACGCTATTAATCATAACTCTATGCAGCTCATTTAGTAGAGCACCAGTCTTAACTTCACCATTAAACTCACCACCTTTAACTTTCTTACGAATCCAGTTATCAAAATCAGTTAAGTTATGAATCTCTTTATTCATAGAGACTGTTTCAAAAATAGCTTTAAATAAATCATCATTTGCATCTTCACCAGCTATTTGAAATGCTAATCTCCATGCATCAATTGACTCACCTACCTGTTTACTGAGATTTTGGTTCACATATTCAGTCTGAGCAGCCACTGCTTTCTTAGGATCAGCTGCTAAATTCTCTCCAATTGCTCTGAAATCCTGACTTTGTAGTAGTTGGGAGCGTTTTATTTCAGTTGTTGCTGTAATTAGTTTATCATATAGTGCCTTTGCAGGTCCATCTACACTACCTAAATCAACAAATTCCTGTAATTCTCTACCAGCTAAACCTAAATCACGTATTTCACGTACTAAAGAACCTACTAAAAGGTCTGCAGCTTGTACATTTTTAGTAGTCCAAGCTAACATTTCTTCAGGACTGTCCTCAAAATACCTATGAGCACCTTCAAAATACTCTGCAAGGTACTGTTCTGGACTGATATCAGCAGCTTCACGACCTAAACCTGTACGTTGGAATGTTTCAATAGCATCTCCAGCTACATTTCTTAGGGTTGTACCGCCTTCTCTTATCTGTTGTAGAGCAACTTGATATCTTGCATCACTAACTAAGCCTTTATATATACCATCCAAAGCTTCATCACTTAAACCATTTGTTCGAGCTGCTGCTTCTAGGTTACTAGGTGTCGTAACAGACCCCGGAGACCCTTCTTCAGCTCCCCATTCTCTTCTAATTCTGGTTTGGGACTCTTTTACATTGAGTACATTTTCAGTTGATGTAGGCGATCCTTGAGATGGATTAGCCATTGGTTTGTTTTTATGACCACCAAAGCCTTCTCCTCTTTCAAGTAACTCCTTCTGACCTTTCTCTAACACCTGAGCATCTACACTCTGGCTTCGAGCTGCACCTTTTGCTATAGCTTCGTCAGTACCATCTATAACTCTACCATCTGGTAATGCAATCTTCTTGGCTTTACCTAGAACTCTAAATATTCCATTAGCTAATTCTCCAATACCCATACCTTCTACAACATTTTTAAATGTTTTAACGGTTGGATGATCAGTATCATTAGTAGTTATAGGTGTATCAATAAAACCATATCTATCTCTTAATATTTGTAACCCATTTGCATCTTGTGAATACTTAGAAACTAAGTCAGTAGCAGCACCGACTGCAGCAGCTCTAGCCCATTGATTAGCGGCTAAACCACCAACAGCAGCAACGGCTCTACCAGCTCCTAATGCAGTACCTGCAGCTCCAAGTAACGGAGAAGCTACAACTATAGCTCCACCTAATGTACCAAAGTGAGTAGCACTTCTAATAAGACCTCCCCACCATGTTTTAGTTTCTATTGGATTATCATCATTGGTAAACCAATCATCCCATTCGGTATCATATCCACCAGCTGCTTGTTCTCTTTGGATTTCTCCTGTGGCAGTATCTAATAATCTTTCAGGTAAGGTAACGATAGAAGATGCTGTATCTTGTATACCTCCACCAAAAGCTGATTGAAGTTCTTTAACAACTCCACCTATACCCCACTGTTCTTTATTACGTGGGTCCATTTGTTCAGCTGCTTGCTGCGCATCAAACTGTTGTTGTGCAGCTTCTTGCTCTCCAAATGCTTTCTCCTCTGCTTCTCTTTGTTGTATAAACTGTTCATCTTCGGATACTGTTTGTTGCAGAGCTTCAGTATCAACAGTATTTAAATCATATGTCATAGTATTTAAAACATCACTGAGTCTACGTCTACAGTTAATCCGGGTGTTAAGGTTTCAGTATTAGTCCAACTACCACCAGAATCGATGTAATTAGCTTGGCTTGTGTTCCATCTGTTATTCTTCCAAGTCCTTAGATATTGGGTAACAGCTGAGCCACTTTCTAGTTTTAATACACTATTAGGTTTAGGTAGTTCCTTACCAGTGACAGCTTTGTATTGTAAATTAGCAAGGTGCCAGCCAGTCATCGGTATACCATCCTTCGATACTTTCATATCTCTGGCTAATTCTTTATAAAAAAATGGTATTTGATTACCTATTGGATCTTTCACATAGTTTTCTAATCTTTTAAATTGCTCTTCTGAACCGGGTAATAATGTGGTAGATACATATTCATTTAAATCTACACCATTATTTTTTTGTTCGAGAATATTCTTTTTAACCTTAGTTAAATTTCTAGCAAATTTTTGCTCCTTATTAATATAATTTTGTTCTTTACCAAAGTTACCACTTTCAATTTCCCTCAAAGTTAATTGTAAAGCGTGATCAAATCTATTACCTTCTTCTACTTTACCTGCTGAAGCAGCATAAGTTTCATCAAAAAATCTTAATGCATTACGACTTCTAATTTGATAATCTTCACTACCGGGATCTGTATCAAATCCTACTGTTTCACCTAATTTCTTTAATATACTAGTTTTAATTCTAGCGTTTTTTATACTAACAAATTTAGAATCTAAACCAAATCCATCTATTAATTTTTTAAATGCTTCTCTTTTAGTTTGATCTTGTATAGAATTTATAACATGAGCAGGTGGTTTATTACCATTATATAGGTTTATTGTATGGTAAGCTATAATCTCATCATCATTTCTATCTTCTAAAGTGTTAGATGATAATGTTTTGACAAACTCAGGAGGCTGAATGCCAGCATTAATTGGGTCACTAGTCCACATCATTATGATCTCAGCAGCTTCTGCTTCAGTAGGTGGTCTACCTAATTCCGCAAATTGAGATTGTATTTCTAAACTGAATGCTGTTTTACGGTTTTGTATAATTCCTAATTTTATATCATTTTGTTTCTTCTGGGCTGCAACAACTAAACTTGTTAAATTATCCTTATTAAACTCTTTAAAAAAACCTAATGTTTCTTGTTTACCTGTGCCTCTATGCACAGTTGACATTAAATGATCAGATATATTATATAAAGCATGTGCAGGTATTTTATTTGTTTGCACTAAATATGCGAGTCTATTAACTACAGCTTCTCTTGCTTTTGTAGGATCACCATAATGACCATACTCAGTTGTTAACATTCTTTCTACTTCAGCACCTAATTTATTTATATTAGGATTAGCAGCAGTAATTAAATCCTCATCATAACCCTTTAATCTTATCTGATCATTCTCTGTTTTCTTATTTTCAGTCCATTTAGCACGTATACCATATACAGCTTTATCATATATTGGTTGAAACTCTGTCTTTAAAAATTCAGCATTTGCCCAACTTACATCGGTCAAACCCATCTTTTTATTATACTGAGCCATGACCATATCACGCTCTGAACTATCAGCAGCGTTTCCCCAATGGATTACTCTATCTCCAAGGTTAACGGAATAAATATGATTGCCTTTTGCATCCTGTTTATTTATATTTGAATAGAACTTTTCTGTATATCCTAAGCCAGCTTGTCTAAGTAAATTTCTTTTAAAAGATACAGCTTTCCAACCAGTTAAACTAGTTAGTTTTTCATAAAGATCGAAGTTAGTTTCTTTAAACTGTTGTGCTACTGAATTATAATAACCTGTTTCAGTAGCTAATTTACCAGTTTCTTCTTTATATTTCTGCCACCCTTCTAAACTTATACCACTTTGTAAAGCAATATTGGTGGCTTCATTTCTAAATTGTAAGTCTCTTTTTTTATGTTGCTTCTCTAAGTGACCTTTCATCGCTTTGGAGAACTTACCTACATTATCGATAAGTCTTCCATAGTTCTGAGCATCCGCTAGACGCTGTTGGTCGTTAAGACGAGCCATCTCTTCGGCTCTTTCAAAACCTTCGTTTTGTTGACGATAGTTCTCTTGCAGTGCTGGGAGGTAATCAGCTGGTTCGAGATAATCAAATGAATCAAATTCTTCTGCCATTGGTTACCTCCTAATCCCCACCAAGGAATGGTGCTGCGAACCCAAATATATCACTAAAGAATGCGATACCAACATTCTGCATAGCAGGACGTGGCGGTGCAACATCTTCCACAGGTTGAGCCCATACTTTCGAGAATGATTTCTCTTGTGCAACTTTGGCTTTCTGTCTTGATAGTTTAACTCCTCTCATGAAGTCTTCTCTTGCATCAGTTAAGGCAGAACCTTTCTGTGCATAGAATCTTCCTAATGCTCCAGCTTCTAATACACCTAATCTAGATATTGATCTACCTGTTCTTCCACTACCCAGTAAGTTTCCATACTGACTCTTCTGTAAATTCTCTAATAGTGCTCCTTGATTTTCCATGAGGGTTTTATTTCTCAATCTATTCAATTTAACTTGAGCACGATTATAAGTAGCATTTAACCCTAGGTGAATGTTTTGAAGGGTCTTAGCATGTTGTACTTTACCAGCATTATAGACACTAAGCTTCTGCATATGCTTCCGCTTACGTACCTTTAGCTGATATTCATACCTTCTTCTGGCATTTTTGTTAGCTGCTGATGCAGCCATTGCTCCTGCGCACACGGCAAAACTCGATAAAGGACAATTGGTTAGGGCCATAAGGAAGTTCCCGTAGAAACTTAAACCCTAAAAATTTGAGAAGTTTTAAATGGACTTTATTTCTTTTATCCACTACATTCCATAGAAGCTTCTCTTCTCTACTTTCTATCCATCGTTTAGCTTCTCTTGCAAAGATTAAAGGATGTTCATGAATGACGTCAGTGCATAGCATCCATATTCTACCATCTTCTTTTTCCACTCCTGCCATTCCGGCAATCCTGCCGCTAGGCGATTTAAAGCAGATGCATTCTGCCTTGGCAGCTTCAAGAAGTAAGTATTGTAATGGATCAGCACCCCACCCTTCTTTGATCTCTCTGCGATCATCAGGTAGTAAGTTAGAGGCTACAGAAAGTGCAGCCTCAATAGTGATTGATTGAATGAATTCAGACACGTTGGTAGTATTTGGTGGTATACTCTCCTTCCCATGTCATAGATTGTAAGGTGGCTGGTGAAGGATGTGTTGATTTAAGTGTTAATGTAGCATTTATATTTCTATCATATATAGGTATAGTTCTTATAGATTCAGAAGTCAATGCAACTTGGTTAGCATTATAGGCATCTGCATTGATAGGTTCATATGTTTCTATATAATCATCTTTACCTGTACGTTGTAGTAAAGTTGAATACTGCCCTGTATCTCCTAAACTCATTTTAACTCTATGTACAATTAAAGAACCTCTAGTATCAGATCTTGTTGACTCAGATTCTGTACGTGTTATATGTATAGTAGGAAACTCTACTTCCATATCAAACTGATAACCTAATATAAAATCATTAGCAGGTGTTTGGGTATTTCCATCATCATCAATATATGTTTTCCAATTTCCAGATAACTCAACTGTAGTACTATTTAACGTAGCATTAGTAGTCATTCCTTGGAATGTATCATCACTAGCTGATGGTACTACATATACCGCAAGCTGACCAGAGCTATTGTTAAACCCTGTAGGAAGACTAAAAGTAGTTTTATTTGTTGTGGAATTATAAGAAGCTCCTGATGAGGCTTGTATATAACTATTATCTAAATGTACTCTATATGTAAAATCATCCTCTTCAGTAACAGTCTGTCTATCATCTGTTACTTGACGAGAATCATCTCGCATTTTTATGTCAAATTTTTGCATGACATCCTTACTACCATTACGTATAATGGCGTATAATGAGTCATCTAACATACATTGATATTGCACATCACCACTCATTTCCCATGTAAACCATGCTTGCTGTAATCTTTTTTGAGAAGAGTTGAAATACCTGAAACCATATATAGTAGATTTATTCTTCTCGTTGAATAGCATTATACCATTCTCTCTAGAAGAAGATACAACACTTAAATCAGCATCAAATAGTTTACTAACAACTTTACTTTGTTCTATTACTTTTGGTTCACCTTCTCTTCTGATACCAGCCATCTCAAAGAAACGTGTATATTTACCAGCGTTATCTAAGAAACCTACACTTGTACCTAGTGACTGAGGGTTAGTTTTATAATTAAAATTATAGTCAGCTAGAGTGTTAATTTTAGCAGTTGTAGGGTTTAATATATCACTGTCTGTAGTCAGCATAAATTGCTGGTTTGCAGTGAATAAAACTAGACCGCTACTGACTTGTATAGCATCATATATTATAGAAGGGAATGTAGAGCTAACTGATAAATCTATAGGATCAGTATTAGAATATGTGATTGCAGATTTTCCCCAGAAATTAAAAAAGTTTCCCGGTCTTGACATTATAACATTAGTATCACTAAGTATACAAAGTCTATTACGGAAGAACACTAACTGGGAAATTTTTTTTCCAACAAAACTTGGCTCTGGGTTTGTAGCAGTATCTCCTACTTGACACTTAGACCAATCTGGATAACCAACTCTAAAGTAAATAGCATTAGCAGTACCTGTTATTGTACCACTGCCATCATCTTGTAAACGTACAAGTTGAACTGGCATAGTTTCTTCATCAAAATTTATTTGCCTACCCGGTTCTGGACACTCTTCCCAAACTCCCGGACCATCCTTTAAATTTTCTCCTTCAAATCTAACCCAATAATCATCTTCATCAGCATCGCTATTTGCTACTTTAACAACATAACCATGCTTACATTCCAATGGTAGATCTTCTATTGTATTTACATTCTTAGAAAATGTATTAAGTAAATCTCCATTAGGAGTTGATACATTAAAAGCCGATCCATTAGTTAGATATAATCCTGTACCTATTTGTTGTGTTTCACTAGCATCTATACCATTATTATACCCTTCAATAATAGTTCTAATTTCACCTAATATACTTTCAGCAGTGATCGTAGTTTGATTATCAAATGGTGTAGGTAGTGGTCTGATAGCACCAGATCCAGCTTGACTATTCATAGTTACTTGGATCTTAGATATACTACTATCTTCTATAGTAACTTTATATCTAGCATTCTTCATCCAGACATAGAAGAAATCACCTGTTTCCCAACCTTCTCCACCATATAATAAATCGTGTGTAGTTGTATAACGACACTGGTAATCAGGTTCAGCTTGACTTCCACCTTGTGCTACAGACTGACCTATAGTTGCTATACGGAAGTATAGATTAGCTGCAGCTCCTGTAGCAACAGTACCTCCACCACGAGTTACAGCATATGAATGGGCTGTACCATTAGCATCGATAATTGGTCCGGCATCATTTGATGAGATAGAGAATATCCTTGTATCTACATTTGGGCAGTATGCGTGTTGATCATTACCTGCAGCATTTGTACACATATTACCATCGTCAGGAAGTTGCCCACTACCCGGCATAGTACCTCCACCTACACAACCATTACTACTATCTATATCTCTAGTTACTTGTATCCTAGTAGCTGTTGAAATAGTTGATGGTGATCCTTGAGTAGCATCAAATAAATTAACTGCATACTGACTAGCATATTGTATTTTTTTTAAAGCTATAAATGCTTCATTAGGTCTAGCATCATTTTTATTTTTATCAGCAGTAACTGTAAGGTCTGGATTATACGCTCCTCCTGTAAGAGCTTTCATCACTACAGTAGTTTTAGGATGTGATGATCCGTCACTTTTATATGAACCACGGTTAGCTATATATGTGTAATCATTTAATGTTAATGTTTGAAGATTATCGTCTGCATAATGATTTAAATATAATTTTAAAGCAGTTTCAGTAGAACTACCTGAACCACCTTCATATAATACAGGTACAGGCTCTCCAGTAGAACACTTCCATACTCTAACATTACCTGTTCTATCTATTTGTCCTATGTATTGTTCTGTTTCATCTCTATAATAACTGAACCATTTACCATTTGTTTGGGAGTCTGGATCATATGAAGTAGTACTATTACTACCATCTGGTAAGGTAAAGGCTGATGAGTCAGACATACTAGCTACTAACTTACCACCCGGTCTTTTTGTTAAACCTTCTGTTACATCAGGTATAACATTCTTTGCTATATTAACTTGTCCGGGGATTTTTAATTCGTCGGGCTGTTGTGATATACCACCTGTATAGGTTGGTATTGTTTGTGTTACACCTGCCATTAGCGTCTCAGTGCCTCATAAGGTTGATAAGATTTATAGTAACTGTCATGTGGAGTACCTAAGAAAGATGGATTACCCATATCGCATTCATAGTCCAGACATGCAGCTCTAGTTTTAGCCTCTTCTTGTCGTAATAATTGGGCAAGATTAGGGTTTGAAACTAGTTGAGTAGCAGCTCTAACCGCAGCTCTATAAGTTATATATCTTTGAAATACATTAGGTAGATCTTCAAAAGCATATAAGGATACAGCATCTAAATATATATCGCCAGTGAATTCATTTGTATGATCTACTAAGTCATATAACTTACCATCACGTACAACCAAATCTCTAGTTTTATCTTTTAATCCATCATGTAAAGTATATCTCAATGTTTGGGCAGGTAGTGTTATATGTTTAGTAGTAGGATCTGGGGATACTTTTACATGATATTCTGTGTTAAAATGCCAGCCTTCATTTTGTACATCTTTGTTAACTTCCGTTAATATGTTGTAAATAAATGAAACTTCAGGGTTAGTGAAATTCAATGAAGTAACTGGTGATTGACCGATAGCTCCCAAGATTGAGTTCACTGCGGATAGTTCTGTATCGGTGTCTGTTGTCGTGGTAGCCATAAGTAAAAAAAGAGGAGGTCCGAAGACCCCCTGTATATATTGGTTAAAAAAAAAATAAAATTAGAATGCTTGTGCAACGCCAGTATTTGCATCAATACCTGCGATTAGTTCAACAGCAGCAGCTGGGTTAAGAGGAGCGGCTCCCATTGCAAGCCTTCCAAGAATTACATCACCCTGATAAATCACGGAGACGTCTCCAGAAGTTACTTGTACTTGAGGACCAATAGCTTCTACACAACCAACGGCTTCTTTCTGGAAGATAAGTCCGCAAGAGTTGTCAAACTTGTTTCCTTCACCGTAGTCATTAACTGTGCGCTGACCGTCTGGAGCACCTGAAGCAGATTCTGCTTGGTTACCCATGTCTGGGCTAACGAAAGAACCTGTGTTACCGGGGTCAGTTACACCCGGAGTAGTAGTTGC
>VTLG01003140.1_pt1 | contig 12244 bp, 18 predicted proteins | sample 4694571 | NCBI WGS metagenome assembly VTLG01 (sample SAMN12604809, study PRJNA352737) | marine metagenome | biome: ENVO:00000447; feature: ENVO:00000209|ENVO:00000569|ENVO:01000036; material: ENVO:00002151; isolation source: viral sequences binned using virsorter ... | reverse complement strand
AAGAAAACGAATTAGAATACACAGAGCTAGATATAGACTATCTGGCAGGTAACTTTCTTGAAGACCTCTTAGATATTATTCAAGATGTAGATGAGCTAGAAAAAGCTGAGAAGTCTCTGTCTGCTGATGGAGTAAAAGGTACAGCAGTAGGATACGACAGCAACACACAGATAAGTACCTTTGTAACGGATACGCATTTAAAGTTTCTTAGAGCTATTGAAGATACATTAGAAATGAAAGTAGATAAAGCAGGTTCGTATAATATTCGGATTGAACAGGAAGGGAAAGTAAATCAGATCACTACTAATGGGGGTAGTAGCTCTAACATTACAATCAAACAAGGCAGTTAATTATGGTATATCAGTATTTAAGTCCAATTCAATTTTACTATGTGTTGCGACTAATCCAGTTATCACACTTTCTAGTGCGGACTATAACAGGCTAGTTTATTATTTATTTAGAAACTTTTTTAGTTTTTCTTTTTCTTCTTTTAACGTAAGCTTCGTTCTTAGCAGTAGTAGGATCATCAGCTACATACCTACCTTTACTATCTCTAGCTCTAACTGTTTCAAAATCTTCTTCACTAACACCATTAGCATGTGTTTTTATTTCACCCATCAGTGTATTCTTATCACTAAATAGACTCATTAATTTTTTAAACCAGCTCATTTTTTCTCCTATTGTTTATCTTGTAAAGCTTGTAACTCTCTTTGTAAAAAATCATGCAAAGTAGATAGTTTTTCTTTACTTCTTTTAATTACATTACGGACTACCCAAGCTTCGTCTGAATGAAAAAGCTTTTCTATATGCTTTTCTGGAAGCTGGGATAGCTCCGTAACAATTTGATTCTTCCTGTTGAGAAGAACTTTGAAGCTTATTAAATTTGCTTCTGTTTCCTTTTTAACTTCCTTGTTTGTTTTTTTCATTAAATTATCTCACATGTTCCTGCACTACAGGCTAGTTCCTTTGTGTTCTCTGTATTATCTTCAGTTTCATACTCAGTAATCTTTGACCAATCAACAACATCCGTTGTTTTCTTTAGCCATTTCCTATATTCATTATAAGTTATCTCCTGATAAGGAGCTTGTTTGTATGAATGATCTGAGTATGGTAAGAAAGAGATACCAGATATATCATCAAAGTTTTTATATACCCAAGCACCTACTTCTAACCATTCATTTTCTTTTACTGAGATAGTCACAGAAGGTTTATGTTCACACCATTGGTCTTGATAGTCTTTCCAGATCTTTAAGTGTTCTACTGCTGTCAAGTCTTTTCGAGTCAACGCACCTTTAGGACTTTTCATTGGAAAGTAAAAGACATAAGTGTGTTCTGGTTTAGTAAGATCATCTTCGTGATACACTCCTGCGTCAACCATAAGTTTAGCTAGAGGATCTTTTTTATCTGCTCTTACTGTACGAAGGTAGTATGGGCTATGTCTAGTGTGAATACCAGAGGCACTATCGACCAGTTGGCTAACTGTTCCACTAGGCTTCACACAGGTTATCGCTGCGGATTGGGGTATGCCTAGCTTCTTAGCCCATACTTTATTCATATCAATAGATATATTTTTTAATTTATCTAAATCTATTTTACCGTTTATCATATCTTTATTATCCATGATCCCTGTAAGAGATACACCAAGTAAAGATTCTTCTTCTGTATTGTGTTTCCATTTGCTAGTTAAGTATCTAAAGTTTGTAAGCGTAGCTTGGAACGTGCCTAGAATTGTAGCGGCTTTTACTTTAGCTATTAAAGTATCTTCATTATCGTCAGGTCTTACAACAACCTCAGTTAAATTACAGAACTGTTTGTTGCGTAGAATAATCTCACTACATGGGTTACACCCAAAGTCTTTGTAATCTTCTCTCCTACCGTTTTTAGATGCCTGTTTCTCTGCGGCTTGTCTGTTGAAGATACCACGCTCTCCGCTTTTAGATTCATACAGAGATAACCACTCTCTCATAAATGCACCAGGCTCTGCTACATCTGTATAGGCTACAGAGTTATTAGACAAAGCTCTCTGCTGATTGTCTTCCCACCAAGCACCTGACTTAGCGTTGCGCATACGGTTGTCTGAGAGGTTGCTGAGAGAGATTAAAGCACTTCTCCGTACTCCACCTACGACTACCACTTCTGCGACCTTACACATCAAATCATGGCAGTCTATAGATACAAGCTTACGCTGTCCTTTTGTAATAGCATCACGAAATATGTTGATAGTAAAATCAAATAACTCTTCAAGAGGAGCAGGGCCACTTGCTCTTCCTCCAAATGTTTTTAATCTAGCACCATAAGGTCTAATGTTAGATACATCCCAAGTGGGAATCTGCCCTGAGTATAGTAAAGATAGCAATTCTTTGTAGGCTTTTGCCCATCCTATTTTAGAATCAGCTACTTTAATAACTGTATCTGTAGGAAACAAATCTTCTGGAAGATCTGGTAGCTCGTTTATATACTGACGCTCTACACTAAAACCAACACCAGTACCACACATAAGTATGTAAAGTGTTTCATCAAATGCACGAACATTATCTACAGCAACATAGCTACAGTTAAACCCTGCTACATTATCTTTTTCTAAAGCTAATCCTGCAGACATTAATGCTCTCATACTTGGCATAATGTTTAAGTACAGTACAGCTTTTTCTAAGTACTTTCTAGTTTCATCGAACTGTGGTTTACTTAGGTTGTGGTTTTCTTTTAAATGTTTCTCAAAGAAATCAAAGTATCGAGATACAGTTTCGTTCCATGTTTCTCTGCGTTGATTCTCTTCGTTCCACCTAGCGTATCTGCTTAAATGTATAAACTGTTGATAGTTAGTAGGTAGTCCTACATTTTCTATATTTTCTTTGATCATGCAAATCCCCTTAGTGTTTCGTTTGTAATTAATAGAAAAGAAATAGAAGACAATGTTAAAAAGATAACAGGCATTAAAGCATCCCATAATTGTACTTCTACTTCTAACGTGCCATCAACTCCTGCTAATGACATTTGATAAATAATATATAATAAACAAATTAAACTTTGTATTAAAGCTAGTCCTGCCATTATAAGTCCTGCTGCTATGTTGTTGGTGTAAATAAAATATGTACCTATAAACATTCCAAAGAAAGGTATCATGTATAATAATCTTCCCATCATTTGTACCACCCCTTTCTTGTTCCGTCTTCGTTTCTTGGAAACATTTCTCTTTTAACAGATAAGTATTCTTCTGAGGCTTCTTCTGTTGAGCTTGTTTTATTCTCTACCCACAAATGTATAGCTATAATAGCGTAGTGTATAATCTTTAATAAGTCACCTTGATTCTTATATTCACCAGTAACAGGATCAGGTTTCTTACCATAGCGCATAGCATACTTTATAATGTTACCCATACAAAATCCTTCTCCGTGTCCTGCATCAATAATCATATCTGTTGCTTGGTATTTTCCACTAGCATAGTGTTTTTCATATGTTTTATCTACATATCTTTTTATTTGTTCTATTGTATTATCTTCGTTGAATTTATATTCCATTTATTTTAACTCCTCTGGTAAAGTTTCTTCTGTGTACCATTTAAAATTATTTGCTTCTGCCCATTCAGCATGTGTTCTTTTTGTTCCATCTTTTCTTTTAGTAGCTCCTGGCATTGGAGAATATGGTTTCTGAAATAGAAACACAAGCTCCATTGTATCAGGTAGTGACTCACGAATCCATACATATTTACTGTATTCTGCGTGATCCCAAAACCTTCCTTTTGCTTCTAAGATAATATTACCTTTGACAAAATCAGGCTCATACTTTCTCTTAATAATATATTCAATATGATTAGCGTGGTGTTCCCAATCTTTTAATACACCTTGATGTAGCTTGTGTTCCCACATACTATCATATCCTTTAGGTACTCCTTTTTCTCTTGGTCTAGCTTTTCTTGGTTTTCTTCTAGGCATCTAAATCTTCCAATGTAAAGTTAGGGTTGCGCTTTAATTTCTTTTCAAACCACTTTAAAGTATATGCGCTTAATCTAAGCTGTCTGTTTGAATAGAAATGTGTTTGCTCTGGTAAAAACAAATGCATGTTCTTTTTATTTATCTTAGTTGGTTCTTCTCCTTCTGGAGTCATAGTTCGTAACCAATCTATAAACATTTGTTTAGCTTGTCTGCGTATTTGTTTAGATCTTTTTCCACTCATACTAATATCTCCTCTACCTTTGGCTCTTTTACAACATTAGTCAAGTAAGTAATTCCTTTTGAATATTGAAAAGCTCTAAGTCCTTTACCATCGTTAGCACCTTTATGACATTCAAACTTATGAGGACAGTAGAAACATTTCCTAGCAAGTTTAAGATTACCTGCTTTACCTTCTGGTACAGGATCAAAACAAAACTCAGGAGGTTTTTTCTTTTTAACTACTTGCTTGATAGTTTTAATTCTTTCTTTAATGTTAGGCTTGTCTAGTTCTTCTGGTCTAAACAAAGTAATCTGTCCTGTTTCTTTATTTAAAACCAAGAAGCCACCGTTAGAAGTTTGTTCTGCTTCTTCATATCCTGCAAGCTGTGCAAGATAACCAAAGCTATCGTCTTCTGCCAAAGATCCATCTTTAAATTTCTTAAAGGAATATCCAGAAGCTGTTTTAACATCGACAACTTCGCCATCAATAACACAATCCATGTGTCCTGATATGCCAGATACTTTAACTTCCTTCTGTTCAGAAGTAACTGTGTGTCCTGAAAGTCTTACGAAGAACAACATCAATACTTCTAATAGGTGGCCATATAAAAACTTAATGTATACACTTGGTTCTAGTTCTGTTTCTTTTCTTTTGGGTGAGTTTAAGTCATACCACAATTGTCTGTCAGGCTTTCCTATGTTAGACATACGAAGTCCTTTAGTTAAAGAGTTATCTCTTTTAGGTGGAGAAGCCCAATGTTTTAGAGCATCTTTCATATCGTTACCAAACTCGTCTAACTCTTTGTTAGTTATTTTAATTTGTTTTCCCTTAGACAATACACCTATCTTTTTGTATATGTCTGATACTAATGTGTCTAATGTTTTCATATTTTATTTACGATTTCTTTAGCTTCTTTTACAGAAATTTTAAACCATTCTCCTTTATATTTTGTTGAAATTTTTTTTAATTTTTCATGTACTTTTTTTTCTGCGATTCTTCTATCTTTAAAGTATTTATTATAGCACAGTTTATAATCTCTGTGTGGACTAGATGTTTGATATTGATTACACCTATCTTCTGCGTCAACCGCCATACCAACCTTAACCCAATTACTCCAACAAGGATTACATATAATGTATACATAACCTTCCGTAGATTTTTCATAACCCTCTAAAGATGAAAAAGCTGCACCTTCAAAAGTTTTATAGTTTCCTGGTTTATATAAAGGATGTGTCTTAGGTATATATTTACCATTAACAAACATTCTATTTGGGTTGTTTTTAGGATTAGTTCTTTTGTAGCTTTCTATACGAGCTTTATAAGTTGCCCTACAATCCCTGCAATAAGACTGTCCTACATTTACCCCATTAATTATACGGGCTTGATATTCTGATAAAGGTTTATTTTTATTACATTTAGTACAATGTTTAGTGTGTTTCACTCCAGTTAGCTCCTATTTTAATGTTCTCCGCAACCTTCTGTATCACAGTTAGGCCAATTAGCACAACCTAAATGTAGGCTTTCTCTTTTTTCTTCTTTAGATATAAAATTATTATCATCTTCAAAAGTTCCAATAATTAATGGCACTACATCTTTATCATCGGTATATATCTGCACACCTCCTGACTTTAAGTACATACATTTTATTAAAATAACTTCTTCGTGTTGCATAATATCAGTAACAATAAGTGGTGATTTACCTTTAGCGAGTCTAAAAATACCGCCCTCAGATCTATTGTATTTTAAATCTACAAAGTCATAAAGTTTTCTTGTATTATCCTTAGTGTGTTTCACTCCAGTTAGCTCCTATGTTGTACTCACCATCCAAAGGACAGTGCATGTTAAAAGATTCTCCTGCTTCTATTATAGATCGAACACCTATAGCACCAATTAATTCTGCTTTATCTTTAGGTACTTCCATCTGCCATTCATCGTGAATGTTAGCAACAAACTTATATTCTAGGTTTGCTTCTCTAAGATGCTTGTCAAATATTATTAATGCTTTCTTCATTACCACAGCTCCTGCTCCTTGTAATAAAGTATTCAACGAAGCGTGTTGGTTTCGGATAAATATTTTCCTACCGTCTAGCCCTTTTAAGTAGCCCTTTGTTGACGCTCTCGCAACTCTATCTCTAAGAGATTTGAATGATGGTTGATTATCAAAGAAATATTGTCTAGATCTTTTACCATCTGTTTTAGTTCCTCCAACCACACTTCCAAGCTTTGCATCTCCTGCTCCGTACATGAGTGCATAAATGAATGTTTTCGCCTGATCTCTTGATTTAAGTCTAGCAAGTTTTTGATTAGAGGTGTGTATGTCTCCGTTAATGATTTCATGTGTATACTCCTTGTCTTTCATATAGTGTGCTAACATTCTTATTTCTAAACCAGAGGCATCTATTCCAAGTAAAACATTCCCTTTATCAACAGTCCAACATTCTCTACAAGTTTTCCCATAGGGTTTTCTTGTACTAGGTATTTGTCCAGTGTTGGGATTATAATGCGTCATGCGTCCTGTAATAGCTCCGTTAGAAATAACATTACCGTGTATTCTTCCTCCTTCTTTTACAGAATCTAACCAAGATTGAACTTGTGCTATGCGCTTTTGTAATAATAAAAACTCAGCAATAAGTTTAGCCTCTGGTATATGCTTAACTTTTTCTAGTGTCGCCTCGTCCACAATAGGTTGTCCTGTTGGTGTAAATCTATTAGGTTTCCAACCAAACTCTATTAAGTATTCTCCTATCTGCTTTCTTGATCCTAGATTAAACTCAGTAATCAAGAGTCTTTTAAGTGAAGTAACACATCCAGATTTAACTATCTCTTTTTCTTCTTTTGTTAAATTAACTTTCTTTTTAGTAAAGTGGTTGTACCCTGTTTTTTTAGAATAGCTTCCATCTTTTAATTGATTCTCTTTATGATTAAGTAAAATAATATGCTCAGTTTCTCTAGGCTTAAATGTTTTCTTAACCTCCTCCTCCACTTCTGCCTTCCGTTGAGTGAGTTCAGCTAAAAGAATACTGGCTTTTTTTGAATCGAAAGCAAACCCATTTTCTATTTGCTTACTTATAATTTTTCTTGTATCGTGTTCGATGTGGATAGAGTGTTGTGAAAATTCTTTGCTTTCTTTTTTAAGAATATCATATACTTTTTTATTTATCTTAACATCTTTTATACAGTAATCTAACATAGCTTGAGAGAACTGTGAGAAGTCTTCGTGATCATCTTTAGAAAAATCTATCTTTCCTCCCCACGCTTTTAAGCTATGTCCTTTGTCTCGGTTAGGATTACAAAGTTGAGATAGGGTGAGAGTATCTACTATCTTACAGTCTTCATATAAATCTACACCACATATGTTTTTAATAGCAGGTATGTCAAACCCTATAATGTTGTGTCCAATTAAAGTATCAGCAGACTTTAAAAGATCTACTCCTTCTTTAATTTCATCTGGCTTGAAAGTATATAGTTTACCTTCATCATCTAGTGCAACAATACACCAGATAATTGTAGCCTCCTGATTTATTTCTTCTGTAAGCTGATGTTTTAATAAACCGTTTGCCTCTATATCAAATACTAAATTCATTAGAAGTCCACCTCACTATCGTCTAGTCTTAGTTGGAACTCGTTATACTCCTCAGATAGTCTCCCTGTTTTAGAATCATAGACAAGGGCAGTAGCCATGCCGACATCTCCTGTGTACCTGGATTTAAGTACTCTAAGTTTGGTTGTTCTGGATTCTAATTCATCATCGGATTGTTGATTTCTTTCTAAGGCGATTACACAGTCAGATAACTGCGCTATTGCTTGGCTTCCTCTTAGGTGGGATAAGTTTACTTCGACACCGTTCTCATGTCCTTTGTTTCCTTCTACTCTACGAAGGTGTGAGACAAGTATTAAACCTGCTCCTGTCTCTTCTACCATGCTACGAAGTCTTGTCATAATATTATCAATAGCTCTTCGTTCATCACCCTCTGCAAGAGAACTGACGAGCATATGTAAATGATCTACGATTACCCATTTGCAATCGCATCCAACTATTAAGTATCGTAGTTTATTAAAGATAGCTTCGATGTCGTTTGTTCCGAAGTGTGCGTGAATAAATACATTGTCGTTGCTGAATAGCTTATTGTATTTTTCTGTGAGGTATTCTTGAGAATGTTCTTCTCTGATGTGATCTATATAAAGTCTTGAGTTAGTTTCAATGGATAGGATACCATCAACAGTTCTCTTCCAATCTTCTTCAAGAGCTATGATACCTACATTGTCCTCTGTAGTATTAATAATCCAATGCTCTAGCTCTCTTGTTATGGAGCTTTTACCAAGACCTGTACCCCCTGTAAGGGTAACGAGTTCTCCTTGTCTCATGCCATACAGCTTTTTATTTAAGCCTTTCCACGGATAAGGAACACTGTCTTTTTTATCTCTATTTAAAAATTCGTTTTGTTTTTCAGATACTCGAATGATACCTGTAGGTGTGTAAACTTTAGCATCCCACCAACAGCTTGTAAACTCAAGGTGTCGTTTCTTTCTTAGCATATCGTTGGGATCTTTGTAGCCAGTAGGAAGTGTATATATCTTAGCCTTTCCTGGTTTTAATAGTCTTGCAACTTTATTTGCCGCCTCCTTGCCTTGTTTATCTGTATCAAAACAAAGGACAACATTTTCAAAACTTTCTACATATTCTAAGTTTTCTTTTATATCTCTTACTGCAGACTTTGCTCCGTTCTTTACAGAAATTACCGCCCACTTACTTCCAAGTAATTCATAAGCGGCCATAGCATCACATTCTCCTTCTGTAATTGTAATGTACTTTCCTCCTTCTTTAAAAAGATTCTGTCCAAACAGTTGTGTTTCTTTTGGAGAGCCTACCCAATAAAAATCTTTATTAACTGTTTCTCGAACTTTATAAGATAGTCTTTCATTGTCAATTGAATAAGGATAGTGGTGTTTTGCAATGACTCCTTTTGTATCGTAGGATATTCTAACACCATATTTCTTTGCTGTTTCTAGGGATATTTGTCTGTCTGATAAAGGAGCGAAAACTCCTTCTTGTTTATTATCGTCTTCAATAATTGTTAATTCATCTTGTTCTATCGTTTCGTTGTTGACTTTGTTTCTTGGAAAGAACTCGTCACAACTAAAGCATTTTGAAGAGCCATCTTCGTTTATTGATAAGGCATCACTACTGCCACACTTAGAACAAGGTTGATGTTTCTTTACAAATTTAAGCGTTGTGTTGTTCATTGGATCTCCTTAAAAAAAAGCTAGGAACTCCTTAGTCTATCTTCAGTTCGTACAACCTCTAAGAAATACCTAGCTTTAAAACTAATTGTTAGATTTTACTGCGTCTGCTTCTCCTCCTTCCTTATCTTCATCAGCAGTAACAGGTGAGTTGCTGTTTACGATTTCAACTATCTTACTTGAAAAGAAGTTAAGACTTGCTTGCACCTCTTCGAGATCAAGAGTTAAATTAACTTTCTTTTGATTTAGTCTCTGAACTCTACCGAAAACTCCTTGTGCTTCTTCGGGTAGATCTTCTACAAATATTTGAACATCGTCTATTGTAATAAAAGGTTTTTCTTCTGCCATTAGAAATCCTCCGAATCAGAGACAACAGCTTCAAACTCATCGCCATCACCTGCTTTGTAAGATATTAAATCTAAAACTTGCATAGCTTGGAAGTCCAATCCTTTAAAGTTTCCATACTTGTTGCTCACTTCCCACTCGTTAAACTGTACTCTAACTTTAGATCCGTTACCAACAAGAACATCATCATCAATGGAGTTCTTACTAGCGTCTACAAGTTTAGGTGGTTTGCGCACCATGCCATTAGGGCCATTGACTTTGCGTTTAATTTGTAACGCTTTTCCAACAACCTCATCATTTACAACTAAGGTTTTGACTTTATATCCTCTGTCTTCATACTTAGATGCAACCTCATCATCAACTACTAAATCAACAGTATAAACTGGCTCGTACTTGAGATTAGGATTTCTAACACTAGCCCAATATGCTAGTCCACTTTCTATTGCCATAATCATTTCCTCTTTAGTTGGCGGTTAAAAAATTCAGAAGTGGTTTCTCTTCACTAGACCACTTAACTAGCCTGAAATGTATCAGTTAATATTATTAAGTTTAGACTACACAACAATGTAAGGAGATTATGAAAGGTATAATAATATTAAAAAGAAATTGTGAATCATGCCGAGAAGTATAGCACCTCCTCCTCCTCATGGCAACCTATTATGTAACGCTTAATTTAAAAGACATTTCACAATTAGTTTGCGCTTCGTCTTTAATTATAAAAGGTAGGTTAGATACATACTTACTGACAGCACTCTCTAATCTTGAAGGTGCTTCGTTAGAAACAACGCTGGATACAATCGCTTCTCCTTTTGAATTAACATCGAAATGAACAGTTATATTGTAATCTCCTTTTCTTTTAGATCTGTCAACTGCTCTTTGTATTCCTTTAGTGCTGTTTTGTTTTCCAGGATTTAAAGAAAAACTACAGTCCTTTTTAGGATAGGGTTCAATTGTAGTATTCTTTTCTTCGGCTTGTCCTCTAACATCTTCTAAAAGAACTGGTATATCAACAGGCTCTTCTACTATTTTTAATAGTTCTATTTCCTGTAAAACATATTGGAGTTGTTCTTTTAAAGTTGAATCGTTTTGAATTACACTATTGATTGTAGTGTTTATCTGCTCCATATCTGCATTGAGTTTATCAACAAATTCTTCAATACTTTTTCTAGACATCTTAACTTCGTATTCAAAGAATCTTTTATTATCTTCAATAGATATGTAAGCGTTGCGCAACTCATTACTAGATATAGCTTGAGCCGTTCTTGCTTTAACATCGAGGACATCTTTTTGTATGTCTCGTATTGTAGAGTCTATGTAGTTTATAGACGTTACTTGACTATTTAACTGTTCATTAATGTAGTTGTTATAGAAGTTTAATACTACGCTGTTAATGATTAATGAAACAATTATTGTTAATGATATTGTTTTATACATTGCTTACCTCCGTTTTATAGTAACTCTGTAGATTATACAGACTATTTTTTAGTTTGTCAAATTTATCTTTCATGGATGTAAACATCTACTCGTTGAGCATCTTCAAGCCTACACTCTCTCCAGTTTATAAAGCCACTAGGGTATGTATATTTATGTAGGTTGGGGTTGTTCTTACCAAATCTACCATGAAGTTTTACATAAAGTTTTCTTCGTATGTGTTTGTTAATAAACTTAATTGTATCTCGTAAAACAGAGAGTCGATATTCTCCTAATGTATCTCCTTTTTCCACGGTCATTACATACGCTTTAGTTCTTGATCTTTTCATCTTTCCTCCTCATTCTATTTAGTTCACAGGTGGCGCAAAAATAAATCCAACCATTGAATGCACCATGTTTTATTGTTGCTTTGTTTTTACACTTACTGCACTTAATCAATGTATTACCTCCTCTTTATTTTTAAGTGCGTCTAACACTTCTTGCTCTGCCTCTGCAAGTCCTGCTATTAAACCTGCAGTTTCTTCTGCACCCATAGGATTTAATAGTCTTGAAACTAAAATACAAACTATCTGTTTTATAGTTGCTTCATCACATGTTGTCTCAATCTCTGAAACATGTTTTATTATTTTATCTATATCTTTAAATGTTCTCACTTCTTCTCCTTTATTGGATCAACTTCAAAAGTTATACTAGACATATCGCCTATACTTTCAAACTTTCTTTTCCAAGTAGATTTATCATGGTCTACTATCTTATGTCCGTGTTCTGGATGAATCTTTACTTTTCCGTTTTTATGCTTTTCATAAACCCAGACACGCTCATTAATTTCTAACCATAATGTTTGTCCATAGTCACTAAACATTTCAACATCTATATCATATTTATTTTTTACATATTCTTTTAGTGCGTCTTCGACTTCGTAGCTTTCTAGTTTAATTTCCATGACTCCTCCTCGTCAATTCGTTTAAGATTTTTTGTTTAAGTTTAGGTTTAGTCCTATCCTCATTATAAAGATTTAAAAGCTCATTCCTGGAAATACCTTTAATGTAATAGTGTTTAACTGTAGTCTTTTTAG
>VTLG01015995.1_pt1 | contig 12245 bp, 6 predicted proteins | sample 4694571 | NCBI WGS metagenome assembly VTLG01 (sample SAMN12604809, study PRJNA352737) | marine metagenome | biome: ENVO:00000447; feature: ENVO:00000209|ENVO:00000569|ENVO:01000036; material: ENVO:00002151; isolation source: viral sequences binned using virsorter ... | reverse complement strand
TCTAAACATACATATAAGGGAGGGTCTCCATACCCTCCTTTTTTTATTCATAAATCTTAACCTATGGCTGCCACTACAATTGACACCGATACCGAACTATCCGCAGTGAATGCAATATTGGGAGCTATCGGACAGTCACCAATTACACAATTAAAAGATCCAACTACTGGTACTGTAACTAATGCTAACCCAGAAGTACAGTTTATATATAATTTATTAAGAGATGCTAATGTTGATGTACAGGCAGAAGGCTGGCACTTCAATATAGAAAAGCATGTAGCATATACACCAGATGCTAATGGTAAAATAACCATTGCTGATGATATACTTAAAATAGATATAACAGATGGTTGGGTAGATAGAAAATATAATGTTGTAAGAAGATATGATACTACTGATAAAAAATATTATTTATATGATAAATTTAACCATACTAATGATTGGTCTAGTCATTCAACACTTAGTTTAGATATAATTAAACTATTCCCATTTGATGATTTACCTACTGTATTCCAAAGGTATATAATAGCTAGAGCTTCTAGAGTAGCTGCTACACAATTAGTAGCAAATAGAGAATTAACACAGCTATTAGCTACACAAGAAGCATTAGCTAGAGCAGCAATAATGGAATACGAATGTAATCAAGCTAATACAACTATGTTTGGATTCCCAGAAGATACTTTATATACTACTTATCAACCTTGGAGAAACCTTAGAAGATAATGGCAACACTTTCACAACAGATCAGTAATTACTTTGGTGGTATTAATGAACAACCAGATGAAAGAAAACTTCCAGGTCAAGTAAAAGACTGTATTAATGCTATACCTAATCCAGTATATGGTTTATTAAAAAGACCTGGAAGTAAAAGGATAGGTTCATCACCTCTTGCTACTAATAAGTACGGTACTTCAACTATACCTAGTGGAGGGTCTTGGTTTCATTATTACAGAGATGAGACAGAAGGTTCATATATAGGTCAAGTAGATGAGAATGGTTTTATAAGAATATGGAGTTGTAATGATGGTACTGAAAAGAATGTATGGTATGCTACAGATAATAGTGTATACAGTTCAGGTACCGCAAGTCATACAGCGATATCATCTGCAACAGATCTTTCACCAGTTACTAAATATCAAGATCCTACCGAAACTCATTATGCTTATTTAAAAACTAAAGGTGTAGGTACTTCAGAAAGTATCCAGACTCTAACTATTAATGATACCACTTTCATAGTTAATAGAGATAGAGAAATAAAGACTACTGGTACTACAACTGGAGCTGCTCATACACATTATGCTTATGTAGAACTACTTAGATCAGAAAACGGTAGACAGTATTCAATGAATATATTCGACCCTTCTTCTACTAGTACTACAGATGTAAAAATAGCTACACGTATTAAGTTAGCAAGTGATACTTTAGATGAAGGTAATGGTTCTGGGCATTGTCCAGGTATAGGTACTCAAGTATTTAACGCTACATCTGCAGATAGCTATAGTTCTCCTATATTAGCTGTTGAACAGAATGACGGTACTGATTATAATGCAGCAGCAGGTAAGAAAAATTTAATCTTTAGAATAACTTCTACTGGTCAGCAAGGTCAAGGAGCAGGTGTAGATGATGGAGCTTATGGTCCTGCTAACTATAGATGTTCTTATAATAGAAACTTACAATTATTACATGGTGGAGAAGGTTTTATAGAAGGAGATAAAGCACAAGTTAGATTAACTCAAGCATCTACTTCTTATGATTATACTATTGAAATTGAAAAAATAGAAACAGTACCAGTTAAAGGTACTATTAATGGTGGTGCTAATGGCATTATACGTCCTGAACCTACACCATTTGATGCTGATACAGCAGTTACTGCAGATAGTATATTAGGAGGTATAGTTACTGAACTATCTGGTACAGGATTGTCTTATAGTGTTATAGGTAATGGTATTTATATTTACTCTAATAGCCAAGACTTCAGTGTAGAGGTTGTTAATAATGATATCATGAGAGTTATGCAATCTGAAGTTAATAATGTAGCTGACTTACCTATACAATGTAAGCATGGTTATATTGTTAAGATTGCTAATGCTCAGATGTCAGATGAAGATGATTACTATCTTAAATTTGAAGGAGAGAATGGTCAAGACGGAGCTGGTTCTTGGGTAGAATGTGCTAAACCTGGAATAGTTAAAAGCTTTAATGCTGCAACTATGCCTCATATACTACAAAGACAAGCTGATGGAGACTTTCTAGTTAAACAATACACATGGGCTGATAGAGAAGTAGGAGACGATTCATCTAATTTAATACCTACATTTGCTGATGGTAGTTCTAAGATAAATAAAGTTTTATTCTTCCGAAATAGATTAGTATTCTTAGCTAACGATAGTGTAATATTATCTAGAGCTGGTAAGCTAAATAATTTCTGGGCTAATACTGCTTTAACTGTTAGTGCTACAGATCCTATAGATATTGCATGTAGTTCTGAATATCCTTCTGAATTATTTGATGGTATAGAAATCACTGCTGGACTATTAGTATTTAGTACTAATCAACAGTTTTTATTAGCATCAGATGATACAATATTCAATCCAGATACTGCTAAACTTAGAGCTGTAGCTGCATATAATTATAATAAAGTTGTACCTCCTATATCTTTAGGTCAAACGAAAGGTTTTATAGATAATTCTGGTAAATACAGTAGATTTATGGAAATGGCTGATATTACTAGAGAACAAGAACCTGCAGTTATGGAAGCAAGTACAGTAGTACCTAGTTTATTACCTAAAGATATAGATTTAATAACTAATTCCAGAGAAAATAACTTAGTATTTATTAGTAAAACTAATTCAGATATAGTATACATATTTAAATATTTACGAGTTAGTCAACAACGACGGGACATAGCTTGGTTTAAATGGAAGTTTAATAATCCATTAAAATATCATTTTGTTGTTAATGATACATACTATCTTTTAGATACAGATAACTTCTTGCAAAGTGTTAATGTAATGCAAGCAGATACTGATCCTAGTATAGATCAAGATAATATTAATTACCTATTACATTTAGATAATTATACTACTGTTGCGAATGGTACATATGATGCTGCAACTAAGAAAACTACCTTTGCTAATCAGTCTGATTGGATAGATGATGTAACTACACCTAATGGAACACTTGTTCTTGTTGACTCAGATTCTAATACAGCAAGAGAAGGTAGATATACAGAATGTACTGTAATCAATACAGATGACTTTACAGTACCTGGAAATTGGTCCGGTGCTACATTACATATAGGTTATCTCTATGATTATCAAGTAGATTTCCCTAGAATATATCTAACAAAAGCAGATGGACAAAGTACTAGAGCTGATGTTAATTCTATTCTAACATTACATCGTATCAATTTTAGTTTAGGTAAGATAGGGTTATATGAGACTACATTAAAACGTCTTGGTAAACCTGACTATACTGAAGTATATGAATCTACAGAGTTAGATGAATATCTAGTATCTGATGCACCTTATGTTGAAGAGTATATAAAGACTATACCTGTATATGATAAAAATAGTAATGTAAGTATAACACTTAAATCTACACACCCTTCACCTACTACCTTAAGATCTATGTCTTGGGAAGGTAGTTATACACCTAAATATTATAACCGTGCCTAATTATATTCACCCAGCAACGATTGAGGCTGCTATTACAGTAGCCTCTAATCTACGTCCAGATGACCGTAGAGAGATTGTAGAGGGTCACGGGTTAAATCCTATAGAAGAGCTAACTTTGGCTGTTCATAGAGACTCCTGCGTATGGTTCGAGGTGCCTAACGGCAAGACTGCTGGTATGGCTGGAGTCGGACAAAAAGGAGAAATATGGATGTTATGTACACCCGCTATCCATCAATATCCTATCACCTTCGCAAGAGAAGCTAAACGATTCGTAGAAAGTAGACAGGAAGAACTCCTGTGGAATATCGTTGATGAACGTAATAAAGTTCATTTGAAACTACTTAAATTTTTGGGCTTTAAATTTTTACAAAAAATTTCTTACGGTCCAAACAAATTGACCTTTATCGAATTTTGCCGTGTGCGCACCAGATCCTAATGCGGGAGTCCGTAGGGCTGCCAAAGAAAGACAAATGGCTAAGGAGTATAAATATGCTTCAGACTCCTTAAAATATTGGAACAGAGAAACCTCTTATTTAAGAGGTAAACAAGCTGCAGCAATAGGTCTCAGTAGAACTAAAAGCGACATCTATCAAAAAGCTATGTCTTCTTATGGAGCAGGAAATTTAGCTACTCAAGGTGCTGAGATTGAATATCAAAAAGCACTTATGAAAGATCCTAAATCTGCTGAACTTGGTAGATCTAGAGTTGCTGGTAGAGCTAAACTACTAGATCTTTTACAGAAGCAAGGAGAAGTAGAAAATACTATAGATAAATCATTTACTAGAAATCTAGATGCTCAAAATAAAAGAGCAATATTATCTTATCAAAGTAATATGAATAAGGCTAGAGCACAAATAGGTGGGAAGCCTGAATGGGGACCACCAGTTATGATGCCACCTAAAGACAAAGGCGGACAGTTTATGCAGAACTTGAGTATGGCATTAAGTATTGCTTCCTTTGCTACTAGTCCTATAGCTGGTCTAGGCGGTGCCAATCAAAGCAAATCTATATTGACCTGGGCAACAGGAGGAGGCTAATTTAATTATGACAGATTCATTAATGAAAGCCTTTCAGGCTGATAGAGATAGATCCGAATATCTATCTGGCAAATCCGCCTACCAAGAATTTGAAGATATCTATAATATAGATGAAGTAGGAACAATAAATAAACAAATAGATGAGGTAACTAATTTAGTACAGGAAGAAGCTAAAAGAACTGGACAATTCTATATAGATTGGGCTAGAAATAAAACTAGTCAATATAATCAATTAGCAGAATTAACACAAAAAGGACTGAAAGTCGCTGCTTTTGGTAAGCAATATCTTGATAGTCAGAAAGCACTTAATGACTATTATAACTCTACAGAAGATAGAAGGCGGAGCTTCAATATCGAAGATGATGAAGCATTTAAAGCAGAAGGAGTACTTCAAGCTGGTGTTAGAATAGAGGCAGATCAAACTGCTAAGGAGCTTAAAGAGAGTGGAGCACCACCTGAATTTGTTCTTGACGCTCAATCGGTATTTGGATTATTACCTTTAAAAGCAGATACTAGAGAAAATACACGTAAAATAGTAGATCAACTTCCTATATATAGAGCACAGTTAGCAAACTTACAAATGCCAGCACCAGATTGGTATCATACTCCAGGTAAGATGGTTGCTTTAAATGAATTAGATCCTACAGATCCTCTGGAAGCAAAGTTGATAACCTATATGAATAAAAATATAGATACTTTATTCCTTATGGGTGTACAGAAGTTAGGTTTATCTAAGAGAGAACTTAGAAAGTTTGTTCTTAGACCTATGTATAATGCACATGAGCTGCGTCAAACAACTCTAAATAAAACACTTCAAGATACTATAGAGACTGCATCACAACTTACTTCAAATGTTATTCTTCAAAATGCTATAATTAATAATGAGTTCGATACAGCTGCTATGGAAATACAGATCATTGAGAAAAAAGATGCTATTTCTAAAACTGCTGCACTTACTGCTTACTGGAATAGAGTTGGAGATCTTGTGACTCAAGAAAGAATTACTTTTGAACAATTTAAAACGTTTGGGAATCATGAGATAGAAACAAGTGGTGGTAAGATGAAAATGAAAGATCTTGGTGGAGGAAATGCATATAGGACAGTAGAATCAACATTACAAGCAGCAGCAGTAGCTAAGATTGATTCTAAAAAGGCTGCATTAGAGTCTAAGAAGACACAAGCAGTAAATGAAATTATTGAGTCAGGACAATATACTAATGCATCAGGTGAAAAAGTAGATATAACACCTGAAAATATTAATGATGTTGTTGAATCTTATAAGAATTTATATGGACCAAATGTAGATTCAAGACTTTTAAATTATGTAAATACAGTTAAATCTGATAATGATGGTCATTACACAAAACTAATAGAGAATGCTTATAACGAAGCTAATTGGATAGATCCAACATGGTTTATGAAGATTAATAATCTAGAACTTAGAAAAAAATATAGGCAAGAGTATGAAGGTAAAGGACTACTTAGAGAACATGTAACGAATAGCAATAATGATATAGTAAGCATCGTAGCGGCTCAATTACCTGAACTTGCGAATGACCGAAATAAGATTACTGATTATAGGAATACTTTATCTAATTTAAAAGTAATCTTCGGCAATGCTTATAATGCAAGCGTAACACTTCAAAAAGGTAAAGGTCCAGTAGATTATAACTTAGCATATCAGATGGGAATAAACGCAGTTACAGCTGAAGTCCAAAAAGTTAAAGATAACCTTAAAGAGAAAAAAGGTAATCATCTAGCAATATTGGGTGGTGAGCCAGTAGCAGAAAAAGAGATTAACTGGTATGTCGATAAAACTGTTAATAACTTATATAAAGATGGCAATCTTGATCTTTTAAGTAAAGAGCCTTGGCAGCTTGGAAGTTATAAAAATGCAAACAATATAACTGAAGACACATGGTTAGACTTAGGGCACCAGTGGTATGAAGATAGTAAGGGTGGTGAACTTAGAGAGGATGATGAAAGAATAGCTTTTTATGCTAGATTTGTAAAAGGTAAAAGATTAAACTTAACAAATTTTGTTCTTGGAAGACTACTCGCTACAGGAAGAATCACTAAAGAACAATACGATAATGCAGTCGTTCAAGGTGGTCCTATATATAAGACTTCTACTGGAGAAACTCTTGCTACTATAGATCCTTTTTCAAGAGAGACTTCAATGGTAATAGATGCAGTTGAAGTACGTGATCAAGATCATGGCACAGATGGATATTATGTTATTTATGATGGCGACAAACAAGTTAAAGAAATAGTAGTAGGAGATAAAACTTATACATCTTTAGAACAAATGAGTTTAAAAGATCTTAACACTTATATGAAGCAAAACCCAACTCATACTTTAGGTATGTTTGGACTTAATAGAGATAATTTTTTAAGATTACTTAAAGCAGCTCAAGAAGGTGGTTGGGACTGGCGGTCTGCTAGAGAAAATCAGGATCAACCAGGCTTTTTTACTCCAGCACTTCAAAGACAGTTAGCTTATTATAATCTAAAAGCACATCTTAAAAGAAATCGAGAACAAAATTTTAGTGCTGATATAAGCCGAACAGATTTCTTCGGATCTATTTCAGGTATGAGTTTAGAAGATGAAACTAATATAGAAGCTATTAATGAAGCTTATGCTGCACTCTACAATCTAGATATTCAATATTGGAGAGCTTCTAGCTTACTCCCAGTAGTATTAAAAGAACACTTAAAAAGACTAGAAGGTATGGGTAAACAACCTTAAATTATTATGGAAGATGAAACATTTCTAGATCCTACGCAACAGGCTGAAGAACTACTAAGTAATCTGCATAGCACTATGCAAGAACAAAGTATTGATTTAGGACAAGAGCAACAACAGGATCAAACGTATAAAGCAGTTCAGGCAGATGCTAGAGATAACCCAGAAGGTTGGGGTCTTAAAGGTCTTGCTAAAGAAGCTCAGTCAATATTATCAGGAGGCTTACAAGACACAGCTTCTTCCATAGCTACCCTACCAGAACGTACAGTGGATATGCTTTCTGGTGAAATGGCGGAAGAGAAAAAAACAAAAGGAGCTTATAAACCAGAATGGGATCCATTTAAAGCTTATTCAGATCCAATAGAAACAAGAACTTGGTGGGGTCAATTGCTCCGTGGAGTTGTTCATTTTGGAAGTTTATCTTTAATACCAATAGCTGGTTGGAAATCAATAGCAGGTAAAGCAGCCTACTATGGTACAAATAGTTTAGTAAGAGCAGCTGCAATTGGTGCTGGTGCTGACTTAATATCACAACAATCCGATGGTGAGAATGCTCTAGGTATGCTTAGAGATCGTTATGGCTGGATGGATACTCCACTTAGTACTAAAGATACTGATCACCCTATGATGCTTAAGTTAAAGAATGTTGTCGAAGGGATGGGTATAGGACTCGTATTCGATGGTGCTACTATGATCTTAGGTGGAGGAGCAAGTGCAGCTAAAGGTAAAGTCATTAGAAGAGCTGATAGTATAAAGACTCAAACAGAAGCTAAAGGCTTGCAAGAACTACGTGAAAACGAGTTTGGTATGAGAGCTGCAAAGAATAAGCCTATAGCAGAAAGACATCAAGGAGCATATCCTTCAGAACAGACTCCATATGAAGCTAAACAAGCACTAGATCGTACTAGGAATGAATGGGGATCTGAAGATGGCAGTGCTGGTAGCGTTACTACTCCTGTTGAAAGAGAGTATGTTGCTAGAACTGGACAGATGTCTGAAGCTACAGCAGAACGATTACTAAGAGGATTAAAATCTTCGGATTACTTTCAGAGAGAAGTAGAAGCAATAAAGGCTGGAAATAAAACTATGGCTGAAGTATGGGGAAATTCATTAGAAGCACATCAACGTATTACACTTGGTAGAAATGCAGCTGAAATGCCAGCAGAAGAGTACTTAGAGGAAATATTAAGAGGTAAAGCTAGGTATGATATAGTAGATTCAAAGAATGTAGTTGTAGATACTGTTGAAACTATATTACCTAAGAATGCAATAGTAACTGATTTAGTCGTAGGTACACTACTAAAACAATTAAGAGATACAGGTATCAGTGGTAGAGAAATCGCTGACTTATATAATTTACAGTCCATTGATGGTCCTACACAGCAGATTTTCGATACTATGATGATGGCTTTAACCGAAGCTAAGAGATCTAGGGTTGCCTCATCTGATCAATTTAGACAATTTGGAGCTGGTAAGGAAGTAGAAGCTAAAGCATATTTAGATGAAGTTGTAAAAGCTGACATGGCTGATACAAGAGAGTCTATTATGTCTATACTTCAAATAGCAAAAGATGAACCAGATGATGATTTATTGAATGCATTGTTTGAAGTTTTCTCTTCAATGAAAACCGTTAATAATTTAGATGACTTTGATGCTTGGTGTAGAAAGATCATTAAAGGTGGTCAATTAGAACCTAAAGGTCCAAATAGAACTGGTGCTCTAATTAGACAGTTACAGGAAATGTTTAGCCATAGTGTGCTTAGTGGTCCTAAAACACCTATGAGAGCAATCATGGGTACAAGTACAGCAACATTCTTAAGACCATTCTCTCAGACCCTTGGAGGGTTAATGAGATATCCATTCAGTGGAGATGCTACTACTATTAGAACTGGTCTTGCTTCAATGAATGCAATGATGCAAGCTGTTCCTGAATCTTTAGATTTATTCTTTAATAAATTAAATTCATATTGGGCTGGTGATATTTCTAGCATGAAGACTCGTTTTGTTGATATGACAGAAGGAGATGCTAACTGGGAAATCTTAAGAAGATTCTATGAAAGTGATAGAGCAACCCAAGGAGATAAGGCTACTTTTGCTTTCGCTAATATGGTAAGGAATGCGAATGATAGTAATTTCCTTAACTACTCTACTAAGATAATGGCAGCAACTGATGATGCATTTGCTTTCTTATTAGGTAGAGCTAAGATGAGAGAAAAGGCATTATTATCTGCTATGGATGCTCAGTCTAAAGGTATTATACCAGACTTTGATGGGAACTTACTTAGAAAGTTTGAAGATGATTTCTATGCAGAAGTGTTTGATAAAGATGGCAATATTAAGGATGAAGCTACTCAGTTTGCACGTAAAGAAGTAACTCTTACACAAGACTTAACTGGATTCTCTAAAGGATTAAATGATGTCTTTAGTGCTAATCCATGGGCTAGACCTTTCTTCCTATTTGCTAGAACTGGTGTAAATGGACTTGCATTAACTGCTAAACATACACCAGGATTTAACTTTCTTGTTAAAGAGTTTAATGATATAGCTTTTGCTAATCCTAATAATTTAGCTGGATTAGAAAGATATGGTATAACTAATGCTCAAGAGTTAGCTAACGCTAGAGCACTCCAGACTGGTAGATTTGGTATTGGTACATCTCTTGTAGCTATGGCAAGTTGGTCTTGGATGTCTGGTAATATTACAGGTAATGGTCCAACAGATAGATCACAACGACAGATGTGGAAAGATTCTGGTTGGATACCTAGAAGTATTAAGTTGGGTGATGCATGGGTTAGTTATGATGCTATAGAACCTTTCAATCAAATATTCTCTTTAATATGTGATATAGGTGATAACAGTTTATTAATGGGTGAAGAGTGGACTGAAGAATGGTTACAGAAAACTGCTATTGTAATGATGCAAGGTATATCTAGTAAGTCATATATGGCTGGTATGCAGCAATTTACTGATTTAGTAGCAGGTAAGCCTGGACAAGCAGAACGCATTATAGCAAGTATAGCTAACAATCAAGTACCATTAGCTGGTTTAAGAAATGAATTAGGTAAACTATTTACTCCATATACTAGAGAATTAAAATCTGGTATAGGTCAGTCTATAAGAAATAGAAACTTAGTTACCGAACAATTAGCAGGGGAACCTCTTCCTATTAAATATGATATGCTTACAGGTAGACCTATTAGAGATCATGACTTTATGACTAGAGCATTTAATATGTTTAGTCCTGTTCATTTCAATTTAGACCATGGAGAAGGTAAGAATTTCTTATTTAAGTCTGGTTATGATTTAAGAATAGCTACATACTTTTCACCTGATGGAGATGATTTGAATGATTATCCTGAAATAAGATCTGAATATCAAAGGTTAATTGGCGAACAGAATTTAGAAGCTAAACTAGCTAAGATATCAAGAAATAAAAGAGCCCAAAGATCTTTAGAAGAAATGATGTTTGATATAAGATCAGGGCAAAGAGGAGATTATCAAACTAGAGATTATTATCATAATATACTTATAAATGATTTATTTGATCAAGCTAGAAAAATAGCCTGGGCTAAATTAAGAGAACGTCCATCCGTACAGAATGTACAATTCCAAACCCAAGAAGCAAAACTACTAAGGCAAAATAAGAAACAAAAAACTTCTTATCAAGGCTTCCAATATAATCAAGTTCTAAACATGTATAAATAACAATGGCAACTTCTTATGTAGACTACGATGGGGATGGAAATGCGACGAAAGCTTTCACTTTCCCTTCAATAGCTCAAACTGATGTAAAAGTAGAAGTAGATGGTGTAGTGAAAACCGCTACTACTCATTATAATATAACTAGTTATAATAGTACTAGTGGCGGTAATGTAGTATTTACAGCAGGTAATATACCTACTAGTTCTAATACTATAAGAATCTATCGTGATACAGATGTTTCTGATGCTAATGGGGAATATGATCCTCAAGCGACCTTTACTGCTGGGTCATCAGTAAAAGCAGGAGATTTAAATTTAAACCAAAAGCAAGCACTATATGCGATTTGGGAAGAAAAAGAACAAACAATAACTGCTCAAGATATAAAAGATAATAGTATTACATCCTCTAAGATTGCAGGTAATGCAGTTAACTCTGCACATCTAGCAGATAATTCAGTAGGTTCTTCAGAGTTACAATCTGATTCTGTTGGTACAACACAGATTAAAGATAATGCTGTAACATCTGCTAAGATTGCAGGTGATGCAGTAGGTTCTGCACAGATTGCTAACAATGCAGTAACATCTGCAAAGATAGCTGGTAACGCAGTCGGATCTGCTCAAATAGCAGACGGAGCTGTAGGTTCATCTGAGATAGCAGCTAATGCAGTTGGTTCAGCTCAAATAGCTGACAGTGCAGTAGGACCATCAGAAATTGCAGCTAACGCTGTAGGTTCTGCACAGATAGCTGATAGTGCTGTAGGCAGTTCTGAGATAGCTGCGAATGCAGTTGGTTCAGCACAGATAGCAGACAGTGCTGTTGGCTCTTCTGAGATAGCAGCTAATGCTGTAGGATCAGCTCAGATAGCAGATAATGCAGTAGGTAATTCTGAAATAGCAGCAGATGCAGTGCAAAATGCTCAGTTAGCAGATAACTCTGTAGCGGCTGCTAATATAGCTGGTAATGCTGTAGGGTCTGCACAGATTGCAGATGGTGCTGTAGGATCATCTGAACTAGCTTCAGACTCTGTAGGTAATACTCAGCTAAAAGATAACGCAGTTACAATGTCTGAGATAGGTTGTGAAG
>VTLG01012556.1_pt1 | contig 12246 bp, 7 predicted proteins | sample 4694571 | NCBI WGS metagenome assembly VTLG01 (sample SAMN12604809, study PRJNA352737) | marine metagenome | biome: ENVO:00000447; feature: ENVO:00000209|ENVO:00000569|ENVO:01000036; material: ENVO:00002151; isolation source: viral sequences binned using virsorter ... | reverse complement strand
AAAGGATATACTTATATATACAACTGGGTTGATAGAAGAAATTGGAAGTCATTAAAATGGCTACAGTTTCTAGGCTTTGAACCTAAAGAAGAAATTAAAGAATACGGGGTAGGAAAATTACCCTTCTTATTAATGATAAAGGAGACAAATAAAGAATAATGTGTGGAGCTAATGCTATGATGGTCGCTTCGGCGGCACTACAAGTAGGTACAGCAGTCTTAGATTATCAAGATAAGAAAAATGCGGCTAAAATGAAAAGAGCCGATAATCAAGTTGCTATGGGTCACTACAATGAAGCCTACTTATATGATTTACAGAAAATTGATAATGAAGGTGGAAATGCTCTTAGAGAAAAATCATTAGAAGAATTTAAAATTAAACAAGAAAAAAATAAAAATATAGCTATGGCTCTTAATGCAGGATTTGGAAATCCATTTAGAGTAGTACAAGATATTTCAGGTGCGGCAGATTTAGATTATAACTACATTGGTTTTCAATATAATAAAGATATGGTTACATTACAAAACCAAGAGAATGAAGCATATGCTAATTTGGTTAAAGGATATAGTAGTCTTACTTCTCCTACTGAACCTAGTCTAATAGGAACAGGATTACAAATTGCTAGTGCAGGAGTTAATTATCAAACAGAAAACTTAAAACGACAAGGTAAATGGTATAAAACATAATATGGCATATAAATCACAAGTAACTAATAAGTATATGGGCTCAGGATTTAAAGGAGCTCCTAAAAGCAACACAACTACAGAATTAACTCAGATTGTTAAAGCTCTTAAAGAAGACTTTAATCCTGCTTTTAAGAACTATGTTGATACTTATATAGACAAAAAACAAGATGATGCCGCTATAAAAGTACAAGGTCTTTATGCGTCAGGTATGACTGCTGATGCAATATCTAAAGAAATACTTGATGGTAAACACCCTGATTTAGAAGGTAAATATGTTAAAGCAGTTGTTGATGGATATGCAGGAACATTTGAAGCAGGTGAAGTTATTAAAAAGATTAATGAAGCTAAAGCGGCGGGAGATTACAGCATAGAAGATGGTATAAGTATTGAGACATTTTGGAAAGGACATCTTCCTAAATTTACAGATAAAAGTTCAGCTTGGACTACAGGTTTTGCTACTATATTTAATAAATATAAAGCTACAGAATTACAAGAAGATGCTAAATTAAGAGGAGAATTTAGAGAAAGTAAAAAAGTAGAAGGTATACACGGAGTTATAGACGCACATATTATTACAGAAAATGCGGCAAAAAAGAAAGTTAAGAGCTCAGATTTATGGGCTATTATGAACTCTTATATTGCAGACCTTCCTAAAGTAGATGGATATAAAGAAAATCAATTTATAAGTAAAGAAACAGCTAACAAGGCTATGTATGAATATGCTTATAAATTATATACTGATGCTGAAACACAAGAAGATTTAGAAATTGCTAAATCTATTATCTACGATAAAAGAGTTGATGCAAAAGGAAATGAATTAGATTCTTTATTTTCTATTGGTAAAAAAGAAACTGTCCAGTTACTAGGTAGTATTGAAAAGAAAATGATAACTTTAGAAAATCAAAGGTATCAAAATGATGAAAGAGCATATGTAAGTGAAAGAAGAGATTTATTAATAAATATAATTAATGCTGACAATGAAGAAGAAAAAAAGAAATTTCTAAAAACATTAGAAGAAACTCACCCCGATTTATATACTACTTACAATCAAATTGTAATAGCTTCAGGTAAAGTTAATGAGCAAAGTGGTGAAATTTTAAAATTAACAGAAGAAGTTATGAAAGGTGAGTGGAATAATAAAGATGGTTTATTAGAAGAAGCTAAAAAATATGGAGCAACAGAATCTACTATAACAAGTCTATTAAAAGAACAAATTAATGCTGAGAAAAACTCTGCATATGGTTGGGAAAATCCTTATGAAGATAAAGACGTAAGTGAACTTAATGCAAAATTAGCAGTAATATTAAAAGGTAAAATACCCGCTCTTGCTAAATATGATGATGGTAAAGTAACACAAATGATAGTAGATAGAGTAGAAAAAGATGTTCGTGCAGAATATATAGAGTGGATTAAGAAAGATAAAAATAAAAGACCTGATAAAACTGCAAATCCTGAAGACCAACTGAAATGGTTTGAGAAAAAAGAAAAATGGATTAATGCTAAGTATGAAGAAAAATTAAAAATATATGACAATGATGCTTGGCTAACTTCATTTAAAAATCTTATGGAATTAGAAGAAGAAGCAGGATTTGATTTAGAAGCCGTACCAACAGAATATTATAATGCTGTTGTTAAAGATGTAGTAGAACAAATGAAAGTTATAAATCCTACTGACAACACTTCTGAAATACAAAAATATCAAATAGAAGCAGATAGAGATTTAATGTCTATTGCTGATGTTATTGCAAATTCTCAAGCATATAGAGAATTAATTAATGATGCAGGTTTTAAATCTTTAATAGCACAAAACCCTGAATTTGGTGAAACTATTATTGCAGAGATAATGGAAGGCTTAGGTTTAGAAACAAAAGATTATAGCGAACAGCTTTCAGTTCTTTCTGATACTATAGGAGCATTTACAGATACAATTACTTTACCAAGTGTTGTAGAAAATAAACTTCTTACTTGGGGTAATGAAAAAACAGAAAGTATAGAAGCTCAAAATTTAGCCTTTAAACAAGGATTAGAAACTATTTTAGGTAGAGAAGCGACACAAGGATTATTGTGGAGTATTAAAGAATTTAAACCTGAATCTATAACAGCCTTAGCTCAAATCTTTAATATGTCTTCAGAAGATTTTGGTCAAATGGTAAATAAAACATTAGGAAATAAATAATAAAATATGTCAATAGATAAACCAATATATAACTCAAATGTTAGTTTTACAGGAGCAGAACAAAATAACACTGTTGATGTTCGTAGTATTGACGATATTTATAATTATGATTTTTTAATCAGACGTAGTGATGAAGAAAAGCGTAAGTATGACGCTATGAAAAAAGCTGAAAAACAAAAAATGGCTCTTGAAAAATTAATGTCTGATGATTTTGAAATGAAACTTAGAAGATTTTATAATTACCACGATACTGAAGTAAAGAATATGGGTAAACAAGAATTAATACATAAATTTTATTCTGATAGAATTTGGAGTGAATGGAATACTGTTGGTATTGGAATGGACGTAGGAAATGTTCTTTCTAAAAATACTGAATATAAAGGTGATTGGGCTGAAATAACTCAATTATATGCTGACCTTCCTTATTGGGGAAGAGGTGGGATTCCTTTTTGGAGATGGGCTAAAGATTTTGTACCCGCTCTCGTATTAGACCCTGTAAACTTATATACTTTAGGTGCAGGAAAAGTAGTGGCTTCAACAGCCGCTAAAACTACTACGGCAGTTGCTAGACAAGCATTTATAAAAGAAGCTCAAAAGAAAGCGGCTTTAAGTATTGGTGCAAAAGAATTTGCGGCAGGAATGGCTATAGGTGGTAGTGCGGATTTAGCTAGACAAACGGCTGAAATTGACGCTAATATGATGACTGACTACAATCTTACTCGTACTTTAATAGCAACATTAGGAAGTGGTGTGGCTCAAGGTACTGTCGGTGCAGGTATGTCTTATTGGGGAACTAAAGGAATAGCAGGAAAATTTTATGATAAAGGTGATGGTTTCTTAGGAGACACCACAAGAGATTTTGGTAGTGCGGCTAGTAAGAAAAATAAATCTTATTCAGGGAAAACTGGTAAAGTAAAAGAATATGAACCAGTTGATGTAGGAACAAAAGTTAAATCTCCTGATAGAGGAAATATTGGAACAGTATTATCTATTAATGGTGATGAAGCTAAAGTTTTATTTGTTTCTAAAGATGGTGCACAAAAAACTAAATTATTTAAAGTATCAGAATTAACTTCTGTTAGTAGAAAGAAAAAACCAAATTTAAAAGCTCCTGATGAAGTTAAGGTAAAACCAAAACCTGATGAAACTCCAACAATTAATAAAAAAGTTGAAGAGCTTAATAGAAGAACTCCGTTTATTAATTTAAGTAAAGTTAAAGATATTAATTTAAGAAATGAACTTGAAAACATAGTTGAAAAATTAGATAAAGATGGTTCACTTAGAAGAACAGAAAGAAAAGGATTATTAGAAACTATTAGAAAATCAGGTTTAGATTTATGGAATAATCAAAAGAAATTTGCTGAAGAATTATTATTAGTAAACAGAGTTGCTCCACATTTAGCTAAAACTATATTTGCAAGTAGACATAATATATTAGCAGTAGGACATAAAATTAGACAACTAAGAGCATTAGCTGATGAAGCTGTAACTCCAAAAGAAAAAAATTCAATAAAAAATAAATTATTAAGTACCATTAAACAAAAAATGGTATTAACTAATTCACATATCAAAAACATAGAAGGTGTATCTGATGCACTAAACCAACAAAGATTAATGTCTGAACTATCTGATGCAGACAGATTACGGATTGATACAGACAATGCTATTAATGATGGTTTACCTTTCCTTATTGAACAAATCCAAAAACTTCCCCTTAATAAACAGTTAAATGCGTTAAAGGCTTTAGCTGAAGTTGCAGGTGGAATGAATGATTGGGCTATGAGAAAAATGATTAATGGTGTCAATAGAAAAATGAAAGATAAAAAAATAACTTTCTTTGATGCTTGGAATGAATATGCAACAGCTAATTTACTAGGTGATTTAACAACACACGAAGTAAACATTTTATCTGCTGTAATTAGATACCAAATGGGTTGGGCTGAAGATTATTTCTCAGGTATTATGAGTATGGGAAAAGGTGATTTTAGAATGGGTTGGAATCAAATACAAATGGCAACCGATTTAATGACAGCTCAATTTAGAGTATTTAATATGGGCTTTAAAAAAGCTAAACTTGCTTGGAAAACAAAACAAAATATTGGTGATATTTTAGAACACAGATTAGATGGTACTAAACTTCATAGTATGGAAACTTGGTTAAAACAACTAAAAGAAACTGATAGCACTTTTAAACAAATATCTGCTAAAGCCTTAACACCATTAGCTAAATTAGTTTACACTACTTTAAGAGGACTTCAAACAGGTGATGCTTTTATGAAAAATATTTTTCAAAGAGCGGCTAGAGTAGCGGCAGTTAATCAAAGAATTAGAGCATCTTATCCTGAATTATGGAAAAAAAGAACTAAATGGAATAAGTTAAAAGCTGTTAGACAAGAAGAAAATATAAGAGATTTAAAACAAAATATAAGATGGGAAAATGCTAAAGATGCTCCTAATGAAAAATTATTAGCTAAATTAAATAAAGAGTTATTAAAATTAGAAAAACAAAATGTAGAATTAAATTCTTTTGAAAAGAAATTTCAAGAATTATATATGCAGTATGAAGATGAATTTGGTAATTTTAGACAGACAAGAACATTTAATGAAACAGAAATTTTAGATTTAGATATGCTAACTAAGTCTGTAGTTAATGACCCAACTTACAGAGCTAGAGTTAGTACCTTTACAGGAGCATTAAAAAATGAAGCTCTTGATGCTAACCAGTTTTATCCTGACCAACAACAAAGTGTGGCAAACTTAGGAAATTGGTTAATGCAAAATGCAAATAAATATCCGCTTGTAAGAGTATTAACAGGTTTACACTTTCTTAAAACTCCAATAACTTTATTTAAAGATGGTTGGAAAATGACTCCATTTCTAAATAAATTAAATATGGAATTTAGAGCGATGACAACTGCGTCTGACCCTGTAGTTAGAAGTAAAGCAGGGGGAATAAAAGCATTGGGTGCGACTACATTTGGTGTAGCAACATATATGGCTATGAATGGTATGCTTACAGGTATAAGAGATAAAGACCCTAAAAAAAGATTAGCTTTTGTTATAACTGATGATGAAGGAAATAAAAAATATGTAAGTATGATGAGATTATTTCCATTAACAATTCCATTTATGATGACAGCTATTATTCAAGAACAAGCAGAAGAATTTGCTGATATGTGGAGTGACCCAAAACACAGTGTAGAACAATCTATGGTAACTGATTTCTTTACACATATGGCAAGTACAGGATTCTTAGTGTGGTCTAATATATTTTCAAGTCAATTAATGACAAGAGATTTCTTTAATATGATGGGAATAGTTATGCAGACAGATGCAAAAGAAGGAGAAACAAATGAAGCCTTAAATAAATTAGAAACTTATACAGGAAAATTAAGTTCTAAACAAATTCCATTAGCAACACAATGGAGATGGCAAAATAAAGTTATTGCTGAAGGAGAAGCTCAAATAATGACTTGGACTGACCATATAAAAACTTCTACTCCTTATGCGTTATTGCATTGGATTAATGAACAAATGGGTAATAAATATCCTATATTAAATTATGGTAATTCATTATCAAGAAGAAGAGACCCATTAGGAAATTTTTATCCTAAACCTAAAGGATTAATATTAGGTGATTTACAAGATACGTTTCCAACTACAGTTCATTGGAGTTCACAAATGGTAGATAGTAAAGGAAATAAAATAACTCTTTCACCTAGAGCTTTAAATATTTTACAAGGTTCTTCTATTGGGTGGGAAAGACCTGCATTTACTTTTGATGTAGGTTTAGGAAAAAGACTTAATATGAAAGAGATTAAGTTAGTACAAGTAAAAGAAGTGTATAATAAAGCTAAGAATGGATTGTACTTACACTATCCTATAGGTGATAATAAAAAGACTTTAACATTCCACGAAGGTGCTACAATGTATGAGGCTTTACAGGAAGTAAAACAACATATTAGATTGTATGATGGAATGACTTTAAATGAGAGATTTCAATATGAATTAGAAAATCCTAATTCAGTATATAATACTTATTATGCTAGAAATAGAATGATAGCAGGAAAATATGAAGGTAATGATTATCTATTGTCGGTTATTAGAGATTATGAAAGAACGGCAAAAGATTATATTATGTTAAATGCCTTCATTGAAATAGATGGTAAAGTATTTACAGGAAATGAGCTAGAAAAATATTCTTTAAATATTGACCAAAAACTTCAAAAAGAGATACCTAAAGACCAAAGATTACTCTTTGAGAATCCTAGATAACAATAAAGTACCCCTTTTAGAAGAGATAAACGAATAAATACAAGGAAAATATAAAATATGGCAAATAGTTTTGTACGATATACAGGTAATGGTAGTACATCTTCCTATGCAGTCCCATTTAGTTATAGGGCTCAGGGAGACGTAGCAATAACCATTGATGGTGTCGCTACATCAGCTTTCACTTGGGACGGAGCAGGGACTAATATTACATTTACAAGTCCACCTGCAAATTTAACTTCTATTGAAATTAGAAGAACAACAAGTCAATCCTCAAGATTAGTAGATTATGCTGATGGTTCAGTATTAAAAGAAAATGATTTAGATACTGATAGTGAACAAGGTTTCTTTATGTCTCAAGAAGCTATTGATGATGCTAATGACAGAATTAAATTAGATAATGCAGATTTTCAATGGGACGCTCAAAGTAAAAGAATTAAAAATGTAGCTGACCCTACAGCTAATACTGATGCTGTAAATAAACAATACATTTCAACAAATATACCAAACATAAATACAGTTGCAGGAATAGCTAGTGATGTTACAACAGTTGCAGGAATTGCAAGTGATGTTACGGCTGTTGCAGGAGACGCAACTGATATAGGAACTGTTGCAGGAAAAGCAACTGAAATAGGAAGATTAGGAACAGCCGAAGCTGTTGCTGATATGGCAATTTTAGGAACTGCTGATGTTGTAGCGGATATGAATACACTTGCAACAAGTGATATTGTTTCAGATTTAAACACACTAGCAACTTCAGATATTGTAAGTGATTTAAACACATTGGCAACAAGTGCTAATGTAACAAATATGGCAACACTTGGAGCTTCAGGTGTTGTAGGAAATATAGCGACAGTTGCAGGAATATCATCTAACGTAACTTCGGTAGCAGGTATTGCTTCAGATGTTACTACAGTCGCAGGTGATGCTACAGAAATAGGAACTGTTGCAGGAATTGCTAGTAACATAACAACAGTAGCGGGAGTATCAGCTAATGTTACAACAGTAGCAGGAATTTCAGCTAATGTAACTTCAGTAGCAGGTATTGCTTCTGATGTAAGCACAGTTGCTTCAAATATTTCAAATGTTAGCAACTTTGCAAACAGATATAGAATTTCAACAAACGACCCAAGCACTTCTTTAGATGAGGGCGACTTAGCCTATGTGACTTCTGCTAATGCTCTTAAATATTATAATGGAAGTTCTTGGAATACAATTACAACAGATACAGACGTTAAAACAAACGTCTCGGCAAATGACACTACTGCGGGTTATTTGAATGGTAAATTAGTCGCAGGAGAAGCAGTTACTTTCACAGAAAATTCTGATGGTGGTGATGAAACTTTAACAATAGCGGCAACAGACCCAACACCTCTTGCAATAGCTTTAGGATAATAAATAGGAGAAAATAAAAAATGGCAAATACTTTCAAAGTCGTAACAAATGATGCGATGCCGACAAGTGCAAGTACACCTTTGACATTATATACAGTACCAAGCTCAACAACTACAGTTGTTCTTGGATTAATACTTTGTAATGTTCATACTACGGCTGTAACTGCAAGTGTTAAATTAACTTCTAGCACAGCAGGTTCAAATCCAAATACCAATTCAGATGTAATGGTAGCAAAAGATGTTGATATTCCTGCGGGAAGTTCACTTGAACTTTTAAGTGGCTCAAAGTTAATTATGCAAACTACAGATGATTTACAAATTGACTGTAGTGTATCAGGAAAAATTGATGCGTCTTTATCCATAATGGAAATAACATAATAGGAGAATAAATTGGGATATATAGGAAAAAAACCAAGTGATGTACCTTTAACATCAAGCGATATTACAGATAATATTATAACGTCTGCAAAGATTGTTAATGGTGCTATAACAGGAGATGATATTAATTCTACATTTGATATTAGTTCTAAAACAGTTACAATACCTTCTTCTTCTGTAACAGCTCACGTTACAGCTACAGACTTACAACCAATTAAATCCGATATTTCAGCTTTAGCTTTAAGAGAAGCTACTAATGAAAGTTCTGCGGCTTTTAATTTACCGAATCAATTTATAGATACTTTCGCTACAGATACTTTAGGAACAAAAACTGATGTAGATGTTCAAAGCGATGGTTTTGTTTCTTCAATTACAGGAACAGCACTACCAACGAATACAAAAATGTATGTAAAATCAGATAGTTCAGCAGATGGAGCAACTACTTTTAGTGATAGTTCTTCATCAGCACATTTTACAAATGCTTCTGCATCAGGTGATATGCAACACGATACAGCACAAACTAAAATGACAGGCTCAAGTTCATCAATATTAACAGATGGAGCAGGAGATTATATAGGATTTTCAAATACTTCTGATTTAGATTTTGGTACAGGAGATTTCTTTATAGGTATTTGGTATAGACCATCAACTTTTGCTAATGCGGCTAAAATAATTTCACAAGGTGGACACGGAAGTGGTTATGATTACAATGGTATGTCTTGGCAACTACACGCTGATAAAACATTTGAATTTCATAATGGAAATAATACACACCCATCAGCAGGTGGTTCTTGGACAACAAGGTGTGCTTCGGCGGCGATGACAATGAGTACAGATACTTGGTATCATTTAGCTGTTGGAAGGACTGGTTCAACTTGGTCTTTTTGGCAAGATGGAAATGTTATAGCAACAACTTTTGACGTAGGTTCAGCAACAACATCAATAGATAAAGGTTCAAGAGATGGAAAAATAGCTATGGCATCTGATAATAGTGGTACTAGGGGATTAAATGGAAATTGGGACGATTTAATTGTTATTAAAGGAAGTCACCCTTATACAGCAGGTTCTTCTTTTACACCAAGAACAGATTATTATGGACAAACAGCAAGTGCTACTGGAACAGCTATACAAGCGGCTAATACTGTAGGTTCAGCTAAAACAAAAGTAGGTGGTACAATTCTTTATAAAGATGCGGCAGGAACAGCAACTCTTGGAACAGACTTGAAAATTTATTTTACTTGTAATGGTGGAAGTAACTGGACTGAAGCAAGTTCATATTCTGCAATTACACCTGTTTATTCTACTGGTATTAAGCAAGTTAGACTTGGTGAAACAACTTGCACAAGTGGTACAGACATAAGATATAAAGCAGTATGGGCTAATCAGGCGGCAGGTTCTAAAGAAACACAATTACATGGAATAGGAGTTAATTACTAATATGGCTTTAACAAGAATAGGAAATAACGCAATATTATCAGGAGCAGTAACTCAGCACGTTACTGAAACAGATTTACAACCAGTTAAATCAGATATATCTGCTTTAGCATTAAGAGAAGCAACTAACGAAAGTTCTGCGGCTTTTAATTTACCAAATCAATTTATAGATACTTTTGCTACAGATACTCTTGGAACAAAAACTGATGTAGCAGTTACAAGTGGTTATGTTGCTTCAGTAATACCTGCTTATGGATTTAATAGTAATACAGAAATATTATTACATATGGACGATACTAATTTAAGTGATAGTTCGGGAAATTCTATAACTACTTCACTTGCAGGAAATACAACAAGAAGTTCAACACAATCAAAATTTGGTAGTTATTCTGCTTATTTTGATGGTACTGGAGATATTCTTACATTTGGAAATGTTCCCAAGTTTAATGGAAGTGGTCAATTATGGGGATTAGATTTTTGGTGGTATCCTACTGGTGGATTAACTGGTAGTGGAAGACAAGCATTTTTTGCAGGTACAGACGATAGTGAATGGGTTGGTTTTAGTTATGACCAAGGTAATCAAAAATTATTATTAGAAGTAGCAAACAGTTCTGGTACTTGGCAAAGTTTAGGTTCACCAACTGGTACAAAAAATAATTTTGCTACTGGTAATTGGTATCACATAGCAATAGCAAGAACATCAGACACAAATATTTCTTGGTATGTTGATGGTGTTTTAGATAAATCAGTTACTATTGCGTCTGGTGTTATTAGATGTAATTCCGAACCAAGAATTTCAGAATGGGGTGGTAATCAAAGTTGGTATATTACTGGTTATATTGATGAATATAGAATGCAAATTGGAGAAAATCCTTTTGCTACATCTGGCGACCCATTATATATTGCAAGTTCAACATTTACACCACCAACAAAAGCATATTCTGATACTACAACAAGTGCTACAGGAACAGCTATACAAAATACAAATACAATAGGTTCTGCTAAAACAAAAGTCGGTGGAACAATACTTTATAAAGACAATGCAGGAACAGGTACTCTAGGAACAGATTTAAAAATATATTTTACTTGCAATGGTGGAACAAATTGGACAGAAGCATCAAGCTATTCTGCAATTACACCAGTTTATTCTACAGGAATTAAACAAGTAAGATTAGGCGAAACGACTTGTACTTCAGGTACAGATGTTCGTTACAAAGCAGTTTGGGCTAATCAAGCAAGTGGTTCAAAAGAAACACAATTACACGGAATAGGAGTTAATTACTAATGGCATATATAGGACGAGTTCCTCAAGTAGGAAATTATTTTACACTAGATGCAATAACAACATCATCTACAGCTACTTATAATTTATTAAAAGGTGGTGTAGCATATGTGCCTGAAACGGCATATCACTTATTTGTGTCTTTGAATGGAGTTATACAAGCCCCAATCACTGCATATACAGTTTCAGGAAGTACAATAACTTTTGCAAGTTCATTATCAGGTACAGATTCTATAGACTTTATAACAGTGTTAGGAGATACATTAGCAATCGGTACTCCTTCAGATGGAACAGTTACAGATGCAAAAATTGTTGATGTAGCGGCAACTAAATTAACAGGTAGTATAGCTGATGCTAGAGTACCTGCGTCAGCAGTTACACAGCACGTTACTGGTTATGATGATAGTGCTATTCGTGCAGATATTTCTGCGTTAGCATTAAGAGAAGCAACGAATGAAGCTAGTGCGGCATTTAACTTACCTAATTCTTTTATAGATACTTTTGCTACTGATGTATTAGGAACAAAAACTAATATAGTAGCTAGTTCAGGATATATAAGTACTTACCAAGCAGGTTCAGCACCTTTTACATCAGATGGAAATACTTTATTATTAATACAATCAT
>VTLG01008415.1_pt1 | contig 12246 bp, 24 predicted proteins | sample 4694571 | NCBI WGS metagenome assembly VTLG01 (sample SAMN12604809, study PRJNA352737) | marine metagenome | biome: ENVO:00000447; feature: ENVO:00000209|ENVO:00000569|ENVO:01000036; material: ENVO:00002151; isolation source: viral sequences binned using virsorter ... | reverse complement strand
GTGCGGCATGTATGCCATCTTCTATCGGTAACTTCGGTACAACACGGAAGTTTAGCCCCAAATCCCATGCCACTTCCCTACGGCTTTTCCCACTCCCAAGTTCTCGAACTTCAATATCATGGGGCGCCCAATGATCGCCGTACAAATATCCTTTTCTCTCCAACACACCCACATAATACGGTAGGCCTTCATTCCGTGCTTCTATATAATCAATCACATTAATCGCACGGCCTTCGGTTTGCACAAACCATATTGCGGTACTGTCGCCAATTCCTAAATCCCAAAATGTATGCACCTTACTGGACGGATCATACGGAACCTTAGTAATCCTTTTTTCTTCCAAGACCTCTTGTAATTCTTTTCCATATATCGCACCAGGAACATTTGCCACCCAGCTGCATTCAAACTCTTGATCATACTGATCTGGGGTCATCATAACCTTGGCAGCTTCTAATTCCTCATTATCCACAATATCGGTTTCGGATGCCTTATACACAACACTATACCATTCATCCAACGACTGGGCCTGTTCGTATAACTCGAAAAACATATTATGCCCACGGGGTGTTCCTATAAAATAACAAAACCCTTTTCTATCCGATAACGCTGGACGAATAATCTCTGGAAATACCGTCTCTGGCATATCTGCAACCTCATCCATCACACAACCATCCAAATAGATACCACGCAAACTGTCGGGGTTCTCGGCACCCAAAAGCGTTAATCTGGCACCATTCGGCAAATCCGCTCGTAACTCCGTCTCATGGAACTTTACACCTGGTATCGCTCCTGCAAACTGCTTGAGATAATCCCATGCTACCGCTTTCGCTTGCCGATATGTCGGCGCTAAGTACGCAAATCGTGGTGAACGATCCTGGCATAGTATAGCAGCACGCAACAAGTGATTAACCGCCATAACGGTCTTGCCAAACCTACGATGGCAGACAATGACGCCCCAGCGGTGTTTATCCAGCTCTGCATGCAAGTTAGATTGCAAGGGTCTGGGTGTATAGGGTATCTCGATGTTCAAGGGTCAGACACTCTCCAATCTGTATAATATCCATAATCGATGGCGGCCGTGTTTTGGGGTGGGTGGGGGGTCGCGTTTCGAAAAAAAAGCATACCCCTATCGCCTAAAATAAATAATAATTGTCCACGTATTGTCCACTACACTTAATAAATGGCGGAAGACTGCCATAGTTCTATCGGTTATAAACCGATTGACCAAGCTGCCTTGATTATTTTCTCGCGCGTAGCTCAGACAAGACAGGACACTACCACCACCACTACTTACGACTTCTGTTCCTACTCTTACTCATCACTCTCAAATTGCTACGACTGTTGTTCCTAGGGTTTCTATCCTTATGGTCAACGTCCTTGCCATCACCTTTACGCACTCTCCCTGTTGTACTCAATAGGGTTCTTGCTTTATTCCTTGCAGCTCTATTCTTCTTCTGTGTTGGCTTGGCATGATAAGAGTTGTACTCTCTCTTATAATCTCTCATTATGTAGCTTCCGCCTTAACCTCTCCATTACTCCATGTCAAAGTAATAGCATTGTTAGCTGTATCGTTACTCTCTTTCCTATCTCTGAGACCGTAAGGTTGTATGCGGCTTAAAGACCATTTTAGAGAATCGATCTCTAACCTTCTGCGCTGTACTTCCGCATTCATAAACCTGGGATCACCATCTTTATCTAATGGCTGCATTGCTAACTCAGAGATATGATCGCTATAATATTCGGCTTGCATCACTCGCCCTCTACGATATATCTCATAGAGTTCAGGGTCTTTCTGGACAACACGGATGATCTGCCTATAAGACGGACACCAGTCATGGTCTTTCACAATCTTCACCAAACTATGTCCGTTGGCCATCTCAAGTGCTATCTTCTCTAACACTTCAACTGTCACTACACTTTGCTTTGCCATATTACTTCCAAAAAAAATGGCTAGCGCTTTGGGGTCAAACATTACACTAGCCATAAATAATCACATTTTAACTAAATGTATTGCGATTTGATGTCATTGGCAACAATATATTGTTTATTTTGTAAAATAACTTGACATTTAATGTCACATACCCCATATTACTATTGAGAGGGAATTAACTCTCTCATCAACAAAGGGGTCAAACAAGATGACAAATTACGAAACAGAAAGAAAATACAAAGGACATATAATCCTTCCTACTGTAGCTTCATACGGAACTATCTGGTTATGGAAATCAGAATCTTCAGATGATTTTAACGATGCTAGTGATACTTTAGCGCAAGCTAAAGCAGATATAAATTGGTCTATTAAAGAAGGGAGAGCATAATGATTACATATAACGAAATGAAAAAAATTAAAACACCATCTGTTGATTATACTGGTAGTAAAGAAGGTAGATTTGACAATGGTTATGAAGCAACTATTAATGATACAAACTATAAAATTATTTATAGAAGGCAATGGTCAGCTTTAAAAACTGGTAGATATATTGGTTTTCCTTATTATCAATTATTAGTAAATAATGAACGTCATTCTTGGAATTTTAACGGTTCTACTGGAAATACATTTTCCAAAGATTCTGCTTTAAATGAACTTAACAAATTAGTAGGAGAAGCATAATGAGTACAAGATCAACATTAACAATCAAAACAGACACAACAACAATCAACTTCTACAGGCACATGGATGGTTATGTAGCAGAAGCTGGTAACACTATAGCACAATTACTAAACAAAGTTCTTAATGCTAAAAACGCTTGGCAACATCCTGGTGTTAAACTTGCAGAAGAAATTATGAAGCAACAATACGAAGCAACTGAATACCGTACTGCTTCACCAATCTATGAATTAACAAACAATCCTATACTACATGGAGACATAGAATATCATTATGATATAAACTTTAATCATTATACAAATGAAAATTGGGTTCATGTTTATCAATGGATTGACACAAAAAAACAATCTAATGTAGATCATAATTACTGGAATTTACTTTTTACTGGAAACTTTGAACAATACAAAAACTTTGTCGCTAAAGAACTTGCTGAACATCAAAAACGCATTAAAGCATACGAAGAAAAACTAAAATTTACTGGTTATCACGGTATTTACCCAAATAAAAGAAAACGCCCTATAACAGTAACAGGCAGAAGAACACAGAAGGTTTAGCCCTTCTTCAAATGGTAATAGAGGCGGATGAGTGCTTGCTCATACCGCCTTTTTACTGTCCTTCCATCACAATGATACACTTGTGCTAACTTCCTCCACTTAGGCCCTCTCTCTCGATACACCGCACTACTAGCAACCCTCCACAATAACTGGTTATCCTCTGTCCCCATCTCTAAAGCAACTTCCAGAGCAAACTCTAGTCGTGTTACTTGCTCAATAGTAGGCGATAGTCTCACCATGCCAACACTATGGTAATTATACACATCCCAAAAGTTTTGCTTGTAATCTGGCCAATAGTTGAGCTTTTGTTTTTTAATCACACCAGGAAGGCGTGCTAATGTTGTTGCAGCTTCTTTAAATAAACTGTCTAACTCTAACACCGTCCACCTATCGTTGCGCATCTTCCATCCTCCGCAACCAATCCTCTCTTTTAGACAATGGGGAGTGAGATAACGCTTTCATCAATTGCATAAAACGATCAGCACTATACTTTTTTCTTAAAGAATTAAGCATTTTATCATACCGATACTGAAAAGGATTTTGCTGTCTTTTTTTTACAGCAGCATAATAAAACGGATTATTCATTTTAGTGGTTTTTACGAGAATCTGCTTGGCCTTCGCCACCTCTGCGTCCGACACTCTAGCTAACTCTAGAGTAGTCTCTAGTGAAAGTTTATTTTGAAAAACATTATTTTTTGGAAAGTTTACTTCAAGAGCATACTCTAGAGTTAACTCTAGTTGTTTGCTTGCTTGCTTGTAAATAATGCGCATTCTTTTTTTTCCTTGTCAAGTGGTTGTAACACCTTGTGTCAGGTTTTTTTATATTTCCATACATTGGGGCGTTCATACTGCTTGCGCTTTTTTTCCCAGCAATCTGCACATAACGCCTTGTTTTTCTCCTTAATTGTCATAGGTTTGCCGCAGATGCTGCAGCTCTCATAAAATGTTCCAACACTATCGTGATACCGAATCGTCATTCGCCCTCTCTTTTCCGTTTAGTTTGATGCCACCAATGAGCCATCGTTGCTGTAACCACAATCCAACTGCTACTGGTTTTTGTTTTACTAAAGTCTCTCATAATATCCTGGGGATTAGCTCCTTTAGCGACAAAGTCTTTGGCAGCCTTCAAGGCTTCTTCCATACAATATAATTCTTGCAGCGCTCTTTCACGATTATCATTCATCGATTTCTCACATTACAAAACAAAGTTGCTTTTTCTCTTTTAATTAAAAAAGCAAACCTCCAAATTGGTTTAATTTTTCGAACCGACAATAAAGTTGCTAATTTCCATTCTCTTAAAGAATAGTCTGTAATTTTGCCAACAATATCTCCTATAGTTGGCCTTGTAGTTCCCCAAAAATTTACAAAATTTTGCTCTACTATTCCATTAACACATTGCACACCTATTACAGGAAAAGTAAAAATTAATAACCCTTCATCTTTTATCATTTCAAATACAACAGGAAAAAATTTAGAAGGATAACCATAACCATCTATATCTATAACATCGTAACTTTTTCTTTCTGCCCTTAATTTGTAAATAGAATGAAAACTGTCTCCGTGTGTTTGTTTTGTCATAGAAGTTACATTGCCTAGTGTGCGGTAATATGAAGTTAAATTACCTTGTCCACCAAATACTTCTAAAATATCTCCGTATATATGTTCCTTAACTATATTTAAATGTTCAATTTTTTCTTTTGGATGATGGTGTGAATCTTTGTTAGTAGCCTGTGCTATACGAACTTTAATATGTTTTTCTGAATTTGTTAATTTATTCATGGACACATTTCCTCTATAATCTGCATCCGAGGATTGTTCTTTAATTGCAATAGTGTCCCTAGCCAGAGTTTCACCTGGTCTAAACTATAACAAGTCTCAACATGCTCCCCCGTCATACGCAAACATCGCTGTATCGCTTTCTGGCTTTCCGTCATGCGTCCCTTCTTCGCTTTCAGTTCTATAAATATCCCAGCCTTCTCATTAGGAAAACGCCACCCATCTTTAGGCACAAACAATTCTATGTCTGGCCAACCTGCCGCCATACCCATTGCTTTCAATCGTCTGCGAAACGCAACATGACGCACACCTTCGTTGGGGGAATGATGATAGACAGAGTTATCTGGGAGAGCTATTTCTAACCATTGAATGACATGCTTCTGTAGATCATCTTCTTTCATTAATACACCTTTTTTTACCGATAAAATAAACCTTGACTATTAATAAAAATTTATAAACACTATATGACACAAATTTATGTTTATAATTAAGGGGGAGAGAAATGGGAGGGCTATTCAGAGTAAAAGTCATTTGGCATCACCGCTGATTGCGTATAATCAATTATACGATTCATGTACTTTTCTGAAGGAATCTTTCGGTTTATATGTCCTTTGGGCAGACACCATCTTCTTACTATAGTTGCATGATTAGCACCAACGCGAGACGCAAGTTGACCGTAAGATAATTTTTTTTGTACTCTAAATTGCTCTAATTTCATAATTTTAAACTATTGTATTTGACTTATTAAGTCAAGTCGTCTAGTTTAAGAAATATGAAGTGTCTTTTAAAGACATATAATATATATAGGGGTCAATAATGATTAAATATAAAAGTGGGTTAAATTTAGCTAATTTAAAAAATGTTATAAAACAAGCTGGCATGCAAAGCAAAGACGTTGCGGATCAATTAGGCGTGAGACCAGAAACTGTATCACGTTGGATAAATGGTGGCGCAGTTCCAGGTTTCGATCAAGCAGAACATTTAGCAGAAATATTAAATGTTTCTGTAAGTGATATTATGTTTAGAAATCGTGGGCTGCTTATAGCAGGTACCAGAGATTTTCATGGCAACGTAACTATGTACGATTCTTTAGAGCCAAAAAAATATTTGCCAGTACCAGGCGCAGATATACCAGAACATCGGTTTTGTTTAAAAGTAATTACACATTTACCAGAAGATCAACACAGTTATGATTCGTTTTCTGATGTGTATATAAAACAAAAAATAGTACATAAAACAACACATCAAATGCGCTCTATTATGAAAATACATAATGGGCCTAAAGAATATATAGGTAAAATTCTTATGGGTGTTATTTATCCTATGCCTTTAGACAAAGATAATAAACAAAAATATACAATAAATTTATGTAAAACGGCTGAAGCTGTATTAGATGTAGAATTAGAATGGGCGACACCTATGTTGTCGCGTTTTTATAACAGAGATGACAGTACAATAATGGATTTAATTGATCCAGATAATAATTTATAAATATATTTTAAAGACAATTTTAACTTATTTTATACTGTATTTTACCAAAAGTTGACATAGAAACTCATTTATATTAATCTTACCTTTATCATAATTGATGGAGGGTATTATGAGTTTAGAAAAATTACCGCCTTGGGCGGAGCGCCACAATTACTTTCACCATAGTAATCCTAGTATGCCAGACGGCTACACTTTTCATAATAAATGTTTTGTGCGTCCATTAGTGGATCATTCATGGAAAGTATTAAAGGGGGAACTGAATGGCGACAAGGAACAGGCGCAACAGATTATTGATAAGCATAAGAATGAAAACCCCAACATGCACTCTGGCGTGGTGGTACAGGAATATTGCGATGACATATTACTGCATGGTGTGAATGATAGTGAAGCATATCGTAGTGCCGTAGCCAAGATACAGGAGTTTACACCGTTGCCCTGGCATGATGTTGAGAAGGAAGAAGCAATAATTAAGCATCGTCTGGAAGAAAAATATGCGTTAAAACAATATAAAGGCGAAGATACTTACAGGAAAGATGCGGAAGGTGAGCATTGTGAGCTGCAGCTGGTATGCAAACATGCTTTGCAAGGTCTTAAACAAGCGTCTGAAGGTATAAATAAGTTACAAGGTGAAACAGATTTGTTAAAGGTTTTGCCAGGAACAACGCTACCTTATAATGGACGGCCAGATTATCACCAAAGAATTGAATTAAAAACAATGTGGGATCAAATGGCGCACACCGATTCGCCAAGAGCAAACAGCATTCCTAAAGAACCACGGTTTAGCCATCTTACACAAATTGCAGGCTACTGGCATTTGTCGGGTCAATTACCGACTATTGTCTATGCTAATCGTAATGGTTTTGAAGTGTATAAACCAGCCGAAGATGAGCTGCGGTCTGCATTAGAGTATTTAATTGAAAGTTGTCAAAGGAGAGAGCGTTTATTAGAAGCAGCAAAAACAACACGGGATTTGTTGCGTTTAACCGATCCAGATTGGGATCACATGTTTGCCTGGAAGGATGTCAACCCCGATGTCCTGGGCGAAGCAAAACAAATATGGAGATAAATATGGAATCAGTAGAAACACAAACGGCTACTAAAGAACAAAAGGGTCAAACTTTTATAAAATCAGTAGCCGTTCATCTTTGTCATGCCAATAGGCATGTCAATCCTTATGTATGCGATTTTAGGATAAAAAACAAGGGTATATTTAAGAACATTATTTTACCTGCAATGTTATTATTAGGTATCTGGTACCTTATACCGTTTGCGATGTTAATGCTATGACAGATGCCGCAATACAATTAGAACTGGTAATGGATCGCATAGAGGAAAATCGTGCGGCATACCTAGAACAGGCACGCTTTGCAGCAAAAGCATTAATTAATGCAGGACGATCATCTATTAATGTTGATGATGTCCGAGAGATATGTCCGCCACCGCCAAGTGTAGATGGTCGACTTATGGCAACTATTTTTCGCAATAAAGAATGGGAGCTGGTGGATTTTACCAGAAGCAAGCGTGCGCATAGAGCGCATATAGGAAATTATAAATTGAAGGAGGGGGCATGACGGATCAAAACATAATAAAAGTGCATAAAGACATTATGGCAGAAGCCGATGCTATGAATAATACGCATGGTGTTAAGATGGTGTCAAAGGGCGGTAAAAAGTATTTAGAAGTTAAGCATCGTATTACCGCTTTGCGTAAAAACTACGCTATAGCATTGGGTATAGACACCACTTTATTAGAAGCCACAGAAAAGTTTGTGCGTGTCCAGGCAAAGATAACTGACCCCGAAGGGCGCATTATTGGTAGCGGTATGGCGGAAGAATATCGAGATGAAGGCTATGTCAATAAGACTAGCGCCCTAGAAAATGCGGAGACTAGCGCCATAGGACGGGCGCTGGCTTCGTTAGGCCTACATGGGGGAGAGTATGCTAGTGCCAATGAGTTAGATGCTGTTGATCGTAAGACCGAGCATCAAGCTGATGCGCCTGCACCTATGCCCGATGATCCTATTCCTGGCAACGAAGATGATAGTAAAGGGCCTAATCATCCTTCGCATGATTGGCAGGCATGGGTTGATACACAAGTGTCATCTATTCAAGCCATGACGCAACCAGCAGAACCGCTTAAATGGTTAAATAATAATAAAAATTATTTAAAGCAATTAAGACAGGAGCAAAGTTTTATAGCAGATGTTCTATTAGAAAATTATAAATCAAAAAAAGAGGAGTTAAATAAATGAGCAGACCAGAATTTTCAAACAGTAAAATAAGAATATTAGGAAATTTTAACATGGACGATCATGTTGAGGCAGCTTGTTGGCTGAATATAGAGGACGAGGAGTTGCGCCAGAAGTTAGTTGATTACATAGAATCAAAAAATAAAAACATGAATGTTCATTTGTCTAGGAGAACAGGCGAAGGGTACGACCGAGTTAAAGTAGCAACCTTTAACTTGTTTTTAAACAAGCCTAAGGAAGATACACAAAACAACCAGGAGGTAAATGATGACGATTTCTAGCGCCTTATTGGATTCTAAAGAAGCCATCAAAGAATTGTTTAATGAAGAATATAACGATACTACCCGCAGACGGTTAGGCCGTCTTATTAAAGCTGGGCATATCAAAGTTATAAGAGTGGGAGAGAAGGGAGACATATATGTCCCAAGAGGAGAAATCAGAAAGTTTCACCAAACTCTTAATTTGGACAACCAGAACTGAGTTAAGCGTACTTATTGATGATAAATATTATAAGAGGAAAGTTACACGGGAGGAACTGTTAAGACTAGCCGAGCATTTTCTTAACAGAGCATTAGAGAGGGCGCCAGAGTAGGCGCCCTTTGTGTTTAAAGTATTACAATGTTTTCTGAAATAGCTTCTCTAACTCTTTCTTGTTCTTCAACATTTTCAAACCAATGCACATACTTACTTTTAGTAAATTCAATACTAGCATGCCCTAATAAATCTGTAACAATATTATAATCTTGTCCAAATTTATTAAACAAAATAGATGCAAAATAATGCCTTAAATCATGCCATCTAAATCTTTTTAAATTACTTTTATCTATTGCGTTATGTAAATATTTAATAAAACTTTTAGCTGCAATAGGTCTTTTGTTTTTTATTGTAAACACAAAATCATTATACCCTGGCACACCTCTTTTAAGTTTTATCATTTGTAATTTTTTACACATTTCATCAGTTAAAGATATGGTTCTATAAGATGTTTTGCTTTTAACATTTCCTACAATATTTGATTGTATTGCTTGTTCTATCCTAACTGTTCTTTTGTCAAAATCTATATGTTTCCACATTAACGCTCTTTGTTCGCCTTGTCTTATGCCAGTTTGAATAGCAAATTCCATAACTATTTGAAATTTTTTATCCATATTTTGTAAAACTTTAAGCATGTTTTTAGACGATATTCTTTCAGCTTTTTCGTCTTTTTTATTTTTTCTTTCTTTAAGTGTAGTGTTTGCTAATGGATTTTTATTAAGATAACCAGCACTTACACAATAACGAAAAAACTCATTAAAATGGCAAAGATAATGTTGTCTTGTATTTATAGTTGATGGATTACCATTAACATGATTTATAGTTATATCTCCATTAATAATTTCTCTTGAAATAATTAAAGGCACCCTTCGGCCAGATATAAATTCTCCTAAATCCCAATCTTTAAATCTTTTACCACATATCATTTGATTGTTTAAAATTTTTGCTGATCTTAATTTATTATTTTTTTCAGATTCACCAAATCTATCATCATTAAAACGAGAAATAATTTCTTCTTTCCACTCTTGAATAGCGTCTTTTCCATAAACTCGGTTATCGTGTATAACATATTCAGCATTAATATATTGCTTCCATGCTTGTTGCGCAGAAATTTCTGCTAATCTTTTGTCTGAAAACGCTTTCTTTTTACCACCTATTTTTCTAAAATCTACAATATAAAGTTTGCGTTTTTTATCCGTATATATTTTTAACATTGTGTTTTGACCCTTCTGTTAATGATTATAAAAATCAGTTATATTAATAATATAATGACTTTTAATGTCATTTACAAGGGTAAAACAATAAAAAAACCGAACGTCCCACGCAACTTATTGTCCACATATTGTCCACTAAATCGCTGTAATCGTTTGCTACAGTCAATGGAGGCCCGGGACGGAATCGAAACCTCACAATTTCTGTAACCCTTGCAAATCCTCAAAAGCCAAGATATGCCTTGGTTACAGCTTACCGTGTCTTACCATATATGTCCACACATTTCCGTATCTACTGTCCACTTTTTGTCCACTAGGTGGACAATTTAGCTATGATAGTAGTTGTCCAGTTCGCATGATTTTTTCTAGGCGTGTTGCTCTGGTCTTAACTTGTTTAGCCCATCGGCTATCCATCATTTCATCAGCAGCTTTTGACCAGTTGCTTTCTAATAATCGTGCTTGAAAATTTTTGAATTGATTAAATCGTGTTAGGCCTAAATTAAATAACATATTAGCAACGCATACTTTTCTAGCTTCATTAAGATTGTTCCACCAGGTAAATGCTTCCGCTTCTTTTAATACTCGTTCTATATCATTCATAAGTAAATATTTGGCTTCATCTTCTGTGATGCCAAACATACTTAATTCACGACCCACACCTATTGTTGGATATTTTTCTACCTTAGTTCCTTTTTTAATAGGTACGCCATTGTGATCGTCATATACTTTTAAACGTAATCCTTCGTCCATAACAAGCATGTCTGCAAGTGCTTCACGCATTAGCTTTCCCCATTACTTTTTTCAGTTGTTTAATTAATGTTGCTTTTTTTAAACGCCTATCTAATTCTATATTGTGCTTTCGCCCTAACGCTTCGAGTTCTACCTTTGTCATTTTTGTTAAATTTTGTTCTCGTGTACCAAATAACCATTCATAAAATCCAATCATTTTTCCTCCAGTTTTTTATGTAACATTGCTTTTAATATTTGATTACTGCTTTGATCTAGCTTGTTGCTTTCCTTTATATCTGCTTGCATAGTACGCAATATCTTACGGTTCTCAGCTAGTTCATTGTGTACGCTATCCTGTATCTGGCGTATCTCTGCCAAGATATTATTAATTAAACTCTTAACAAGAAATATAAAGATGTAGCCAACAACCGCAGCCATGAATACACCCATGCCTGCTTCGGCAATTTGGCTTAAGTCCACGGTTCTTTAGACCCACCAAAATAGGGGCGGGCAAATCCTTCTGATACCATTTGCTCACATATATCTACATCATCTACTATAGGTGTAGCTAGTATGCGACCAAACTTTCCTTTGCCATCTTTCGATGTTCTTATAATAAACCTTTTGGGAAGCAACTCTTTAAGACGTTCTTTACTTGCAAGGCCCATCTTTTTCTCCGCAAGATTCCGCGTTCTGCTTTCTGGTGTATTGATTCCCAACAGGCGCACCCGTTCTTTTCGCAACCACACTTTAAAGCCAAGATCAACGCTAACATCTATTGTATCTCCATCAACAACTTTAATAAGTTCGCATTTATATTCATAAGTCATTCGCATAATCTTTCGTAGATTTCGTTATGTACTAATAAATCATCAACTAAAGAATCACTAATTACTAAAACATCATTTTCAGTAGGATTGATAGGCGATGCTATTAAGCAGTAACCCTTACTTCCGCTTCCGATACTTCCGCAACTTGCTACGCTTAGACAAAGCAGAAGTAGCATTAATTTTTTTCTTAACTTCGTTTTTAAGATGTAAGTCATCTAACTGATCCTTATAAATTTCAGCGGATACTGCCTTTTTCATAAGCATA
>VTLG01003139.1_pt1 | contig 12249 bp, 18 predicted proteins | sample 4694571 | NCBI WGS metagenome assembly VTLG01 (sample SAMN12604809, study PRJNA352737) | marine metagenome | biome: ENVO:00000447; feature: ENVO:00000209|ENVO:00000569|ENVO:01000036; material: ENVO:00002151; isolation source: viral sequences binned using virsorter ... | reverse complement strand
GTTGAATTTTTCAGGCAAACCTTCAGGTTTACTTTGTGTAGGCTTATTCTCTTCCACTGGTTTTTCAGCAGTAGTTTCAGCACTTTGTACTTCTACTTTATCTACCATTTATATTTTCCTTTTATTATTGTGGTTGTGGCTTAGTCATATTACTCGCCACAGGAGCTACAGCTTTCTCCGCCATCTGCATCATCTGTTGTTGTTGCATCTGTTCTTGCTGTGCTTGTTGTTCAGCCGCCATTTGTTCTTGAGTTTTAATTAAACCTTCCATCTCTATTCCTAAACTTGTAGCGATACGTTTAATTAAATCATCAGGATTTAACGATTGAACTACTTGTGGATTCATCTGAGCTAAATTACCTAACTCAGCCACAAATTCTCTTAATTTCTGTAAATCATTTCCTCTACCTAATGCTTCAATACCTGTAATAATTGTAGGTTTAACTGAATTTTTAGGTAATGCAGGAATTTCTTTTGATTCTTGCATACGTTTCATTAGTATTTTAACTAATGGAAGTTGAAACTCTTGTGATAATAATGAGTATACTCCACCCATAGCTGTTTCTAATTGCTCAGCCATATATCTAATTTCTTGAGCAGTAACTCTTTCAGCATCTCTTTGAATTGCTGTATGTAATAAGAAAGCATAAGACATTCTTTCTTCTAATTTTGCTATACTTCTTTCTACTACTTGTAAATCATATTGTTTCTGTGCTTGTAATACAGATACATCTTCTTCTGAACCAGTGATAATATCACCATTTCTAGTTAAAGCTAAATCTCTTTTCTTAGTTACAGAATTAGGTCTTACCATAAATACTACTTTAGAAGAAGCCGCCGCACTTTCAACAAGTGCTTGAGACAATCCTTCTAATGATTTAAGGTCTCCTAAAAATTCTTCTACATAACCTCTTCCGTAATCTTCACCATCAATTCTAACCATTCTTAAAGCTGAGTAAGGAAGTTGGTCTTGAGGATATGTACCGATTGAATCAGGAAGTTTAATTCCATTTACTTCTTGACAGATATAAAATTTTCCATCTTCTAATTTATAGATATGTGTATATAATTCTACATCTTCATCTTTTTTATAATCAGCATCTTGAACTACTATGTTTCTAACTTCTGAATCTAAACTTAAAGGACTAATACTTTCTTTAATAACTATTTCTAATATGTTTCCTGACGCATCTCTATTACATACATAATGAGTAATAGGAAATACTCTCATCGTTCCTTTTTTAGGAAGATAAGTTAATACATTTCCTGATACTATTAAATGTTTAAGAGCTTCAAATACACTAACTCTTAAAGCTAACTCTTCAATCTTTTTAGAAACTTCTCTTTCAATATTTGCTAGAGATTTTTCTATTTCAGATTTCATCTCTTTATTTTGGTCAAGTTCTTCTTTTGTTTTTCCGCTAACTGCTAGTCTAAAAAATGGGGAATTTGGTGGGAGTAATAAAAGAAGTAACTTAGAGGCTAAGTTGTTTACACCTCTAGCTCCTACCGATTGGAAGGGATTGTATATTTTTGCGGAATGATTGTGTCCGTCTGTTGGTATTAAAGAAGATATTGTAAGTTCACTACACTCTTGAGCTCTATCAACGAACATTTCTCTCTTATCTTTTAATTTTAAATATCGTTCTTTTGCTGTAGGGTTTACCTGTAGCATTGTTTCGTTGCTCTTTTTAGTTGCCATTTATATCCTTTATGCTGAGTAAGATACGCCTGAACTTGAACCAGTCGTATTAATTCCTAAGCCAGTTTGTAAAGCTGATGTGCCTGATTTAGAAGCTATTTTCTTTTTCTTCTTAATATCTTTATCTGCTGTTACTAACTCTATCGGCTTCTCCACAACTTCTTCCATTCTTGAAACAACCTGAGCAGGTGCTCTTTGAATTGGAGCGGCTTGTTGTTTTGGTGCTGACATACACATAGTTATTTAGTCCTCTCTTTAAGTGTGTTTATGAATCGTACTACGTCCCTTTGACCTGCTTTAAAATAGATAGTCTTAGTATCATCTTTTAAATTAGGTGACTTCTCAGGGTATACATTATTCAAAAGTTTTACCAAATCTTCTGATTTGATAGGTAAAACTAAATCTTCTTCATTATTTTTTGCCATATAATTCTTCTAAAACGGGCACTTTAGTTCCAAAGTTTCCCAGTTAAAGTTCCTTTGTTGTATTCTGTTGCTCTATTCTCAAAGAAATTAGCGTGTTCTACACCATTTAATACCCAGTCTAACCACCCTAAAGGGTTATCTTTAACTCCATAATTAGGTTTTAATGATAGCTGTAGTAATCTTCTATCCGCTATATATCTTATATATTTCTTAACTTCATCAGAACTTAGTCCTCTAATACCACCCATATTAAAAGCTAAATCTATGAATTTATCTTCAAGCTCAACCATATCTCTTGCTGTTTGATAGATACTTGCTTTAAATTTTTCTGTCCAAATATTCGGGTTTTCTTTTACTAATGTTTTAAACAATTTAATCATACTTTCAACGTGGTGTGTCTCATCTCTAATAGACCAAGTAACTATCTGACACATACCTTTCATTCTACCATATCTTTGAAAGTTAAGTAGCATAACAAATGAGGCGAACAGTTGTAGCCCTTCTCCAAATGCAGAGAAACAAGCGATGTCTCTAGCTAAACCTTGAAGACCTTTTCCTTTATCTTTAAATAAATATTCGTGTTTATCTGACATCTCTTTGTATTCTTGAAATGCTTTAAAGTCTAACAATTCAGGCTCACCTAAAGTATCATTAAGTAAAGCGTAAGCGTGAGCGTGATTAGCTTCAGAACTAGCAAAAGCAGACAACATCATTCTAACTTCAGGTGGTTTAAACTTAGGAATATAATTATCTAAGTATGCTTTAGCTATATCTACATCACCTTGAGTAAAAAATTTTAATATTTGATTAATTAAATTCTTCTCTTCTTTAGTAAGTCTTTCATTCCAATCTCTTATATCTTCGTGTAAAGGTACTTCACTAGGAAGCCAGTGCATTTTTTGCATAGTATCATATGATTCAAACGCCCAGTCATAATCAAATGGTTTATAGTGTATTCTTTCTTTAAATAAACTCATCGTGTTAATAATTCAATCCCTTCTATAATAACTATTGCACCTAATTCTAAGGCTAAAATTGTGTGGTATACAGTCCACAATACTGTTTGCTTATCTTTATTGACATAGATAACTTTTTTATTATCATCATATTCTACTTGAATAACATCAGGTTTCTTTCCGTCCATTATGCCTCACACGCTAAACAATCTGCTTCAGGTATGATTGTTCTTTCTATTTTTTTAGAAACTAATTCAGCTCTTTTGATTGCTTCTGAACGACAATAGTATAAAGTTTTTAATTTTCTTTTCCAAGCTAACATATGTATATCGTGTAGTTCTTTTATATCTACATCAGCAGGAACAAATACATTAAGACTTTGTGCTTGACAAATAAACTTCTGTCTATCTGCGGCGTGTTCTATAACCCATTGTTGATTAATTTCTATAGCTGTTTTAAATATATCTTTTTCATAATCAGTTAATTCTTTTAAATGTAATACTGAGCCTCTATTAGATACAATACTTGACCATACTTCTTCAGTATTAATACCTTTCTTTTCTAAAAGTTTTTCTAAAAATTTATTCTTAACCAAGAAAGAACCTGACATTGTTTTTTGAACATAAGCATTAGCTCTATAAGGTTCTATTGATGGTGATGTTGTTCCACAAATAATTGAAGAAGAAGCATTAGGTGCAATAGCTAACAAGTGTGAGTTTCTCATACCAGTTCCTTCCATATCAGGAGCTTCACCTCTCTTAACTGCTAACCTTTTTGATTCAGCTACAGCTTGTTCTTTAATCTTTTTAAATATTTGGAGATTTTTTGCTTTGGCTAAAGCAGATTCAAACGGAATGTTTTGTGATTGTAAGTAAGCGTGAAAACCCATAGTACCTAGACCTAGACTTCTTTCATTATTAGCACTGAATCTAGCTTTAAATAATTCATCAGGTGCGTAATCAATAAAGTATTGTAATACGTTATCTAGGAAACGAATCATATCAGGAATAAATAAACTATCTTTTTTCCATTCCTCATATTTTTCTAAGTTAAGGGAAGATAAACAACAAACGGCTGTTCGTGTTTCATTAGTAGGTAGGGTAATTTCAGTACAAAGATTAGAATGATTAACTGTTAATCCTAAATCTTTTTGTGGTTGAGGTAAGTCTTCATTTATAGTATCAGTAAAACAAACATAAGGCTCACCTGTAGCAACACGATTCTCTAAAATTTTTTGCCACAAATCTCGTGCTGATATTGTTTTTACTTTTTCTTTTGTATGTGGGTCTATTAAATCCCAACTGTCATCATAGGTAGGTTCTTTAATACAGTTCTCTATGAGTTCCATAAAAGTATTAGTTATATTAACTCCGTGATGTAAGTTTAAACATTTTCTATGTATATCTCCACCACTAGGTTTTCTTATATCTAAAAATTCTAATATCTCAGGGTGTGTTATGTCCATATAAGAAGCATAACTTCCTCTTCTAGTTTTGCCTTGTGAAAAAGCAAGTATTAAAGAATCAACAACGTGCATAAAAGGAATTACTCCTGAAGATTGAGAGCCACCTGAAGTTAATGTTCCATCAGACCTAACGTGTCCCCAATATCCTGCAATACCACCACCAACAGAAGCTAACCAAGCGTTTTCTGTATAGTGTTCAGCAAGTTCTCCTCTACTATCACCAACATAATTTAAGAAACAAGAGATAGGCATACCTCTTTTAGTTCCTGCATTACTGAGAATAGGAGTAGAAAACATACACCAAAGATTAGACACATACTCATATATTCTTTCTGCCATTTCTTCATTATCTGAAAAGGCTTTTGCCGCTCTCATAAAAGCATCTTGCGGAGAGTGTTCATCAGGTAATAAGTATCTATCTTTTAATGTAGTCTTACCGAAGTCTGTTAGTAAATTATCTTTATTATAATCCATCTTAAAATTGTCCTGAGTTAGGGGTGTTGTTTGCTATATCATCAAAAAACTTTTCTGTTTCTTTATCAATAGGTTCTAATTCTTCTTGTGATTTTTCTGATTCAGTTTTTTCTTTTAATTTACGTTCTGCTGTTTGTCGTTTTGATTCTTTGTATGATTCATTCAATTCTTTTTTTTCTTTCTCAGCTTCTTCTAAAAAATCTTTTTCCATTTTCTTCTTTCCAAATATTCTATTCCAACCTTCTTTATATTCTTTAGTAGGTTGATGTATGGGGTTTCCAAACATATTAAGGTTCTTACCTTTGAGTTTTTTTCCTACCATTTTAATTCATATCCCGTTTGATTTATAGAATATAATTGTATTCTATTATTTTCTATTTTATCTTCTTTGTAAGTCCATATAGAAGCTAGTAATAAGTTTTCATCAGGTGGATAGAGAATAGACTCTTCCACTGGTATAGTTTTAACAGTTTCAATTTTATTATTTTTATTACTAACTAACTCTTTAAGTTCTTTAACTTTTTTAACATAATGATATGCGTGAGTTTTAATATCTTTTTCTGTTGTTAATGTTGTAGCCAAATCTATACCACTATATGCTTTTGCATATGTATTATTACTTATAGCTAAACTACCACCACTTGATAGTATGGCAAATTCACTGCACCCATTAAGAAGGACTGCTAATATGAATAGCTTTATCCCTGTCAATCGTAACATAATTTATCTCCTTTGGTTCAAATTGTTCTATCTGTTTAAAAACAATCTTCTTATCTAAATCACTACACGAATAAACATCTAATTGCATTAATGCAGGGGACACTTCGTCCCAAGTGTGCAAAGCGATGTGTGAGGTACTAAGAATAGCAAGACAAGTAAGTCCTCTATTCCCTTTGTCATAGACATAATGAGAATTAGGTTGTCCTAACATCTTCATATCTATTGCTTTAATAAATTTTCTTATCCATTTTCTTGCGAAGCGAATGTCCTTCGGTGGCTTTTTTACTTCAGCCCTAATGATTATATGGTTGTGCTTCAACATTATAATACACCAGTCTTTCTTAATGCCGAAGGGTCATTCCCTAGTTTAAGTTTTACTTGTTCATCAGATTTATTCTCCTCGTGTTCTAATATTAAATCAATGTATTGCTTAGCTTTCTTTAGGTCTTCAATCTGAGCCTCTTTAGTTTTATGTTTAAAACGCCAACGACAAATATACTTAATCGCATTACCTTCAGCATACGGAATATCATTCTGCATAATAAAGGTAATAGGTTCTATCTTAAATCTAAAATAGTGAGGTGGTTGAGTTACTTTATCTGCCATAGTTTTACCTTCCCAGTCTTCTTATTATATTCTTTATGTCTAAGAATATGTGCAACTCTAGCTTGTTGTAAAGCCTCTTTCTTAGTAAAGCCTTTAGCCTTATAAGCACCAACTACTATCTTCCATAGGTCTAAAAGGGGTACATTAGTATACTGCTTAATCATTTTCTCAGCAGTTTTTACCCCTACATTTGGCAGTCCGTTATACCCATCGGTACTATCACCCGCCAATGTTTGTATCATAAACCAGTAGTCAGCTAATCTTTGAGGTATATCCTCAACTGTTTCACCATCTCTACTAACCTTAGAAGGTATCTGTCTCATATCTTTATCAATAGAAACAATAATCCTATCTTCAGTAGGGTGTGGTTCAGTTGCCATTATACCCATAACATCGTCAGCTTCTAAATTTTTCCACATAACTCCATTATGTTTTTTCATAATGTAATCACGAAGAACATTTAAAACCATAGGCTTACGTCTTTGTTTACGATTGTCTTTGTAACTTGGAAGAACATCTTTACGAAAATTATTCTTATCAGTTAAAGCACAAATATAATCGTCAGCTTCTAGGCTTTGACCTAAGTCATCTATCTTAGCATCAACGTCAAACTTACATTGAGTTTCATCACAATGTAATGTCCAAAATCCATCACCCCAATGTGTACTCACTTCATTAGAGGTAGCAATTTTATATGCTAATATATCTCCGTCTATTAGTAATACCTTTTTTTTCATTTTTCCTTTCCTTATTTTACGTTAAATTTTTTCTGTCAAATATTTCGGATAATGGAATCAATACTACTCTACTTCTATTACCATCTCCCACGCTCTTAGTATTTTTGACATACTTTTTTGCAAGACGCTTCATTGTTTTTGTAGAAAAGATTAAATGACAATAATCTTTATCACCATTCGCTAAACATTGTACCCAATACTCAGCTTTGGTGGAAGTAATACCTGAAGGCTTACCATTACATTCAATCTCTATTGCAATATTACCTGTCTTTTGCCACCAATCTCTTTCTGTCTTCACTTCAACTTTATCTTCAGCTCTCATTCCTAAGAGTTTATGAAGTCTGTTTTCTCTTTTTCTCCCGAACTTTAAATCAAAATCAAAATCTGACTTTGCTTTTACATTTGTATTTAATGCCATATTAATGTGTTTCACTCCAATTATTGCCTATTTTATATTCACCAGTTAAAGGTAATCTTAAATTGAAATGTTTACCAGTACGCTTAATAGATTCTACGGCTAACTTTCCTATCTCTTCTGCTGTATCTTCAGGACACTCTACTTGGATTTCATCGTGCACCCAAACAACCTGTTGAACATCAGAATATTCTTTAACAGCTTTGTTAAACTCAACTAGCCATTGTTTACAAACTATAGCTCCTGCACTTTGTAAAAGTGAATTGAGTGCGGCGTGAACTGAACGAATTTTAATTTGTCTTTTATCAAGACCTATTAAATATCCTCTTTCAGCCGCTTGTTGTACTTGCTTTAATAACTTACTCAAAGCAGGAAGATTATTTAAAAATCTTTCTCTTATCTTCTTAGCTTCTTTTGTACTTTTACCTGTTACTAAGGCAATCTTTTTTACACCACCACCATAAAGGAAGCAGTAGTAAAATCTTTTTGCAAGGTCTCTTGAATCTAACCCTGCTAATTCTTTTGTTTCTGTATGTATATCACCATTTAAAACTACTTTAGAATATTCTCCTTCATCAAACTTAGACATAAAGTGAGCTAACAATCTAACTTCTAATCCTGATATATCTATACCAACTAATTTTTTTCCTTTAGGAACAGTAAATAAACTTCTACATTCTTTTCCATAAGGAACTGTAACACTTGGAACTTGTCCTAAATTAGGGTTTGTATGACTAGCACGAGCTGTTACTGTTGAATTAGTATTACAAGTGCCGTGTATTCTACCACTAACTTCATTCTTTAACCAAGCCTGAGCACCAGTTGCTAATTGTCCTATCCTTTTATCTAATAAAAAGTGTTCACATAAAACTTTTGCTTCAGGATATGGAAGACTAGCTAAAACTGTTTCATCTAATTTTGGTTTACCATCATTAGTATACTCTTCAGGTTTCCAATTATGTCTTTCAATTAATCTATCTGCTATGTGATGTCTTGAACTAGGATTAAAAGTAACAGTCTTTTCTTTATAAAAAGTTTCACCTTTAACATAGCCTCTAGTTTTGTTATTAACTTTAGGAATAAATGGTGTACGCTCTAGTTTTGGTGGAAACAATTTTTGTAATTGTTCTTCCAACTCTAAACGTCTCGCATTTAATTTAGAATACAATTTAACTGCTTCATCTGTATTAAACATAAAGCCATAACGCTCTTGTTTAAAGATTAAAGTTGCTACTTCGTGCTCTAACTCCATCGCTTGACAAGAATAACCTTTACGTTCCATAGCTTTATATAAACTATCGGTTACTTCAACATCTTGAATACAATAGTCCAACATCGCAGGACTGTATTCTTTCCAGTCAGTATCAAAGACTTCCTTGTAGTTACCCACCCTATACCCCCACGCTTTCAAGCTGTGTCGTCCTATACAATTAGTAGGGAAGTCTTTTCTTTTAAAATCTCGCTCCTTTACATCAGGGTAAAGTAAACGAGTTGCTACTATTGTATCAAAAACCTTTCCTTTAGGTTTAAAGTCGTAAAACTTTTCTAGGACGGGTATGTCAAACTTAATAATGTTATGTCCAATAATTAAATCCGCTTGTTCTAATTTTTTTATAGCGTCTTCATTTTTTAATTTTAGTATTTCATTAGTATCAATATTTTTTAATACTATACAATGTACTTTAGTGCACTGGTTTAAAAAACCATCTGTCTCTATGTCAAAACAATATTTCATTTTTTATTAAAATCCTCTAATTCTTTTTTATGTACTAAGTTATCATATTGGTGGTCTTCTTTAGACCTAGCCAAATCTGCTTTTAACTTTTCATTTTCAGCTTTTAATGCTTTCATTTCAGGGGAGTTATTTCCTATACCTTTAACAATAGATAATTCTCCTTCAGCCATTTGTCTTCGCTGTTTTTCATCTCTCCACATCTCTAATAATTTTTGATAATCTATCATATCAGCCATATTAAATCCTCACCATTTTCTTTATTACGCTACGAGGATAGATATTTCTATCACCAAATTCTATCTCTCCATTTTCTGTAAAATAACTTGCAAAAGAATAAACATAATCAACATCTTTATTAAATATCCAACACTCAGTATGTACTTCTGCACACGTCATATTACTAAATTCATTTTCAGTTGCTAAAGTTGAATCACCAACAATATCTTCCCAAATAATTTTATATTTGTAATATCTTTTTCCACCAATTATAAGTGGCTCACTAGGTTTCTTTTTCATTTAAAATATAATCTCCACAATTAAATAGAGCGTGATGAAAATAAACATCATCATTAACATTTTATCTTCAGGAAAATTTCTCATTGTAATGTATGTAGTTTAACTTCTACTCTCCACGCCGCATTTTCTCCATTCATAGCTAAATTTAAAAGAGCATCTTCTAACATAAGAGCTGAACTTTCTTTACCAACATCTAATGTAACTGGTCTTTGATATTTTTTAGCTTTACCTACAGCTTCTAAAACATAAGCCGTCCATTGTATTGATTGTCTTCTACGTTTAAAAACTTTATCAAAACTCATCAGACAACTCTCCTTTAACTTCACTTAAACAGCCAGTCTTTAAATCATAATAAAGATTACAAGCCTTTCCAGTTTCACCTGAAAATCTATTCTTTAATATATTTATTTGAGCAATATTATTATCAGCTTGTAAATTTCTATTCATTGAAATAATTATATCGGATAGTTGAGCAATACTTTGACTACCTCTAAGAGCATTTAAACCAACACTCTTACCATCTTCAAAGCCTTTGTCTCCCTCAGACCTTCTTAAATGACTAACTAATATTAATCCTATACCAGTCTCTTCTACTAATGTTCTTAGTTTAGAAACAGTATAATCAATTAATTTTCTTTCATCATTAGTGTGTTCATCACCAATAGATGATAAAGCCATATGTAAATGGTCTAATATTACAAAGTCTACACTACAAGCCTTCGCTAAATATCTTATTTTAGATAATAAATTATCAGCAAGAGTGCTACCAAAATGATTGTAGAGATAAAATTTCCCGTTACCAACTGTTGTCTTAAAAGTTTTATTGAGTTCTTTCTCATCTGTCCCTTCTCGTGTTAAATGTAAAGGTTTCTTCATAGATACTCCCATAATTCCAAGAGCACTACGTTTAACGCTTTCTTCTAATGCAATATAACCTACACTAAAATCTTTTTCTAATAAATGTAATGCAACGTGTCTACAAAAAGAACTTTTACCAATTCCTGTACCTGCTGTAATAGTAACTAACTCTCCTTTTCTTAATCCGTGTGTTTTTAAATTTAAACATTCAAAAGGATAAGGAACTGTTACATAAGTATCTTCTTTTTTAATTTCATTCCATAGGTCTGCACCTAAAACTATTCCATCAGGTCTGTATGCTTTACTAGACCATATACAATCTACTAATTCTCTAGTCTTACCTTCAACTAACATTTCATTAGCATCTTTTAAAGGAAGACTACATATCTTAGCTTTATTAGGTGAGAATAATTTAGCACATTCAATAGCTCCTTGTTTACCTTGTTCATCTTGGTCAAACATTAACACTACTGAATCAAATCCTTCAAGCCATTCTAGCTCTCTTTGAATATCTTTTTTAGCTCCTTGAGCTCCACTCTTTACACTTACTACTGGAAATTTATTTTGGTTGATACGAGAAACGCTAAGGCAATCTATCTCACCTTCTGTAATTATTATCATCTTACCTTTATCTCTCCAAAGGTGTTGTCCGAATAAACCTGACTTCTTTGCGTCTCCTAACCATTGAAATGTTTTGTCAGGGTTTCTTAATTTTTGAGCAACTAAATTTTTATCTTTATCATAGTAATTAGCTATCTGAACTGGTCTTCCAAACCAAGCTCCCGTTTGATAATTAAATTTTCTTGCTGTATCTAAATCTATTTTTCTTTTAACTAAAGGTACTGCTGTACCACTAATAAATTCACTACTTGTTTTTTCTTTTGCGGGTTGTGTCAAATCATTTCCTCTTGTTGTTGTATTACACGAGAAACAATAAGAGTGCCCATCATCATAGACGGAATTAGCGTCTGACGAGCCACAATTATTGCACGGCGTATGATATAAAAAGTTGCTTTCTTGTTTTTCCATAAATTTTTTCTGTTAAATATTTCCCCCTTGAGAGCTTTAGCCTCACAATTCCAATCATTTAAGATTTTCCGTTGAGTATTATATACTCCCTCAAGGGGTACAAACAAACTATCTCAGCAATTCACTTACGTTAAAATGCGGAGATAAGGAGTCAGTCATATCTCTATGACCAACTATCTGAACCTCTTTATAATCTTTTTTTAAATCACGAATTAACTCTAAAAGAGCTTCGTATTGTTTAAAAGTAAAATTACAATCGGGCTTACCATCTATTGTCTGTCCACCGATTAGACAAATACCAATAGAATTTTTATTTGACAATTTAACATTACTATTAACGTGAGCACCTGCGATTTGTATATCTCTTCCATCTTGCACTTCACCTTTTCTAGTAATCACTTTGTGAAATGCACAAGAAAACAAACCTTCTTTTCTGTGCTGTATGTCAATATCCTTTACGTCAAAATTCTGTGTCGGATTAGTTTCTGAAGAATGAATAACAATATATTTAGTTTCTTTTCTTATGTTGCTCACTTATCACTCCATACTTTCTAATAATTTTTTTAAGAGCATTACGACAATGTTGTTCGTCCATATTATCTACATCAATC
>VTLG01000357.1_pt1 | contig 12249 bp, 15 predicted proteins | sample 4694571 | NCBI WGS metagenome assembly VTLG01 (sample SAMN12604809, study PRJNA352737) | marine metagenome | biome: ENVO:00000447; feature: ENVO:00000209|ENVO:00000569|ENVO:01000036; material: ENVO:00002151; isolation source: viral sequences binned using virsorter ... | reverse complement strand
CACCTCTAAATGGTTCTGTTCTAGTTACATATTTAAATCCTAAAAGATTTAAACCTTCTCTATAACTTTCAACCCATTCTTGTCTTGATTGTTTATATTCTTGATATTTATCCATTAGTTCTGTTGCCAATGGATCTAAAACTTTATCTTCTAAATATTCTGCTAAATTTTCAAAGTGATCTTGTCCGCCTTCGGGATTAACTGTTGATGGATTAAATTCTATTTCTGCTCCACCTTCTTCATTCATGGTAACAGCAACATTGTCTTTGTTTTCTACGTTTTCTTTAATCTGTTCTTGGACAGCTATTACTTCTTCCTCTTTTGGAACTTCAACTGTCGTTGTTGTGTTTAATGCTTTATCTACATCAGCCATTTAATTAATTCCCCTCTTTATTGAATAAGTTATATACGAATCCTTCTTCGTTTTGATATTTTTTATATTGATCATATGCAGTCATAGCCGTACTTATTGCAAGTCCCGGTAAACCCGCAAACCTGCTTATACCTCTAATTGTAGCAGGATTCAATCCTAATCTCAATGCCTTGTTCAAGTTACCACTTTCTGCTATTCCACTTACTTTTGATAAAGGTTCCATAGCAGCTAAACCAACCCAGTTCAAGGGGTCTTTAGCAATTTCTGCTGTAGATTTTCCTTCATCCATTTGTTTATTAATAAAATAACCATCAATCAAAGCAGTTGGTAACGGAGCTCCTACTTTTGCTAAAGTTTTACCTACCGTTTTTAAAACTGACTTGTTAGGTGTTGGAGGTTCTTCTCCAACTTTAACTTCCATTGGGTTTTCGTCTGCGTATAATTTTAAATCTTCTTGAGTAGCTACATTTCCATTTGGAGTTTCAAATGCACCGATGTCGTTGTTATATTTTATTGTTTCTGTTGGAACAAAAAATTCTTTTATGGAATTTAAAGCTCGAGTAATCTTACCTGGTTCTTCATTAGCTACTTTAACTAAACAGCCTTCAGCACAACCTACTCGTGCTTCTATAGCTTTTTTAATTTTAGGATCACCCGCATTAATTTTTTGTGCCATAGATACTTCTTCCACAAATTTACGTGGAGATTCTGAGATTTCTTCTCTTAAAGTAAAAAAATCAGGGCTTGTTGGATTTTTATCAAAATTCTTTTTTAAAGCGTTATGATATTTTATATTTTTTTTAAAATTTTCTATACCTTTTGCTTTTACACTTTCTGCGTCCCCTTTTCTTAAAAAAGACATTTGATTAGTTTTAGGAATGGCATTACCTGCTTTATCAAAATCTACATAACCTATTTCATAACCACCTGTTAATTTTCTAACTTTATTTCTAATTTGATTTACCTTAGTAATATATTTTTTATAATCAGCTGGTGTTTGATTACTTTCAGCATAGGCCATAGCTGCATTTTTCATTTGTGCATCAAACTGCATTTTAAACTTATTTAAAAAATTAGTCGTTCTTTCTCCCATCAAATGATATTTGTTAGGTAAATTTAATCCTCTAATGAGAGATCTTGGTAAAGCGTGTTCTAATTGCGTAGAAGCTGTCGTCATTTTTTGAACAGCAGTTTCTACTTGATTCATACTTTTAATTGTTTTTTCAGAAAAACCTAAAGCTCTTAATTCTGATTCTACAAAATCCTGTGCTGGTAAATATTTTATTAAATCTTTTACCTTTTGATTTACTTTAAATCCTTCTGGTAAATTTTTAGAGTTATAAGCTTTTCTTAACAAATTGGTTCTAGCTACAAAATTACCTATACTGCCCGCATCAGAACCTTTAAATAAATTTTTTAAATTAGATTCCGCCACTGCTTGACTTGTAAATTTATTTGTATTTTTAGAAAGATAGTTTTGAAGATTTTTTAAAACTTTTATTTGTTCTTTTCGAGTACCATATTGATTAGCACCTATAAGTGCAGGTCTCTTAGTTAATTTTTTAGGATCAATATTTTTTTTTATAACATCTTCTAACACTGTAGCAGAAGTTCCTCGTTTAGCATCGGGTGAATTAGGTAAATAGGTTTCTGTAAGTTTTACAGTTCCCGTTCCTTTATAATAATCTTTCATAAGATTATTTAAATTTTTTTCAAGAGAAATTCTATTGGGTGATTTATAATATTGTTTTGTTTTAGCTACTTCATCAAAAAATTCTTTTCCTTTTTCACGAGTAATGATGTTTTGTATGTTTACATAAGTTATGGGTCTTCCATTATTTAATTTAACAACTTCTGGATTCGTACCTATTTTTGCAACTGAAGTTTTTCCTTCTTCAGCTAATTGCATTATTTTATTAAATAATTTTGGATTTCTACTCTTCTTTTGTCTAGCTACACCACTGGTTTCTGCTCTAGATTCAATAGCAGCTGTTTTTACATTTTTTAAAAGATCACTTTTAACAAATTTTTGAGCATTTGATTGATTGTCAAATATAAGACCTTCAGTTGTTTTTCTAACAAATCCAGGAATTTTTTCTAATTCAGCGTCAGATAATTCTCTGACAGCCATCACACTTCTTACAAGAAACTTTCCAGGCTTGTTAGCATATCTTCCTGCTATTGGTGTAACTCTTGGTTGAGTAGCCACTATCTCCTCCTAGATTAACCGGTGCTCTACCTGTCTTAATACCTCTGTATTAAAACCTGTAAGATCTACGCCAGCATTTGTTAGGAAGTTTTTAGCTACGCCGTCACCGTTGTAATCAGCAAACTCAATATCGTTAATAAAGATTCTTCTGCCTGTTGTATCTAGTGAGTAGACAACTGGTATCTTATCGATCTTGACGGACAGCGGGCTGTCTTGAACCATAATAAATTTACCATCTTCTTTAACGTAGTGACTACCTGCAACGGTAACACCTTTGTAATCGTGAATCTCGTCAGACGCTTTAAATTGAAACACACCTGTAACTTCTCCGCCTTTAGTAGCATCACCAAGTTGTATCTCTTTAATTTCTTTAGTTGAGCCATCAGCCATTTGAATAGGAGTGCTTGGATCAAAACAATAGGATCCTGCATCATAACTTGAACCCAATTCAGCTCTTCCTCTAGATTCAGTAGCTCTATTATCTCTATCAATAGCTTTCATAATTCCTGCTGCTTCTCCTGCAGATATTTTATTAGTTTTAGCTATCTTCATTTGTGTAGTTATTGCATCTGTAGTTATATCATCAACTTTTTGACCTGTTAGTGCTGCAAGTTCTGCTTTAGCATCTTTTAGTCTCGCAGCTTTTCCTGCTGCTGAAATTCTTTCGTTAGCTCCCATTTTAGTAATGTAATCCATTAACATTGTTTCATAATCATTAGTTCCAAAACCTGATATTACATTCTTACCAGATAACACAGAACCTGGTCCGTATTTTAAATGACCAGAATTTGGATCTCTACCAATCAAAGCTCCTGTCACATCCATAAAATTACCCTCTACCGCTCCTAGTTTTGGATTTATAAATTGTCCACTTTTTCTAGTTACCATGGGTGACCCTTCTAAAAAGTTTAATTGTCCAGCAAGATTTGGATTGTAAGTTGGAGAGTCTGGATTAAAAGGACTTCTTAATTTACCTAACATTGCACCCGGTAATGGAATACTACCCATTATTCCTTGCGATTGTTTTTGTAATCTATCACCAAGTTGGCCTTTTATGCGTGGTTGAAAAAATTTTTCTTGTAAAAAATTTTTAGTTTTACCTATTTTAGTTGTAGGGGGAAAATAATCTGACCAGCCTTCTAATTGTGATAGTCTATAATTTTTAGGATTACCTGGTAAAGTTCTATAAGTTTTTTGAAGTTCCATTATTTCTCCGCCACCACCGCCGCCTTGGCCTCCACCTTGACCTGGGGTTGGAGTTGGATCGGGAGTTGGATCAGGAGTTCCTGAATCTGGTGGTGTATAATAACCTTGTGTTTGTAAGGCATCAGCAATCTCTTGATCACTAAAACCATAATCATTCATAGAATTGTAAATAGCTAACGCTTGTCCTGTTAGCGGATCGCCGCCCATGAACATTCCTACTCGACCACCTTTTTTTAATGTTAAAGTTTTTATAAGTTCTGTTCCTTCATTATTTTTCCATGTGCTTACTTCTTCGGGATCATATCCAGCATCTAATAAAGTCTTAGTATCTAAATAATTATATCCACCTAAACCTTCTATAGGAGTTGTCAAAGCGTCAGCAAATAAAGTATTATCGGGAAGATTATTTGTAACTTCACTTGTTTCTAATGTTACATCTTCGTCTTTAATTTTAGGATTTTTAAAATAATCATAAGCTCCCTTAAGCATAAGGGCAGGATGAACCAAATGACCTAGTCCTAATTCTTTTGCTCCAAAATTTATAGCTGCGTTGGTAACTGTGTCTTTTACAACGTTAGGATTTTTATCTACCAAGGTAAGCTGAGGAGGATTATTATTTCTTCCGCCACCACCACCAGGATTATTTATATTTCCAGTGGTTCCTTGAGGTCCTTTGTTTCGGGACATAATTCCTTTTTCTCTGTTGGTGCTTTTACTTTTACCAAAATCAGGTTTACTTGCATCCATCCCACCACCTTGTAAAGCTACTCTACCTCCACGATTATACATGTTATCTACCATCGCACCAACGGTCATCGGAGCGGTGAAGTCATGATACTGATGATAAGTTTGAGTTGGTTCCATTAAATGTCCAACTCCTCCACCGTAAGCATATCCTTTTTTCATAGCTTCTTTTACAGCTTCACCAAATTCATAACCTTCTTCATCCATAAGTTTTTTAACTATTTTAGATAATTCGGATTCTTTGTATTCTTCTTCCATTAATAATAAGTCCTGTTATGTGGTATTGAAACTTCGTCTTTTTCATCTTCTGGGTGAGATACAAATCCACCCTGACGGAATCTCATTACCGCTTGTGTCATACTGTCCACCAAATCGTCATGATCTCCATAAGGAAATGATGCACACTCTTCTATAACCTCTTCTGCGAATTTTTCATCAGGCGCCCAAATTTGACCACTTTCAAAAAGCGGAGAAACAGCGTTTACTCTAGCATGTTTATCGTTTCCTTTGCTAGGTGTGTAATTTATAACAGGTATCCCCATTTTTCGCAACTCATATGTCAATGGTAATCCACTTGCTTTAGCCTCAACAATAACTGTCTCAGGTTTCCAATAATCATACTGTTCTTTGGCTTTCTTTCTTAATTCAGGAAACTCATACCTATCTTTAACTGCATCAAGCAAAATTAAATTAGGTGCTGCATCTTCAGCTTCATGAAATACACCCCAAGTCGTAATAGCCGAGTAGTCTGCAGTTTCTTTTTTTAAAAATGCAGTATCATAACTTTGTATGACATGTTTTAAAGCTGGAATATAATCGCGGTCCCATTTCCGCCACCATTCCCTCTTTATCAGCGATCCTTCTTCCGCGGTTGGATTTTGCATCCATTGCGCGTTCCACTTACCAATTGATAGTGATGCTTTTACACCCTCTAGCTCTTCCTTCTTCCAATATTCTGGCCAAACAGGTTTACCCGATGGCATGATCGCTGGAAATTCTATAACTTCCCATTGATCTGATTTTAATTCTTTTTGAGATTTTAATAACATACCTGTAAGATCTTTCATGTTCCATCTTGTCATAACAAGCACAATTGCTCCACCGGGTTGAAGCCTTTGACGTGGTCCTGATGTATACCATTCATAAGCTCTTTCCATTGCTGTCATATTAAGTGCGTCTTGCTCAGAATGTGGATCATCAATTATAAGTAAATCCGCTCCACGTCCCGTTATCGCTGAACCTACACCGGCTGCGTAGTATTCACCGCCTTGTTCCGTTTCCCATTTACCCGCGGCTTGCGAATCTTCTCTTAATCTTGTAGCGAATACTTGTTTGTATTCCGGGGAGTCCATTAAAGTTTTAGCTTTACGTCCAAAGCGGATCGCTAATTCAGTTGTGTGGGTCGTTTGGATTATTTTTAGATCTGGTTTACGTCCCACCATCCAAGAGGGTAAGAGAAAGGACGCAAATTCAGACTTAGTATGCCTTGGCGGCATATTAATTATTAATCTTTTAACTTCGCCTTTTGCCAAACGGTTAAATTTTTCTGCAATTTTTTTGTGATGACTTCCTTCAATGAATTCAGGCCAAACATGTTTTACAAAAGAAAGAAAATCGTCATATACTTGTGATTTCTTTTTTTTCTCAGATAATTTTAATGCAAGCTTTACAAATTGTTTTTTAACGTCAGGCGGCAGCCTGTTTAACTTATCTTCATCCATAAAAATTTTTGTAATATTTTTTTACACCTTTGTTTTATTCTCATTTTGATTTTATAGCATGTCTATCTCTAAATCCAACCCTAAAGAGAAAAGTTTGGGACCCCTATCTCAAAAAGGGGTGGTGGGGTATGTGTTTTAGTATTTTAATTTGACATCCATAGGGACCCCTCTAGGGGAGGGTGGGCCCCCAGTTCACGAGCCATGCAGTTATTGCATAGGGTATGGGATTATCCCATACCCAAGATGTTGTGTGAAGTTAGTCTAATAAGGTCATATATTCATTAGTAAAATTTCTGCTAAACCAATCCAATCCCTTTTGCATTGTGTCGTAATCTTCTGTTTGTTCTGCGCCAATGATTGTGTCATAGATAGCAACTGCAAATGCCGGTAGCTTTGCATATTGTTGGTGGTTCTCATCATTAAACCTGTTGCCAACTGTCATTTCTTTTGTTGGTTCTGCGCCAAAATAACAATTAGTAAATGGCTTAGGTATTACATATTCTTTATCATTATACTTAATGATAAATTTGTTATCTTTAACATAGTATTGTTTATTCATAATTATCCTTTCTGTTATTATGGGATATTATACTATTCTACATTGTTGTCAACCCTTATTTTTTTAATAGTATTATAAGAATGATAAGGAGTATTTTCTTTTACTTTCTCATAACCCTCACTTATTCTTCTATGTGTAATAAATGCAATCGGTCTGCCATGCTCAATACTTTCCATATGTACTGACAGCCAATTACTCTCGCAAGATTGACTACAAAAATATTTATCTCGCATTCCATAATAACTATGTCTGTGGTCGTAATCTCTATTTATTCTGGCATATCTTCCACGAATTATGCCTTTTGATTTTAGAAACCTGTCTGATGTTTCTCTAGTATGACACCAAGGACCTTGGCAAAAATGTTTGTTAGGCATTGTACTCCTTTTTAAATTGTATTGCGTCTGGTTTTAAAGCAAAATAAGTTTGGTTTTCATTTCTTAAAATATTATTAACCCTTTCCAGAAAAGTTTGTAATTGAATTGTTTTGACGCGGTTTTTTTCCGCGTCAAAAATATAAATTGCACTATTAACTTTATCAGTCATTATGCGACCTCGCTTGTTATCATAACTTGACCTACTGCGCACCTGTACCCCTGTTGGTCTAAATCATAATAAGTCATATATCTTATTTTATCTGTTATTTTATCTCGGACAATTCTGCATTTATCGGTCCATTGAGCGCGTCTAGTTATTGACCTCGTTCTTTTATTGTCCTTTAGTTTTTTTCTGTCAACTCCATTGTGAGTTTGTGGTCTATAAGTAATTATAAACTTACTACCAACATCTAACGTATTATCTATTTTCATGTTATCCTTTCTGTTATGTATGGGATTTTATATTAAATCCCATACATTGTCAATAGTTTAATTTAAATTATTTTGTTTTTCGTATTCCTTTCTAATCGCTATTTTTTGCTCTCTTGATTGATGTTTGTTTTTCATTCCCTTTATCATATTAGCCAAATTAGTAGGATTATAGATTGTCAAGCCTGTTGAGTTAGTTCTAATTAATTCTGCCTCATCAACTTGTATTCCAAGTTCGGTTGCAAGTTCAATACCCTCGCTTAGATATCTATATGCTTTCAATCCTATTTTTAATTGATCGCATTGTTTCATAATTGTATCAATCCACTTTTGATGACTAACAACTAGATTGCCTTTTGCAATTCGCCAAGTTTCAAATTGCTCATACTCATTTTTAGTACAAGCGATTGCTCTTGATCTGCAATAAGATGTTCCAATGACATCAAGATAGTATGGATTGTCAAATTCTTTTGACATACCAATTTGGTCGCTACCTCCACTATATCCAAGTGCTTTCATACACTCATCAACGTGCTTTGTTTTATGTGGATTATCTTTGTTTTCATTTTGTTGTGCATAGATATCTGGGTTGCAATCTTTTGCTTTTAGTTCTTCTCGGTAGTATGCAACTGCAAATTTTTTGCCCTCATCACTTGAATACTCACTACCATTTAGATTGCCAAACAAACCAAAATCAAAATGTGATTTTGTTTCTTTTGTTTCGCCCTCATCATTAACATCTTCCGAGTGTGCAAAGTAAAAACATTTATCTTTTGCTACAACATCACAAGGGTCGCCATACTTTCTTTTAAAAGTTCGGAGTGTTGCAACATCCTCAACAGGATAAGACCTTTCAACAACTTGTTTGGCTAATTGACTTGCCATAACATATTTTTGGTCAACCCACTCTCTTGCTTGAAGAAATGCCTCACGTTCTTGCGTGTCCTCATTTTCAAATGTATGTTTTATTTTATTAAAGAGTTTGTTTCTTAACTCGGTGTTCATTCTTATTTTACTCATGTTATCCTTTCTGTTTGAGTTATACATATATGGGAATATATATCATATATAAATCATTGTCAAATAAAAAGATTAAAAAAATTTATTTTTTTTAGGGGAGGGTGGGCCCCAAGGTCACAAGCAGTTTAGAATGATTATAAACTATCTGCGTCAATTTGGCTCTTTACTACTATGGGAATTTCTGTTAGTGTAATTAAATAAACAGAAAGGATAAAATGATATACTTAATAATAAGAAAGTTTCATATTAAAAATTCAAGTATGAAACCAGATTATAGAGTAGAGAAATATGCTGAAACAATTAAGGAGGCAAACAAATATTTGTCAGCTTTAACTCTCTTAGAGGACAATGACAATATGATGTTCTTTATTGTACCGGCGCAAGAAAATCCAGCTTTAATTTTAACGGAGGAAGTAGCGTGAAGTATAAAGGAACAATAAAAGATTATTTTAATATCAAACAATCTGGCTCAATAGTTTTATTTACACCAGAGTCTAAAATGGCTGAAGAGTGGTGGGAAGAAAATGTTGAAGAGAGCCAAACAATTGGAGGTGCTTATGCTGTCGAGCATAGATACGCCAATGATATTATAGAAGGATTTACAGAATTACTACAAACATAGTAATTCGTAATGGGACAACTTCTGGTTGTGCAATTACATCACACCGCTATTCGTAGCCGTCTTTGTAATCTGCAAAATTAACTACAACCAGAACTAATCCCTGACCCGGTGCCCAGAGATTAAGAGGAATTCCCGCCGGGTCTGGGATCAGCTTTCCCTTAAAGCATAGAATTAGCTATTCAAAAACTATGTGTTGAATTGGGTTAGAATAGCACTGATCCCTGATCCACTAGCGATAGGAGATGTCCTATGCAAAATGCTAGCACTCGTTAGTGGATCTGGGATCAGACTAGATGGCGCCCCACATAACCAAGAAGGGCTACATCATAGGTTGTAATACCCATACGGGTATAGAGGTATTATACTAGTATTTAAAGACCTCTCGCCTACGAGCCACTAGTACTGATCAATTTATCCTTGAAACCGAAGCGCGAGCGCAAGCTCGCGAGCCGGGGGGGAGGGTGGGCCCCGAGCTCACAAGCTTAAAAAAAAATTTAACAGTTGACAAGCGAGCGAGCGAGTTATACTATGGGAATTTATAAGAATAAACAGAAAGGAAAAAATGAAAGTTAAAGAAGCCCAAGCCATCACCGGCTCGATGACAAGAACCACAAAAATGCCTGGACTAAGTTACAGCCTGCCAGCGTGGGAATGCAAAACGGGCTCGAAGCTCAGGAAGGTCAAGGGCAGCGTTTGCGCCAGCTGTTACGCGCTCAAGGGTAATTATACAAGATATAAAGCCATTAAGGCTGCGCAATACGTCAGACTCGAAGCGTTGAAGGACCAGCGCTGGATAGCAGCAATGGTTGCTCAAATAATTAGACAGAAATTTTTTAGATGGCACGATGCCGGAGATATACAGAGCCCGGAGCACCTTCAGAAAATTTTTAGAGTGTGCGAGCTCACACCGGAGACCAGGCACTGGATGCCAACCAGGGAGGCGCAATTCTTAAAAGATATAGATCCAGAGACTGTCCCTAAAAATTTAATCATTAGAATGTCTTCTCATATGGTAGACCAAGCCCCGGTTACTTTCTGGCCGTGGACGTCGACCGTGACAAGCGGGCAGGGCCAGGCGTCCTGTCCGGCTCCTTCTCAGGGCGGCAAGTGTGGAAGCTGCCGCCAATGCTGGACACGTGAAGTAAAAAATGTTAGTTACGGCAAACACTAAAAATGGTCTGGAGACACCCCACATATTGGAAAGCGCTCCGCAAACAGCGGAGAGACTTTGAAGCGAGCGAGCGAGCACAAGCTGACAAGCGAGCGAGCGAGCAAGCTGACAAGCGAGCGAGCGAGCAAGCAAAGGCTACGAGCGGTTCGCGAGCAAACAAGAAATAATATGGCCCCAGTCATCCTGGGCCACGGGCGGGACTTCTCTGTGATCCTCAAGCAGACCGAGGATCGACGAGCTTCCATAAAGTTTTATGGAACGAGGAGAGCCCTTCGGGCTTTGTCCAACAAGAATAAAATTACGTTTTGTCATAGTGGAATGAAACAGTATTTGGTGTGGTGAAAAGTGTATTTTGTTGTCATGTACAAGCTTAAGCTCACACATGAAAAAACCGCAAGTATCGTGGTATCCCAACAGATCTGGTGTACCAAATGATGACCAAGACTCTAGTCTTGTCCACCTAATTTCCGGTGTATTTTTCTTTAAAAGTTTCCAAAGGTCAGACTCTTTTTTCATCGTCCACACCTCTTTTTAGAATCGTTCTCATCTACATTGACTTGTACGTCAGATTACGTTATAAGTCAATCATATGGGAGTACCAGCCAAATTAACAGAACGACAAATAAAGTTTGCAGAGTTATTAGTATATAACGAAGGCAGAATGTCAGCATCCGAAGCAGCATTTCAAGCAGGGTATAAAACACGTCCCAGACAAGCTGCATCAGAGTTAAGAAATCCAAAAATATCTCCATTAGTAGTTAGATATATAGGAGAGTTGAGAGCTGAAGTCCAAGAGAAATACGGAATCTCATTTGAAAGACATATTACAGAGTTAGCAAAAATTAGAGATGACGCCAGGGCCAAAGGAGCTTGGTCAGCAGCTACGAATGCAGAAGTAGCACGAGGTAAAGCAGGTGGATTGTATGTAGATCAAAAATTAATTATGACTGGAAATATAGATAATCTTTCAGAAGAAGAATTAGAATCTAGAATGAAAGATATATTAAAAGATCACAAAGATATCATAGAAGGTACAGCAACAGAAGTAGTGCGAGAAGCAACTGAGTCCCCAGAAAATATAAAAAAATTAAATTAGCTTTTTTTCCTTGAAACAGTAAGGATAGATTTAAACCTTTTTGGTTTAAGAGGTTCTTTAATTCCCTGAGAGTCGGGTCCTTTAACTGGTGGGATTTGTTTCCATTTGACATTCGGCATCTCCTTGGTTAACGTGGGATTCTTTTTCATATCACGTAGGCTTCGATATGAGTGTAGCCATTTTGTTTGGCCCAGTAGCAACGGTTGCCACCTTTGGGTACTTTCATGAGATTAGTATTTTTAACTGGTGTAATTTTAATTGGATCTCTCATTCCTTCTTTATCAAAAGAATCTTTTAAATAAGTATTATATCTTTTAGTTCTACCATTCATAGTATCGGGATTATAATTATCTTTTAGTTTTCCATTGCATAAAATATCTAATGATACAACAATAGGTGTTTTTCCTGACTCTGGATTATTTGCTTTTAATATTTTCATAGATTGATTTTTTCCATCTTGACTATGCAGCCACGAGGAAAGACATTTCTGTCAGAGAATAATTCATCGTTGTCTTCATAACTTGCAAACGTTCTAACGTTCTTTTTATCCTTACTAAATAAGTAAGCTTGAGTAATCATAACACTTGGATTAAATTTTGTAAACTCTTCAGCTGTGCTGTGCCCTGAATCTCCCGTGATGTCCAGCCACTTGATAGAATAGAAATAGTATTTTTTATTCTTAATTATAACATGTCGGTATTTAGATTTTTTCCTAGTTTTTGGCA
>VTLG01012555.1_pt1 | contig 12250 bp, 16 predicted proteins | sample 4694571 | NCBI WGS metagenome assembly VTLG01 (sample SAMN12604809, study PRJNA352737) | marine metagenome | biome: ENVO:00000447; feature: ENVO:00000209|ENVO:00000569|ENVO:01000036; material: ENVO:00002151; isolation source: viral sequences binned using virsorter ... | reverse complement strand
TACCTGCTGCTCATGTCGGTAAGTATGCAGAACAAGATGCTTCCCTCACCTTACGATTGTGGAACCACTTTAAATCACTAATAATTAAAGAAGATATTGGTGATATAATAAACCTTGAGCATAAAGTATTGAGAACAATCATACCTATGAGAGAAAAAGGTGTCAGGGTTGATTTAGAAAAAGCAGAAAAAATAAAAGAAGATTTACTCGCTAAAGAAAAAAGATTACTGGATAAAATTTTTGAGATTACTGGTGTGACAGTTGAGGTATGGGCTGCTGAGAGTGTAGCTAAAGTATTTGATAAATTAAAATTAGATTATAGTAAAACAGAAAAGACTGGTGCTCCAAGCTTCACGAAAGGGTTCTTAGCAAACCACCCACACAGAGTACCACAAATGATTGTAGAAGCACGTGAGTACCAAAAAGCTCGGTCAGCTTTTGTTGATACAATACTAAAACACCAAGTCAACGGTCGTATTCATGCTGAGCTACACCCTTTACGTAGTGATGAAGGAGGTACAGTTACAGGTAGATTTAGTTACAGTAACCCTAATCTACAACAAATCCCAGCACGACATGGTGAAATAGGTCCGATGATACGTAGTTTATTTATACCAGAAGAAGGAGCCTTGTGGGGGGCATTTGATTATTCTAGCCAAGAACCACGTATTGTTGTTCATTATGCTAATCTGATGGGCTTTAGAGGAGCACAAGAGTTTGCTCAGCAATATAATGAAGATGCTAGAACGGACTTTCACCAAATGGCAGCTGATATAGTAGGAGTACCAAGAAAGCAAGCTAAAGATATTAATTTAGGTTTGTTCTATGGTATGGGAGCAAAAAAACTCGCTGCCAGTTTAGGATTAGAATATGAAGATGCTCAAGAATTATTTTCTATCTATCATGATAAAGTACCTTTTGTTCGTGAGTTAAGTGAGTACTGCACTAACAGAGCAAGTAGTAAAGGAGTAATCCGTACCTTACTTGGTAGAAGATGTAGGTTTGATAAGTGGGAGCCTAATAAGTATGGAACATGGAAACCTATGTCTTATAAAGATGCTTTTGCAGAACATGGACCTGCTATCAAAAGAGCATTTACATATAAAGCTCTAAATAAATTAATTCAGGGGTCAGCTGCTGATCAAACAAAAGCTGCGATGGTAGCGTTAGCTGATGAAGGAATACTACCGATGATTCAAGTTCATGATGAATTAGATATATCGGTGGATAGTGAAGCTCAAGCTAAAAAGATTACTGAAATAATGCAAGACTGCGTACAACTAAAAGTCCCCTCTATAGTTGATGCAGAGTTCGGACCAAATTGGGGGGAAGCTAAACAATCATTTACGGAGAAACCATGGACAAGAGGATTAAAAAGCAAGCACAGTCAAATGTTAGTATAACATCTATTGCAACAAAAGTTAAGAAAACTACGAATCTACGCAGATTATATGATAGATTACGTGGTGGACATGTATTACGGTATCATACTCGCCCAGAAATAGCCGATGGACAAAATGTTGCTGCTCATACATGGAGGGCAATGGTTATTTTACAAACACTTTTTCCTGATATTAGTAAGAGTGGGTTACTGCATATGATGTATCATGATGTGGCAGAAGCAGAAACAGGTGATATACCTGCGACCACTAAATGGAAGTATGATGATCTAAGTAAGTTAATGTTACAAATAGAAACAGAGTATGAACAAAAAATAGGCATTGGACCGACTATAATAAATGTGAGCCAACAAGAACAAGAAATGTGTGATATCGCCGATAAGTTAGAACTGGTGTTTCATTGCTACAGGTTGATGCAACAGGGCAACAGTCGGGCAGAAGATGTATTTATCAAAGGTTGCAATTATATACAAGATCGGTATGAAAAACAAGATTATTACGCACATGTGATAGAAATAATCAAAGATTTACAAGGCACACGCAAAATCAAGCTTGAAAAGTTATTTTAGAAGAGTAAAAAGCTAATGTCCCTGATTATAGGGGCTGGTATAATATATTTAATTAACTATAGAAGGAGTTGATATGAATATATTTTTATTAGATTGGAATATTCAGCAATGTGCAGAGTGGCACTGTGATAAACATGTTGTAAAGATGCCACTAGAAACAACCCAAATGCTCAGCACAGTTCACTGGCGATACACTAACGATGGACCATATCTACCTGTCCATGCTAACCACCCTTGTACTCTATGGGCTGGCGAAACTCGTGATAATTATTTTTGGTTATGGAAGCTAGGTATAGCTCTGTGTGAAGAATATACATACCGATATGGTAGGGTTCATGCTTGTGAAAATGTTTTATATGGCATAAAATATCCCCCAATCCCATTACAAACAAGAGGGTTCAGTAAATTTCCACAGGCTATGCCAGATGAATATAAAAACGAAGACCCTATCATGGCTTATAGACAGTATTATATAAATGATAAAGCAAGGATATGTAGATGGAAAAACCGACCAATCCCCCCCTTTATGATGGGAGCAATGTTCTCCCATTTAAACGACGAAGCAAGCCCATCATTAGAGAAGAACAGCATCATGTAACTGTCTGCACTTTATGTCAAAACGATTTGTTTATCTTATTATCAAACGGAGGGATTTGCTGCACCGAGTGTGAGAATCTAGTTGGAGCAGAGTGGAAAACAAAAAAAGACTAAATAAGAATTATCAGTAGATATAATGCTTGGTATATTATATTTACATTTATTGCAATCTCACAGAAAGGAGAATCTTATGGATACATTGCAAGTTCAGCAAAATACATTTGCTACTGACCTCAAGGGGTTTACAGGTACGACACAATACTATCGGTATCATACCTTTTTAGCTCACTATGGTTTAAATTTTCGTGATGCCAAACCAACTCACACAGTTGTCTATACTGATGGCTGTAAGTTTTTTTGGGACAAATGTGGTGGAGGGGCTTATTGGCTGCTTGACAAAATATGTTATGAGGTATGCCCTCTTATGATTAAGCACCAAGAAGATTTCTTAGTGCTTATGCTTACTGTTAAAGATAGTAAAGCTAAACTCAAGGTGACTAATGGTAATCACAAAGTATTATATCGTAACACTGTAGAGTATACCGATGCGTTTCCTGGAGAGTATAAGTTTTATATTCAACCCACACATATTCAGGGACAGCGTGTGCCTTGTATCTTATTACCAACGGAGTACTGATATGAAATATTATGCTCATATAAATTTAGTAAATGGGGAGTCATACCAGACTCCCCTCTTACGCACTATTAAAGATATAACTGGTCTCGTGGTTATTAAGGCAAAGAAGTTTGCTGAGCAATCTAAACCAGCTATCCACGAAGTTGTTATATGCAGACCACCTCGTCGTGGTGATAGAAGTGCTAGGGGTCGCCCTCGCATACATGGTTTTTATAAACTTGTTGATGGTAAGTTAGTGCGAGATAAAGGCACTATCGGGCTTGAGCAAATAAATGAAGACCTTAATTTTGGGTTCTCACGATGAGTGGGTTCTTAAATATTATTTACTCGCCAGAGTTTATTTACGGATTGCTCACACTATGTTCAGTGTGGGCAGTCGTAGCTTATTGTTATTGGTTATCGGGTGGTTTTAAGCAGTGACCAAAAAAGATTTATCATTGACAGTAGGCTACTGTATAGTTATAGGGTGAGGTAAGTGTTAGCTGATTCGATTTATTTTTCCAAAACACTTACTCTACTCTGGAAGTCAACCAGAGTTCCTATATGATAGGGTGGGGAGTTTTCGTTCTGTTTGCAATATAGACCATTTCCTCACCCTGCTTTATTTTAACCTTATGCTCAAAGAAAGGAGTGTAGTATGACTAGAAAGAACCAAAATGATAATGTACATAATACTGTATCTGATCGGACTGTCAATACTAATGATAGTCCTAAAGTAAATTCAAGAAGATTTGTTACTGGTCGCTTTGAAGACTGGTGGACACATTATAATGAGCTTTGTACCAAACACAAAGTTGACCCTGACAGGGGTATGCTCAATGAAAATATAAAGCAATCGTTTCTAAATGTGCCAATCGGTGATTACTTAGCCGATGGTAGAACCACTTGGAAAGAACACTTACGTGAGATTGTAAGGGAAGAATTAATACCTGCTCAGCATGGCAGGGTTAGTCGTTACGATATTGCGAAGAGTAGAGCCATAAACACTAAACATTTGAGAAAGGAGTGATGTATTATGGGATTAGATCAATACGCATATATAGATGCTGAACGTGTTACCAATCAAGATGGGGATCCCGTCACCACTGGTAGTAAAGAGTATTACTGGAGAAAGCATTCTCGTTTACAGGAGTTCATGCAAAGTAAATGGGAAGATAGAGGGCATGAGCATAAATTTAATTGTGAGAACCTTGAGCTAAATCTTCATGATATGTTTCAATTAGCTGAGGCTATCCACAATAAATACAAAGATTTCACCTCTGACGGTCACTTCTTCTGGGGACATGAATATCAGTCCGAAGCCGTTACCGATAACTTTGAGCAAGATATAGATTTTGTTATTGATGGTATACGTAGTCTGCTCCAAGGCAAAACTGTTATCTATAGTTGCTGGTGGTAATGATGGCTGGGTCATATAATCAGGTTCGGGGGGTTGTTCAACAACTCCTCAACCTTGCCGAAAAAGAGTACAGGCTTGAAAAAGAAGTGACTAGTGAGTTTGTAAACCATGACAGACAACAGTGGGACATTACACGTTTTCAAACTGGTGCTCTCGTTTTTATACTCTCTTCCATCTGCACTCATAATAAAAAAGCAAGAGAGCAGCTTGATAAATATATTCAGGAAAAATCTCGTAGTGTCGCTCTCATGGAAAGGGTAAAGCGATGAGTCCTGTTTCCTACTTTGTTTTATATCTTATTACCTTACCCGATATAGAAGCTAGCCAACATGCTATCCATCGGCTGGTATTTAGTTATAAAGAAGATTGTATTGAGATGGCACAACAACTCTACCAACTCAAAGATCCAGTAGTCGGTAAACCTAATTGTGTTAAAGTTGATAACTATGAGATTGAAGTTCGTATCCCACTACCTAAACCAAAGGAGCTATCATAATGGTGAAAAGATCTAAATACTCACGCGACTTAATTGGTCAATTAATGCACAGTCATGGGTCAGGTGTCCCACTTAAAATTATGGCAGAGCGATATAAATTAAGCCATAATCAACTGACCTATGTCATTTATTCACTAGCACAAAAAGACCATACCAGTCGTATTGACCATATTGAAGATTATGCTGATGGTTATAGTAAAGACTGGCATGAGCATAAAATCAAAAAGCCCAAAAATATTTGGCACAAAATCAAATCCATGCTAGGCTTACAGTCGTAGTACATTTTTTCATAAGAAACCTTCAATCCTCCCTCCCCCCACTGGCAACTCTGGGGGGATTTTTTTGTTGTGGTCACTTGATAACTTAGCTGGTACTTTTAATAGTAAAAACAAACACTTAGGAGGATACCGTAATGGATTTATTTACTAATTTAATTGATTCTTTAAATGAACATCTACCACAACCTAGCATAGAAGTCATTGATAATATTCGCACATACATTGAAAAATGGGGAACAGATGGTCGCTTAATAATAACATCAAGTGATCCAAAAGAAGTTCATGCTTTTTTGTATAATATGCAAGACTTCCCAGATGCTGATTTCATAAGCTGGCATTGTAAAATCACAAATGTAGCAAAAATAAAGGACGCAGTAGCCGTAATCACAGAAATGAGGGACGGTGCTGTGCAAGATGGAGCGAAAGTTATTAAGTTTGCTATATAGGAGTGAAATACGGATAAGTGTAAATTTGAATTTTAACAATTGATAATATACAATATCTCGCTATATTAATATCACTTTCGGGTCTACGCGAAAATTTTTAAGTGATAAAATAAATATTAACAAATTCTGTAAAGCTCCTATTATAAAAAGTATGGTAATCGCTAAAGCAACTCATAAGCATACTCTGTCAGTGGTGGGTAATCCTAGAACAGAAAAAAAGATCACACCAAAACAAGAAGAGTTTTGCAGGATTTACGTTTGTGAAGACGTATCGCAAACTGAGGCTGCATTACGTGCTGGATATTCTGAGAAGTCAGCACATGCCATAGCATCACAGTTATTAAACGGACAGCGTTACCCTCATGTTGTTGAACGCATCAAAGAATTAAAGCAAGAGCTATCTAAAAAGTATGAGGTCACATTTGAAGGACACGTAAAAAAGCTGGCTGAGATACGAGATCTAGCTATGCAAAATAATAACTATCCCGCAGCTGTCGCAGCTGAAAAGTCTAGAGGTCAAGCTGCTGGCTTGTACATTGATAGGAAAGAAATACTGCATGGCAATATTGACCAAATGAGTAGAGAAGAGGTCATGAAAGAAATTAAGAAACTTCAGGAAGAGTTTCCAGCTCTTGGTGTGTTAGCTGAGGACAACTTAGTTATTGAGCATCAAAACAATACTGAAGATGACAGCAAAACCTGAGTCTAAATTATGGGCTAAACTCAAAGAGGGAACTAAAGACCTCGGTGTGTTTTGGACACGGTTAGAGTCATGGGCTTCTCCAGGAGTGCCTGATGTACATGGTATAAAAGATGGAGTGAGTTTTTGGCTAGAACTCAAGGTACATAGGTTAAAGTCGCTAAAGAATATTAAACTTAGCCCTCACCAAATTGCTTGGCAGATAAGATATATCGGAAAAAACGGTATTGTAAAGAACTTGGTTGAGCATCCTTCATCTGCCACTATAAATATATTTTGTGGTAAAAGGGCTATGAATCTCAGGGAATGTCCCATCACAAAAGGAGAACTGACCCCTGACTGGAGTTCCCGATCTCCTTACGATTGGCATGGTCTCCTCAATCATATTCTATCATCGTCAACATCCCATCACAATGAGGAACGAATCATAAAAGATCAAAAAAGATCATAGGCATATGCCTATGATAGATGATGAAAGATATTTATTGATGATGAAAGATGATGATTGACAAAGTTAAAAAAGATTAAAAAAGATTAAATAGGACTTGCGTCAGCTGCTTTGGTATGTTACTCTGTATTTAGTGTTAATTAATAAACTCGTAGAAAGGAGTCAATCATGACAAGCACTAAAAAAATCAAAACACCACAAGTCGCACCTCTAGCTGGTATGTCCGCTCTCGGGATTAAGCCAAAGGTCAAGACTTCAACCAAAGTCAAGACTACTAAGTCGCCTGAGTTAATGGTCACCGATCAGGAGATCTCTCACCAAGAGGTCTGGAACTTTGTCCAGGAACATGCTGGTGGTAATGAGGGCAACGTCAAAATTGTACCGTTGTCAAATGTTGATCTCGCCAGTGACCAGCCAGTGCCGTTTGGATACGGTGGTCAAAAAGGTGGTGTTCGTCAAACCATTCAGGACTGGATGTTGCGAGGTGTTAATGGGGATATGTCCCTTAAAGCTGTTCTCAATAAAGCTGCTCCTCTTGGACACAGTCGTAAAAAGCCGACATGTTTACATGCTTTGATGAACGGTGGTTATTCTCCTTCCTCTAAGTATTGGGGGACACCTTACATCAAGCTAGTTGTTCAAGCTTAATCAATTAGGGAGCATCGCAAGGTGCTCCCTTTTTTTACCATCCCATCACCGAGGAAAGAAGAGGACGCTCCCATCATAGATGATCAATGATGTCTATGCGTATATGTATATAATCATCAATCCTCTTCACTTCTCACTCAATCATCGTCAATCTTCCTCAATCGTAGTGTCGTCGTCAATCATCCTCGTAAAAAATAAAAAGTTAAAAAAAGTTAAAAAAAGTTAAATTAACTATTGCAATTGAGTTTTTACGTGCTATATTTAGGTTATTGCAAACAAACATATAGGAGTTAAAAATGCAAAATACTAAAACAAAAACAGCTAATAAAACAGCAACTGTTAAACAGCCTACGTTACAAATAGCTAATGGTGAGGAAGTAACCTATGCCCAGCTATGGCAGTTTATAAACACGCAAGCCGCTGGCAGTTTACACAACGTGCATGTAGTACCGTTAAGTAATGTTAAGCTTGACGACGCCAAGCCAGTACCGTTTGGTTATGGTGGTGCTGGTACTGGGGTTAGGGCTACTATACAAAACTGGTTGTTAAAAGGTTTTGAGGGTAATACCAGCTTGCAAGCAATATTAACGCAAGCTAGTAAGTTAGGGCATAGTGCAAAAAAGCCTAACTGCCTACACGCTTTACTTAATGGTGGGTATAGCCCCAGCAGTGCAACGTGGGGTACTGGTTACGTTAAACTAGTAGTACTGCCAGCAGTTAAGTAAGTATATACTGCCCAGCGTGGGGGGCTTAATGGGTCCCCCACAACAATTTAAGCCCAGTTTTTGCTGGGCTTTTTTTATGCCCCCCCGAGAGGGGTTTTACAGCATGTTACTCGTTGTAAAACCATGTTTTGCACAGTTTATGTGGGTAGTAAAAAATTATTAATATTGTTTTAACCACTCAATAAAGCTGTTGTACACCTCGTCACTATTAATAATAAAATTATGGTTGGTAGGGTTTTGCCGTTCTCTACCTCCTGGACTAGTGTAAGGCTGCTCAGTTATGTAAACATGTGTTTCGTCAACATAACCAATTATTGTTATATAACGGTTGTCGTCTAACTTTATGTAAACATTGTTTAGCCTATTGGGTATATGCTCCTCAAGCTTTACTGGTTGTATTGCATGGTAGTCAACCCAACGGTGTAATACCCACTGTTTTATTTCGTCAAAGTACATAATGTGTCTCCTGTTAAGTTATTTATGTTGTACTAATAATAGCAGCCCCAAGCGTCAATGAGTTTCCTTTTACCTCTTTTTTTGTTTTTAGAGTCATAGGTTCATTGCCCTTTGAAAATTTTCGATATATAGAAAAATTATGACACTTGATATTGTGCCTGAGGATAGCTTACGTAAATACGCTTTGCTGATGAGCCGAGCAAAGGATTTAACGGATAGTGAAAAAGCTAAAAATAATTTTATGGATTTTACAAAAACGGTTTGGGAGGAGTTTATAAACGGACGCCACCATAGAATTATGGCTGAGAAGTTTAACCGTATAGCTACTGGTGATTTAAAAAGGTTGATTGTTAATATGCCACCCAGACATACGAAGAGTGAGTTTGGTTCATATTTATTGCCAGCGTGGTTGATGGGTAGGAACCCTAGATTGAAAATTATGCAGACAACGCACACGGCAGAATTAGCTTTTAGATTTGGTCGTAAGGTTAGGAACCTTATGAATAGTAAGGAATATTCAAAAATTTTTGAAGGTGTTGAATTAAGAGCCGATAGTCAAGCAGCTGGACGATGGGAGACATCAAAGGGTGGTGAATATTTTGCTGCTGGAGTTGGAGGGGCAGTAACGGGACGTGGTGCGGATTTATTAATTATTGATGACCCCCACAGTGAACAAGATGCTTTATCCCCGACGGCAATGGAGAATGCGTATGAATGGTATACGAGTGGACCGCGACAGCGTTTACAACCAGGAGGGAGTATCGTAATAATAATGACACGCTGGGCTGAGAATGATTTAACAGGTAAATTGATTCGGCAGCAAGCGAGAGATATATTAGCCGATAAGTGGGAGGTGGTAGAGTTCCCTGCTTTAATGCCAGAAACTGATGAGCCGTTGTGGAAGGAGTTTTGGAAAAAAGAGGATTTATTAGCAGTAAAAGGTAGTTTGAGTATAGGTAAGTGGGAAGCCCAATGGCAACAAAACCCGACAAGTGAGCAATCGGCGATATTAAAAAGAGAGTGGTGGAAAACATGGGAAGGCGATGAGATACCACCCTTGGAATATGTAATGCAGTCATATGATACTGCGTACAGTAAAAAGAGTAATGCTGATTTTAGTGCCATAACAACGTGGGGTGTTTTTTACCCAGAGGAAGGTGGACCACCAAATATTATTCTCGTTGATGCGAAGCGAGGGAGATGGGATTTTCCTGATTTGCGACGTAAGGCATTAGAGGAATTTAAGTATTGGGATCCGGAATGTATATTAATTGAGGCAAAAGCATCAGGTATGCCACTGACGCAAGAACTAAGAAATATGGGCATACCAGTCACTAATTATAGCCCAAGTAGAGGTAATGATAAATTTACTCGCGTAAATTCTATTGCACCTTTATTAGAAAGTGGGTTAGTATGGTGTCCAGATACGAGATGGGGAGAAGAAGTGATTGAGGAATGTGCTGCTTTCCCAGCTGGAGAACACGATGATTACGTTGATACTGTTACACAAGCTTTGCGTCGTTTTAGAGAAGGTGGGTTTATCCAGCACCCAGAAGATTATGAACCCGATGATTTACCACCGACACAAAGGATATATTATTAATGGCTAAACCTACAAATGTCGATCGTTCATTATTTCAAGCCCCAGATGAATTACCTGATTTATTTGAAGAACAAGCTGAAACACCACAACAAGAAGTTAGTATTGAGATAGAAGCTGATGATGAAGGTGGTACAGAGGTAATTATTGGTGATGAACCTACTACGGCAGAGGAACCAGCAGATTTTTTTGATAATTTAGTTGACTCACTATCTGATGAAACATTAGATGAAATTAGCAGTATGATAACAGAATCTGTTGAAGAAGATAAAGCGAGTCGCGAAGAATATTTAGATACGTATACATCAGGGTTAGATTTACTAGGGTTAAAGTATGAAACACGTACTGAACCTTTTGATGGGGCTACAGGTGTAATACATCCAATATTAAATGAGGCTGTAACACAGTTTCAGGCTGGTGCGTACAAAGAGATGTTACCAAGTGCAGGACCAGTGCGAGCGAATATTGTGGGAGAAACAAGCCGTGAGGTAGAACAACAGGCAAAACGAGTCCAAAATTATATGAATTATCAAATAATGTATGAGATGGAAGAGTATGAGCCTGAGTTTGACCAGATGCTATACTACTTAGGATTAGCAGGTAGTGCCTTTAAAAAGGTTTATAGGGATGATATTTTAAATCGCCCAGTAAGTAAGTTTGTACCAGCTGAAGAAATTATCGTGCCATACACAGCTGTTGATTTACGCACAGCTGAAAGAGTCACACATGTGATAAAAATGTCAGAAAATGAACTGAGAAAGGCACAAGTTGGTGGATTATACAAAAATATAGAGATATCTGGTGAATATAAAGCCAGTACAGATTATGTTAAGGAAGCCTATGAGAAGTTAGAGGGTGTAAAAGAGACAGGTGGTCATGAAGAAGTAACTTTATATGAGTGCCACTGCTATTTAGACCTTGAAGAATACCCAGATTTAGATGCTGAAGGTGAAAATACAGGTATAAAACTGCCTTATGTAGTCACAATGGCTGTAAATAATGGCGAAATATTGGCTGTGCGACGAAATTTTCGTCAAGAAGACCCAAATAAGGCAAAAATACCACATTTTGTCCAATATAAATTCACTCCAGGACTCGGTTTTTATGGTTTTGGCTTAATTCATTTGCTTTCTAACCTTTCACGGACTGCTACTGCTAATTTACGACAATTAATTGATGCAGGAACATTATCTAATATGCCAGCAGGGTTTAAGGCTCGTGGTTTACGCATTGCTGACGACCAAAACCCTCTGGCACCAGGAGAATTTAGAGATGTTGATGTTCCAGGAGGTGATTTACGTACAAGTTTGATGCCTTTACCGTATAAAGAACCGTCTGCAACACTATTTCAATTGATGGGTTTTGTTGTTACGGCTGCTCAAAAATTTATTGGTACAACAGACATGGCAGTTGGTGATGGTAAACAAGAGATGCCTGTAGGCACAACAATCGCTTTATTAGAACGTGGTGCAAGAATCGTAAGTGCAGTGCATAAACGATTACATGCGAGTATGAAACATGAATTAAGGTTATTAGCACGATTATTTGCTGAAGACCCAACACCATATCCTTACCCTGTGGGTGTTGATCAACAGATAAAAATGCAAGATTTTGACCAACGAGTAGATATTTTACCAGTAAGTGACCCAAATATTTTTAGTATGTCGCAAAGAGTTGTATTAGCTCAAGAACAATTAAAGTTAGCTACAGCAGCTCCTGATTTACATAATCTGTATGAAGCATATCGCCGTACATATGAAGCATTAGGTGTAAATAATATTGATGAAATTTTAAAACCTGAACCTACACCTACGCAAATGGATCCAGCTGCCGAGAACCAAATGGCAAGTC
>VTLG01008414.1_pt1 | contig 12251 bp, 2 predicted proteins | sample 4694571 | NCBI WGS metagenome assembly VTLG01 (sample SAMN12604809, study PRJNA352737) | marine metagenome | biome: ENVO:00000447; feature: ENVO:00000209|ENVO:00000569|ENVO:01000036; material: ENVO:00002151; isolation source: viral sequences binned using virsorter ... | reverse complement strand
CTGGTGGTAGTAACTATAAGAGTCCTAGAATACTTGCTCCATCACCATCATATAGTAATTTGGAAATTACTGGTGTGTCGAGACTTGGTATGGGTATGACAACTGATACTGGAAACGGATTGCTATTAGATATTGAAGTTGGACCTACGGATGCAATTCCAATTGATAATAAGTTTGGTGATGCTGCAAATCTTATTGATGCAAATAATGCATTTATCTCAGAATTAGCAGCTAAGAGGATGTTTAATAGATGGAATAATGGTTCTAACTCAACCTATAGTTATCCATCTGGATTCACAGAGCAAGATTGTATTGATGATGTAGTAGATGTTTTAGAAGCTACTTCACATAACCTTAAATATGGTGGTAATGATAAGACATATGATGCTGCAAATCTCTTTGTAACTGGTGTTTACTCTAACCCTGCACCTGTTACTGATGAAGAAGAGCAAGTAATTTATGCTCTACATGAAGCCAGAGATATGGCAACCAGGGCGATGAGAAATCAGAAGATTTATACTCATCTTGGTGCTCAATACGTCCACACATATACAAGTGGTACAGTATCAAATGCAGTTTGTTATGGTGGTAACTATGCTCACACATATATTGCAGCAGATTCTTCTGCTAATGCAATTAATGGTTCCTTAAAACCAACTGCTGCTGTTTATGATGCTGTAGCAGGAACTTTAGCATTAACATTTGGTAGTGCTCATGGTATTGCTAATGGTGGAAATGTAACTATTGCAAATCATTCATTAGTATTCACATGTGCTAGAGATGGACATGCTACTAAACATGCATATCCAAGAGCAAGTGATCCTGCTTCAGGTGCTACATTAACTGCTACTGTAACTAGTACCACAGCATTAACAGTGACTGTTGGCACATCTCCATTAGTATTCAAGAGTGTTGTTGCTGGTGCTGGTGCTGAAGCAACTTCATATGATGCTAAAACTGGTGATTTAGTACTTAACGTTGGTTCCAATCATGGATTACTTGGACCGACAACATTAAATGCTCCTACAGCAGCAACTTATGCTCCTTCAACAGGTGTTTTAAGACTTACTATTGCAGGACATGGTTGTGCAGTTGGTGATTATGTCAAGATTGATGATAATTCAATAACATTTACATGTGCTAGAGATAATCATACTACTCAACATTCATATCCTCGCTCTACTGATCCTGTAAGTGGCGTATGGTTGCCGATTCATCAGACATCAGCAAATAGAATATGGGTTAATATTGGAAAATCTCCTGATACATCTGCACATACATTTGTATCAGCAACTGCTGGTGTTAAGAAGTCAAATGAAGGTATTGGTATTGGAACTAGTAAATTAGGATTTAAGTGTACTAGAGATGCTACTGATGCTGCTCCACAAGGTGTAGCACAGCAATTATATCCACGTCCAGGTGATCCATTCTCTTGGAATAAGAAACAGATATCAATTGCATCTACAACTACATCTTCAATTACAGTTAATGTTGGTGTTTCTTCTACATCACAAACTGCTAAGACACAGATTACTGATACTACAATTACTCAGGATACTGCTTCTCCTGCATGTGCTACAGTTGCATCTGCAATTCATACTCTTGTTGGAATAGTTACTGATGTTATTAAGACTCATAATGCTAACGAATTACCAGCATCAAGGACATTAGCAAGTATTGAAACATATGAAGTTAATGACTTTAAGATTGCCAGACCTGGTTATGGATTTAATAAAGGAGATGTATTTAAACCAGTTGGACTTGTTACTGATAGAAATCTTTCTACACCACAGGCTGAATTTTCACTTACTGTAATTGATACATTTAGTGATTCATTTGCTGCATGGCAATTTGGAGAATTAGATTACATTGATTCAATTAAAGAATTGCAAAATGGTGTTAGAACTAGATTCCCATTAAGATATAATGGAGATTTATTAAGTTTTGAATCGAACAGTGATGATGTTGATTTAGATTCTCTTTTACTTATTTTTGTAAATGGTATTATGCAGCATCCAGGCAAACACTATACATTTGAAGGAGGAACTTCATTTGTATTTGCAGAACCACCAAATGCTGGTTCAACTGTATCAATATTCTTCTATAGAGGAACTCGTGCCACTGATAGTTTAGTTGTTGATATAGATGAAACTATAAAGAATGGTGATGTGATACAGTTAAAAACAACTAAAGACATACAAGGACAAGATCCTAGAGTAGTTTCTAGTATATCTGATTCCGATCAAGTAAGAACTAGTATATACACTGGATTGAATATTAATGAAGTTGATTATAGACTTTTGGATTGGAGCAAGCAAAAAATTGATAGAGTTATTGAAGGAGAACCAGTTTATAAGTCTAGAGATTCTATTGAAGGATTAGTTTATCCAACTGCTAGAATTATTGGAGATTTACCTTCATCTGGAATATCTTCCATATATCTTGATAATGCACAATTCTTTAATTATGAAGAAAATGAATCTTCTATTGTTATTGTTGATGTTGATGCGTTAGTTATGCAAAATGCAAATCCAGTTGCAGCAGCAGTTACAGCAACAGTTTCTGCTGGTGGAACAATTGGTTCATTGACAGTTGTTGGTGGTGGTTCTGGTTACATTGGTTCTGCTGTAACAGTATCAATTGCTAGACCTATAGGTTCTGCAGTTACATTTACTGGTGGAGTTGGTGTTTATACTGGAATAGCAACTGCAACTATACCTGTTGTAAATGGTTCTTTATCTGGAACAGCAAATATAATTGATGGTGGTTCTGGATATACCCATGTAACACCTCCAAATGTACTTGTACCAATTGAGACTACTCCATTAGATGAAACTATTACTGGTATTACCACTGTTAGAGGATTCTCTGGTATTATCACTGGAATTACCACTTCACATAGTGGTAGTGATTTATTCATCAACTTTATGATTAATAAAGGTGCTGATGGACAAAACATTACAACTCAGTTGAAGGTTGGATATCCAGTTTATATTAGTGGTACTAATGTAGGACATGGTGTTACATCTATTGATGGACATGAGAGTTCTATAGTTAGTATTGGAACAACCTTTATAGATAATATCTACAAGGTTCATTCCTTTACTAGATTTGATAATAACTCTGGTAAATTCTCATGTAGAGTGAAAACTGGTTCTAATGTTGGTTTTGCATCAGCATATGCTGGTATCCACACTGGTGGAATTGGAAGATACTCTTGGGGTGTATTAGAATCTAAGGATACACGAGCTAATGGAATAGGAATTGCCGTTACAGGTAATATTCTTTCATCAGGAATAAGCACATTCCCAACGATTCAGAGGAGAGGATATGGAATACGTTCCAATGGTGCTCTCAGAAAGGATCTTGGGTAGTATAAATATAGGAAAAAGCTGATAAGATGGCTGCAATTGTAACAGATCAATTTAGAATATTAAATGCGGGTAATTTTGTTGACTCCGTTACAGATACTTCTAATTCATACTATGTCTTTGTAGGATTATCCAATCCAAAAAGAGCTGGGTATGGTACAACCGATACATGGGATACGGCAACTCCCAATCCTTCAGATAATTTCGATTATTACGGTTTTGTTGGAGATAATATGTCCTTTGGTAAGAAGGTTACTTCTGCCAATGTAAGAAGATTAGCAAGAAGAGTTAATTGGGCAAGAGGAACAAAATATGAAATTTATCGTCATGATTATAGTTTGACTAATTTATCACCAGTTACTGGTTCATCAAGATTATATGATGCAAACTATTATGTGATGAACAGTGATTATAAAGTTTATGTTTGTATTGATAATGGTTCTTCTGGAATTTCGACAACAGGAAATGCATCATTAAATGAACCAACAATTACGGATTTAGAGCCTTCTAAAGCTGGTGATGGTGGTGATGGATATATTTGGAAGTATTTGTTTACTGTTACTCCAAGTGATATTATTAAATTTGATTCTACTGACTATATTTCCTTACCTGCTAATTGGGCAACTTCTACTGATGCTCAAGTAACATCAGTAAGAAATAATGGTGATTCTGCTATTAATGAAAATCAAATTAAACATGTTTATATTCATGCACAGGGAACAGGATATTCTACTGGTTCTTGGGAATTAAAGATTTTAGGTGATGGTAGTGGTGGTAAAGTAGTTGTAGATGTTAACTCAAGTGGTAATATAACAAATGCAGTGGTTTCTGCTGGTGGAAAGGGATATAGCTTTGCTTCAGTAGATTTGGGACCAATACGTGGAACTGGTGTTGGAAATCTAAATGCTAATTTAATTCCAATAATTCCTCCAGCAAAAGGACATGGAAATGATATTTACACTGAATTGGGTGCAGATAAGATTTTAGTTTATGCTAGATTTGATGATTCTACTAGGGATTTTCCAACAGACACTAAATTTTCACAAATTGGTATAGTTAAAAATCCAACAACAATTGGTACGGCAAGTTCTATCTTTGAACAGAATCAATTCTCTTCACTTGGAGCGTTTAAGTTCTCTTCAGTAAGTGGTGAAACAGTTTCGGTACCAGCAATAGGACAAAGAATCACACAAGTTACATCAGAAGGAACTGCTCAAGCTTATATTTCTTCTTATGATAGAGAAACCAAGGTTCTTAAATATACTCAAGATAGGGGATTATTCTTAAATCCAAATAGTCATGATACTGAGGATCATGCTGGTATTTCAACTGCTGGTAATGTTCTGAGCTTCTTCACTGCTGATCCAGCTGGATCAGCTACTGTGAATAATATTTTGAGTAGTGATGGATTCACTGGAACTATTGATAGAAACTTTAGTGGAATCAATACAAATCCTACTGGAACCAAACTTATTTCACTAGGACTTGAGTTCTCAGATGGCATTGCTAGTCCTGAGATAAATAAAGGCTCAGGTGAAATTATCTACATTGATAACCGTCCTGAAATCACACGAAATTCTCGACAAAAAGAAGACGTTAAAATCATCCTGGAATTCTAAAGTAAAATGTCACAAAAAACGAATCTTAATATAAGTCCTTATTACGATGACTTTGACAAGTATAATAATTTCTATAAAGTACTGTTTAAACCAGGACATCCAGTACAGGCTCGGGAATTAACTACCTTACAATCGATTTTACAAAATCAGGTAACATCATTTGGTAGTCATATTTTCAAGGAAGGCTCAATGGTTATTCCTGGAAATATTTCATATGATAGTTTTTATTCTTATGCTAAACTAAATTCTGATCATTTAGGTGTAGATGTATCTGTTTATGGTAAGGAATTAGTTGGAAAACGTCTTAGAGGACAAGATTCTGAAGTAGTAGTTGTTGTAGATAAGTATTTTGATGTTGATAGTACTGCAGGAATTACTGATCCTACAATTTTTATAAAATATGTTAGATCTGGTACTGATAATGAAACAACACCATTAATAGATGGTGAGGTATTAGTTACAGAAACTCCATTTACATATGGAAATACAGCAGTTAATGTAGAGGATTCTGTAGGAACTCTTATATCTGATAATGCAACAGGTGCTGGTAGTGCAGCTGCCATTGGTGCTGGTGTTTATTTTATACGTGGAACATTTGTTGATGTTGCAGCAGGTAAGATCATTTTAGATCCATATACCAATACACCATCATATAGAGTTGGATTAACAATTTCTGAAGAGATTATCACAGCAAAAGAAAATTCTTCTTTGTATGATAATGCTAAAGGATTTTCTAATTATGCTGCTCCAGGTGCAGATAGATTAAAAATTTCAACAACTTTATCAACAAAACTCTTAACTGATAATGATGATAAGACATTTGTTGAATTATTAAGAGTTGAGAATGGAGAAGTTAAAAAACTTCAAAATAAATCTCAATATTCATTAATTAAAGATTATTTTGCTAAGAGAACATTTGAAGAGTCTGGAGATTATACTGTAGGACATTATGATGTTGATGTTAAAGAATCTTTGAATGATAGGCAATCCAATGGTGGTGTTTATTTTGAAAATCAAGAAACTGCACAAGGAAATATTCCATCAAGAGATTTGATGGGAGTTAGTGTATCTGCAGGTAAAGCATATGTTAGAGGATATGATATTGAATCTAAATCAAATAAAGTTGTAGATGTAGAGAAACCAAGAGATAAAGAAAAAATTGATAGTGGAAATGTTCCATTTGAAATGGGAACATTGGTTAGATTGAATAATGCTATTGGGACACCAATTATTGATAATAATGTTAGTGGTAATACAGTAAAATTATATAAACTAAGAAGAACTGCTGCAGTTGACGCAACTGGTGGTGCTCATATAGGTAATGCTAGAGTTTATACATTCAATCTTACTGATGGTAGTTATGAAAATGCTGCTTCTAAATGGGATTTGTACTTATATGACATTCAGACGTTTACTTTTTTAACTTTTAATCAATCCGTCACAGTAACTCAAACAGAGCGTGTGAGGGGTGTTAGTAGTGGTGCTACAGGATATGTTGGTAATCCCAATTCTACTACTGGTGCTACAATTTATTTAACTAATACATCTGGTACATTTATTGCTGGTGAGAAAGTTATTTTTAATGAAGATCCTGATAATACTAGAGTTTTAAATTCATTTGCTGCTTATAGTATAGATGATGTTAAATCTGTTATTCAAGATTCGCCATCAATTAATAGTGAATATAAAGCACACTTTATTGGTGATGTTGTTTTAGAACCTAGTGTTCCTAAAGGATTTAGTCTTACTGATACTCTTTCTGTCGCAACTACAGGTGTATCTACATCTACTGGTAATAATTGGGCGGCAAAAGTCAAAATTGATAATATTATTAAATATCAACCTCCTGGTGATACAAACCCAACATTTAACAGAGTTAGTGCAGTTGATTCTTCTGGTGCAAACATAACTCTATCTGCTATGACATCAGTATCTGGTGTTAATAATGGTGCTGTAAAGTTTTGTGACAATGTTCCATTTAAAGTCATGAAACCTATTGTTAGAAAGAAAGGTGGATTATATGCTAAGTTAGACAATAAAAATGTTGCATCAGTAGATCTTTCTAATTCACAACTTTATGTAACTAGGCAAGTAACTGAAGAGTCAGTTTCTGGAGGTGTGATGCAAATACACACAAATCAGCTAACTGGTATTTCAAGTTCTTTCTTCCAACCATATGATGCTGAAAGATATAGTATTCATTATGAAAATGATACTACTGAACCATTAACTAGTGATCAACTTTCTCTTGCAAATGATGGTGCAACAGTTAACTTTAACGGTTTGGCTACTAATGGTACTAGTAATGTTACTGTTAATACTACACTTAGAAAACAAGGGGTTTTAAGTAAAATAAAGGAATATGTAAGAAGTAAAAAAGTAGAGGTTAATACTTGCGTATCTGCTGCTACAACTGCTCTTAGCGGATTGACTACAAGTGTTTATTATGGTATGAGAGTTGAAGATCAAGAAATTTCTTTAAATGTTCCTGATGTTGTTAAAATTGTTGGTGTATATGAATCATTAGATACTAATGCTGTAACATTAGACACAATAGATTTTCCATCTGGATTAAATTTAGATACTTCTACTATTCTTGGTGAAGCGATTTTAGGGTCTGATAGTGGTACATTAGCACAAATTACAAATAGAACATCTAGTACAAGAATAGAAGTTGCTTATTTAAACTCTAATGATTTTCAAATTGGAGAATTGGTAACATTCCAAGAATCTAATATTAAAGCAACTGTTCAAGCAATTAATAAAGGAAATAATCAAGTTGTTACAAATCATTTCAATTTAGATAAAGGACATAGAGAGACAATTTCTGATTATTCTAGATTAGTTAGAAAAAATGATGGTTATAAACCCACTAATCGTCTTTTAGCTGTATTTGATTATTATATTGTTCCTTCTGATGATACTGGTGATGTATTTACTGCAAATTCTTATTCTAGCAACAGATTTACAAAAGATGTTCCACATCTACCTGACGGTACTAGAGCATCTGATACATTAGATTTTAGACCTAGAGTATCTGAATTTACATCTACTACAGCATCTCCATTCGCTTGGGATAGTAGAGATGTTGGTGGAGTATCAGGAAATCCAACTTTAGTCGTGACTCCTGGTGAGGCATCAACTCTTGGGTATGATTTCTATCTTCCAAGAATTGATAGACTTGTTTTAGATATTAGAGGTAAGTTTAGCGTAATTAAAGGAAGTTCTTCAGTTAATCCAACATTCCCTGTGAATGAAGAACAGGCAATGGATATTGCTAGAATTGAATTACCAGCATATCTTTATGATGTTGATGATGCAAAAATCATCATGGTTGATAATAGAAGATATACCATGAGGGATATTGGTAAACTAGAAGATAGGATTGAAAATCTAGAAACAGTAACATCTTTAAGTTTATTAGAACTTTCTACAAAAACATTACAAGTTAAAGATGCTGATGGTTTAGATAGGTTTAAGTCTGGTTTCTTTGTAGATGATTATAAGGATGCTGGAAGACTTGATATATCAACATCTAAAATGAGTATTGATAGTTCTAAAAATGAACTTACATGCCCTGTTGACTTTGATTTTATAGGTCCAGAATTAGCATTAAATGCATCTATAGATTCTACCACTGCAGATTATAGTGAAGATCTTGAATTATTAGATTCTAATGTACAAAAAACAGGTGAATTGGTTACATTAAAATATACTGAAAAGGAATTTTTAAGTCAACCATTAGCATCTAGGGTTGAGAATGTTAACCCATTTAATATGATTTCCTTTACTGGTAGGATTACATTATCTCCACAGTCAGATAACTGGGTAAGAAATATTTACGTTGATGGTGGAGAAAGGAGAGTTACTGGTGATAGGAATGATGAATTTGTAGAAACAATTAAGATTGGTAGTAAACCAGATAAGTATATTCGTTCAAGAAACGTTAGGTTTACCGCAACAGGATTACAACCATATACAAGATATTATCCATTTTTCGATAGTGCTAGTGGAATTGATATTATTCCAAAACTTTTGGAAGTAACAATGTCATCTGGATCATTTACACCTGGAGAAACTGTAAAGGGATATGTTGGTGGAACTAATTTATTTACTGCTAGAGTATGTCAACCAAATCATAAAACAGGTAATCCCACATCACCTAAGAAAACTCTTGGTAAAAATCCTTACGATAGATCTATTACTTTAAGTACAGCATATTCTGCTTCATCTACTGTTTTAAATATCGATATTTCTTCATTGTCCAAAGAAGCACAAGGTAAGTATAATGGATATGTTGTAAGTGGTATGACGATATTAGGAGAAACTAGTGGTGCTGAAGCATCAGTATCTGATATTAGACTTATTAATGATAATTGGGGAGATTTAGAAGGTTCATTCTTCTTTAGAGATCCTAATACTAATCCAGCACCTCCATTAAGATGGACTACTGGACAGAAGACATTTAAATTAACTTCTAGTTCAACTAATTCTAAATCGCTACCAGGTAGTTTATTAATTAGTAGAGGAGAGACTTCTTATTGGACTAGCGGTATTGTTGATACCTATAGACAAACTAGAGTCATAGTTAGAATGCCACCTCCACCTCCACCACCACAGGTTGGTGACGGAGATAATGCAGACCCTCTTGCACAGTCATTTACGACTGAAAGAGAAGGTATGTTCTTAACTTCTGTGGATTTATTCTTCGGTCATAAAGATGAAAATGAGAAATTAACTGTTGAACTTAGAACAGTTGAATTAGGAACACCAACAGGAGAATTAGTACAAGATTTTGCTCGTGTAGTTCTTGATCCTAATGAAATTAGTACATCAGATGATGGAAAAACGGCAACTAAAGTCACATTCCCATCACCAATTTATCTAACACCACAAACTGAATATGCAATAGTAATTCTTGCACCAACTACTAACATGTATGAGGCATGGATTGCTAGAATGGGTGAAAAGACGGTAGGTACGTCTAATTTACCTGATGATGAAAATGTTATTGTTACTAAACAATACGTTGGTGGTAGTTTATTTAAATCTCAGAATGGTACTATCTGGACACCAAACCAGTTTGAAGATCTTAAATTTAAGATTTATAGAGCAGATTTTGTTAAATCTGGAACTCTAACATTCTATAACCCAAATATTGAGGATGGAGATGTTGGACATACTGCTATGATTGGTGATTCTATTAGAACTCTTCCAAGAAAATTGAAGGTAGGTTTTGATGATACTACTGGTGTCCCTGGTGTCAGTGGAACTGCTCAACCATTAACTACTGGTAATAAAGTAGCTGATGGAAATGGAGACACTAACGCCTATGGTTATATTGAAGCAGTTGGTGGAAGTGCTAATGATTTAGTAATATCAAATGCTGGTTCTGGATATCAAAACCAGACTAGTACTGCTAATGTATCATTATACCCAATTTCATCTCAAGAAAGAACTACTGGAGAAGCAACTGTTACTATTGCTGGTGGTGTAGTTACTGCGTGTACTATAAATGGTTCTGCTAGAGGTGCAGGGTATAAAATTGGAGATGTTGTTGGTATAGCAACTGCCGATTTGACAGGCAAAAGAGGATCTGGTGCTCAAATTACTATAAGTACTATACACCGATATAATACATTATTCTTGACTGATGTTAAGGGTGAGCAATTCGCATTTGCTGGATCAAATGATATCTTCCTTAGTGATCCCAATTCTGGTAATTATACTACATTTGATAGTGGTAGTACTCATTTTACATCCTCTACTCAAAATGGAACCTTATACAGTGGAAACACTTTAGAAGTTACTCAGTTCAATCATGGAATGCATGGTTCTAACAATGTTGTTCAAATTAGTGGTATAGAACCAAATTCAGTCCCAACTACTATTACAGAAAATATTGGTATTAATGCAACAGGAAGTATTTCTGTAGCAAATACTAGTATATTTGCACAATATGAAGGTTTCCAAGCTGCAGCTAGTGCAGATGAGACTGGATATGTTAAAATTAATAATGAAATTATCTATTATAGTGGCATCACTGCAAGTGGTGGTGGTGCTGGAACCATTGGTATATCAACTAGAGGAATTGATGGAAGTACTTCTAGAAACCATACTCAAGGTACCCAAATCCAACCATATACATTAAATGGTGTTGGTTTGAGAAGAGTTAATAAGACTCATTCTACAACTAGTATAATGGATAGTCCAAAGGATTTAGATAAGTATTATCTACAATTTGATAGGACTACTGAAGATACTAAGAGGGATACTGCAGATCTAATGTTGAATTTTACAAACGAAAATTCTTTAGGTGGATCTAATATTTACTCTACTAAGAATCTTCAGTTTAATACAATTCATCCAAGGATTAATGTTATAACTCCTGGAGAAGGAACAACTATTACAGGACAAATTAGAACTGTTTCTGGAACTAGTGCTGGTGGAAACGAATCATCCTTCATAGATAAGGGATTTGAATCTATTGAAATTAATGATACAACTAGATTGTCTTCACCTAGAATTATAGCATCAAGAGTTAATGAAACAGCTAAATTGGATGGAATGCCTATGAGTAAATCATTCACATTGAGTTTGAATTTAACATCTACTAGTTCTCATGTTTCACCTGTTGTTGATTTAGATAATGCTATTGTGATTCTAGGTAGAAATAGATTGAATAAACCAGTTAATGATTACGCAGCAGATGGTGCATCTAACTCCATTTCTGAGGATCCTCATACTGGAATATATGTAACTAAGAGAGTTGATCTTAAAAATCCATCAAGTTCTTTAAAAGTTCTTATTGGTGCTTCTAGACATACAAGTGCAGATTTTAGAGTTCTTTATCAATTATTCAGAAATGATTCTGAGGATGTTGATCAAGCATATGTCCCATTCCCTGGATATGATAATTTAAGAGATACTGATGGAGATGGATTTGGTGATAGTATCATAGATTCTACAAAAAATAATGGTAGACCTGATGCTAGAGTTGTACCAAATGCAGAAAATGAGTTTTCTGAATATCAATTCAGTACTGATGATTTAGAACCATTTACTGGATTTAAAATCAAAATCGTGATGAGTGGAACTAATGAAGCATTTGCTCCAAGATTTAAAGACTTTAGAGTAATTGCCTTAGCATGATAAGAGTTGAAGGACATAAGAATCTGTATCGTAATGGCTCTGGTGCTATTATTAATACAGATTCTGTCGAATATAATCAGTATATGAAAGTTAAAAATAAAAGACAATC
>VTLG01011914.1_pt1 | contig 12252 bp, 7 predicted proteins | sample 4694571 | NCBI WGS metagenome assembly VTLG01 (sample SAMN12604809, study PRJNA352737) | marine metagenome | biome: ENVO:00000447; feature: ENVO:00000209|ENVO:00000569|ENVO:01000036; material: ENVO:00002151; isolation source: viral sequences binned using virsorter ... | reverse complement strand
CCAGAAGTTAAAAAATATTCTGGAGATATTATTTACGTTGATAATAGACCGTCGATCACTAGATCAACAAACCAAAAAGAAGATATCAAAGTCATTTTGCAATTCTAAAGAATTATGTCTCAGGAAATTAACCTAAACGTCGCACCTTACTTTGACGATTTTAATGCAGCTAATGACTATTATAAAGTATTATTTAAACCTGGATATCCAGTTCAGGCAAGGGAATTAAATAATTTACAATCGATCTTACAATATCAGATTGAAACTTTTGGGCAACACTTTTTTAAAGAGGGTTCAAAAGTTGTACCAGGAAATACTTATTATAATAAACAGTATACTGGTATACAATTAGAATCCAGTTTTTTAGGAGTTCCAGTATCTAATTATTTGGGACAATTAGTTGGGTCAAAAATTACTGGATTAACATCAGGTGTTACCGCAACGGCTACTAAGTGTGTTTTAGGAAGGGAATCTGAAAATGGAAATCCTACTCTTTATGTAAGTTATTTGGGATCTGATTCTACAGATAATCTACAAGGAATTTTTGCAGATAATGAATTATTAACATCTAGTAAGGATATAATTTCTGGTGGTACTACCATTGCTGCTGGAGAACCATTTGGTTCAACATTAGTTAACAACGCAAATATAACTGGATCTGCTTTTACTTTAAAAGGTGGAGTTTATTTTGCAAAAGGAACATTTGTAGAAGTATCTGATGAAAATATTCTTTTAGATCCATTTGGTACAACTCCAAGTTATAGGATTGGTCTCTATATTAATGAGCAGATAGTTAATGCGGATATGGATGCTAGCTTGAATGATAATTCAAGAGGATTTAATAATTATTCTGCACCAGGAGCAGATAGACTTAGAATTACCGCCTCTCTAATCAAGAAAGACTTAGATGATTTTGATGACAATAATTTTGTTCAAATAGCAACAGTAGAAAATGGGGTTTTAAGAAGTCAAACAACTTCAACTCAATATAATATATTACAAGATGAGTTAGCTAGAAGAACATATGCAGAATCTGGTGATTATTATGTCAAACCTTTTGGTGTTGGTGTAAAGGAATCTTTAAATAATTATCAAGGAAATAATGGCATATTTAATGCAGATCAATTAACCTATGAAGGACTAATTCCTTCTGATGATCTAGGACTTTATCAAATATCTCCAGGTAGAGCATTTGTAAAAGGATATGATATAGAGACTATTAGTTCAACATATCTTGATTTTCAAAAACCAAGAACAACTCTAAGTCTTGACGATCAAGGGATAAACTATAACACTGGTGCAACTTTAAAATTAAATAATGCATATGGAAGTCCTCAGATAGGTATCGGTAATACTTACGTTTTAAGTCTTAGAGATACACGAGTAGGAAGTGCGGCAACTCTTCCTGCAGGTAAAGAAATTGGATTGGCACGAGTATATGACTTTGATTTGGAATCGGGGTCTTATGATAGAAGTAATGAAAATATAAATGAATGGGATCTTACTCTTTATGATATTCAAACAGTAACAGAGATTACTTTAAATGAATCTATTACATTAACGGTTCCAAGTCATATTAAAGGAAAGTATAGTGGAGCAACTGCATTCATAAAATCTCCTGTTGCAGCTGGTGTTGCCGTAACAGTTTATGATGTAAAAGGAGACTTTATTAAGAATGAAAATTTCATTATAGATGGAGTAGAAAATACAAGAGTTGCTGTTGCAGTAACTAATTATGGTATTTCCGATATTAAGTCCGTTTTCGGTAATACAAACGGGCCAGACATGAATACAGTGGGTGCTGCACAGACGTTTGCTGCAGATACGATTCTTACACCGATTACTTCAATTGGTGTAGGAACCATTACCCAAGAAGGATGGAACAGTACCAGTGGTAGCATCAGTACAGTAAGAAGTACGAGTCCAAACTTCCCAGGACAAATAAGGACTGGAAACTTAATCAGATTTAGTGGTACTAATGCGGTTGATCCAGTTTTAGCATCTGTTGTAAGTGTTGGGACAACTCATATTGTGGTTGCGGGTGTTACCACTGTTACTGGAGTAGCAGAGGGTAAACTACCTGGTACTATAACTCAAGTTTCTGATCTTGCAGTTGTGGGAGCAGATCTTCAAAAAGCAAGAGATGTTTCTTTCTATACACAACTTCCTAAAAATAATATTGCTAATGTAGATTTAACAGATGCATCATTAGTTATTAGAAAGACTCAAAATGTAAACATTACAGATGGTCAACTTGCAACTGCTCTTGATGCAGGTGCTAATGAAACATTTTTACCGTTTACAGTAGAGAGATATTTCTTACAAAGAAGTGATGGAACCACGGAAGTTCTAACAAGTGATAAAGTACAGATTAATGCCGCATCTACTCAACTCCAAATTTATGGTTTAGGTGGAAATGATGATGCCGTTCTTGTTACTACACTTAAAAAACTTAAGCCAAAGTCCAAAGTAAAAATTAGAAATAGAGTTAATACTTTATTAGTTGATAAATCTACTAATGATGCCTCTGGTATTACCACTTTAACTGCTAATGATGGACTAACCTATGGTAATTATCCTTATGGAACACGAGTTCAGGATGAAGAAATATCATTGAATGTTCCTGATGCTATACAAATACATAAAGTTTATGAGTCTGCATCAACTTCCGATCCATCGGCTCCAACTTTAACGTTAACATCTCTTACAGGGCCTACTGGAAAGACGGCTGACTTAGTAATTGGAGAAAAAGTTAAAGGAGTAACCAGTAATGCGTGTGGATATGTAGCAGAATCTGTAACTAATTCTCAAATTACCTTTATTCCTCAAAATGAGATTAATTTTAAGGAAGGAGAAACAGTTTTATTTGAAGAATCTCAAATTCAAGGTGCAATAACAACTATTAATACATCTAGTTTTGATATTACATCTAGTTTTGATGGCGAAAATGGTCAAAAAGAAGATTTTTACAATTATTCTATCATCCGAAGAAAATCTGATTCTACCGCACCTAATAAAAAGATAAAAATATACTTCTCAAATGGTTATTATCAATCAACTGATGATGGTGATATTACAACAGTAGATTCTTATTCTACTTTTAACTACTCAACTGAAATTCAATCCGTAAATGGTATACGAAATACTGATTTAATTGATATCAGACCAAGAGTTTCTGATTATAGTGTAGCAGAAAGTGTTCGATCCCCTCTAGAATTCTATGGAAGAACCTTTAATGCTTCAGGAAATTCTGCTGCAAATATTTTAGCATCCGATGAGACTATAGTAACTGATTTTTCATGGTATCTTGGAAGAATTGACTCTATCTATCTTACCAAAGATGGTCAATTCCAAGTTAAAACAGGAGTTCCTTCCGAAAAACCAGAAGAACCTGGAACAGTTGATGATGCATTAAAGATTGCAGTTGCAACTTTACCTGCTTATCTTTACAATACTGCAGATGTTTCTTTAAATTTCTTCCAATATAAGAGATATACAATGTCGGATATTGGCCGACTTGAAAATAGAATTAAAAATCTGGAATATTATACTACTCTTTCACTTCTAGAGGCAGATACTGCTAGTTTGTTCCTTCCTGATCAAAATGGAATTAATAGATTTAAGTCAGGATTTTTTGTTGACAACTTTACTTCTTTCCTTGCACAAGCAAATCTGGTTGAATATAAGAATAGTATTGATATAAAACTTAGTGAATTAAGACCAAAACATTATACTACGTCCGTAGACTTGTTGATGGGCCCTGTTGAGAATGCACCAGCAAATGCTGATTTAGCTTTTGCTGCTCCTCAAGGAACCAATATCAAAAAAACAGGAGATATTGTAAGTTTAAGTTACAATCAAGTAGAATATTTAAAACAGGTTAACGCAACCAGAACTGAAAGTGTAACACCTTTTATTATATCATTTTGGGGAGGAACTATAGATCTTACCCCTGCATCTGATAACTGGGTGGATACTGAAAGACTTCAAGCAAATATTATAAATGTGGAAGGAAATTTCACTCAATCAGTTCAAGATTTAACTGATATGTTTGGAGGAGATCCTCAAAGTGGATTTGGTTCTGTGGTATGGAATTCTTGGGAAGAAATTTGGGCTGGCGTAAATCAAGATCCTCAACCTGCCAATATTCAAAATCAAACCCAGTGGCAAGGAAATCAACTTTGGAGAACTACCTTTAGTGTTACTGATCAGATTCGCACAGGAACTAGAAGAATTGTTACAGAACAATTTGATCAAACTTCTCAAGGAGATAGACTTGTAAGTAGAGATTTGATTTCCTTCATGAGATCAAGGAATGTTCAGTTTGTAGGATCAAGAGTTAAACCTTCTACAAGACATTATGCTTTCTTAGATGGAAGAGATGTAACTTCTTATTGTGTTCCTAAACTATTGGAAATCGCAATGGTTTCTGGAACATTCCAAGTGGGAGAAACTGTTACAGCAACGACTCGACCCACAGGTATATTACCTATTACGAATGATGATGCTAGCCCCTCTATCAGATTTAGAGTTGCTCAATCTAATCATAAAGAAGGTCCATATAATGCACCTACCAAAATTTATGGTACAAGTCCATATGGATCTAATGTAGTTCCAAGCAGTTATTCAACAACTTCCACGACGTTGAATATAGACACCTTCTCATTAGCCAATGAATCTCAGGGTACTTATTGGGGATGGGTAGAGCAAGATATGATATTAGTTGGTGGAACGAGTGGAGCAATGGCAACTATTTCTAATGTTCGATTAATATCCGATCTTGGATCAAATATATTGGGAAGTCTCTTTATTCCTAATCCAAATATTTCTAATAATCCAAGATTTGAAACAGGAAGTAAAACACTCTCTTTAATTAATAATGCATCTAATGATAGAAATAATGCAACAAGTATTTCTGATCAAAATTTCACATCTACAGGTATTTTAGAAACAGTTCAAGAAGATATTGTTTCGGTGAGAAATGCTAATGTTTCAGTTGAGCAAATTACTGATCAGAGAACTCTAACAACTCAAATTAATAGAACTCTCATTGCAACTGGAAGAGATCCTCTAGCACAATCATTCCTTGTTGATGAACCTACAGGTATTTTCTTGACTAGTTGTGATGTGTTCTTTGCTACAGTAGATGAGAATGAGTTACCTGTTACTTTCCAATTAAGAACAATGCAAAATGGATTACCTACTACAAAGGTAATTCCATTCTCTGAAGTCAACATATCTCCCTCTGATATAACAATTTCAAATGATGGATCTATTGGTACGACATTTAACTTTAAGGCTCCTGTTTATTTGGAAGGTGGTATTGAATATTGTATGGTTCTTCTTTCTGATTCTGCTCAATATTCTGTCTTTATCTCAAGAGTGGGTGAGGTTGATTTACTAACACAAACATTTGTATCTCAACAACCAACTTTAGGATCTTTATTCAAGTCACAGAACGCTTCTACATGGGAACCAAGTCAGTGGGAAGATCTTAAGTATAATCTTTATAGAGCAGATTTTGCAACAACAGGATCTATAGAACTTTATAATCCCGAATTAACAGTTGGTAATAAGCAAATTGCTAATTTATTATCAGATCCATTACAGTTAACAGGAAGAAAAATTAAAGTTGGAATTGGATCTACCTTAAATGATACTGATCTTACAGTTGGAAATACTGTTCTTCAACACGGAAGTAATGCAACAGGAACTTATGTTGGTAATGCAGGTATTGCAACAGGAACTTTAAATATTATTAATGCAGGTATTGGGTATACACCAATATCAGGAAGTTATGAATTTACACAAGTTCCTTTGACTAATATAACAGCTGCTGGAAATGATGCTTTAGCAGATATTACAATTGAAAATGGAGTAGTGGGAGCGGCTACTATTTCCGAATATGTTGTAGGGTCTGGTGGTACAGGATATGTTCCAGGCGATGTTCTAGGAATAGGAACAATTGGTAACAATTCATTGGGATTAAATGCTCGACTCTCACTAGTTTCTATCGCAAATACATCTCAGTTGATTCTTGATAATGTTCAGGGTGACTTTATTACAGGAACAGGAAATACTGTTAAGTATATTAATAGCACGGGTCTTACAACAGATCTGAATGGGGCTAATAACGTTGGTGGTAATGTAGTAATTACTGATATTGATGTAGTGAATAGTGGACTCAATATAGTTGTTAATCATAAAAATCATGGAATGTATTTTACTGATAACTATGTGACAGTTTCTAAGACACAAAGTGATATCCTTCCAACAAAATTGGTTAATGATTTAGTAACAACAGAAACGGGAAGTATAGAGGTGGATAGTGCGACTAACTTTGATGAGTTTGAAAATGTAGGTGTTGGTACTACTAACTATGGTTACTTAAAGATTGGTGAAGAAATTCTTTCTTATGAGAGTGCGGAGGGTACTACTATTGGTATTACCTCAAGAACCATTGATTCTACAACCACAAAGAATTATCTTGCAGGTACTCCTGTTTACAAATATGAATTGGGTGGTGTTTCCTTAAGGAGAATTAATAAAACTCATTACTTAGGAAACGTATCTATTGCTAATTCTATTACCTTTGATTCTTACAATATTAAACTTGACATGGGATCAAGTGGTTTGGGAAGATCTACAGGAGCAAGTTTCCCTATTCTTTATATGGGGCAAACCAAGTCAGCTGGTGGGGATAACGTAACTGCTACACAGAATATTCCTTTTGAAATTATCAATCCACAAATTCAAAATCTTACTTTACCAGGAACCAATCTTACATCTGAAGTAAGAACTGTAACTGGTGCAAGTCTAGACGGAAATGAAATTCCGTATGTAGATAAAGGATTTGAAGGAATCACTCTTGGACAGAATAATTATATGAGCACTCCTCGTCTAGTAGCTTCTAATATTAACCAAACTAATAATTTATCTACTTTACCTGGAAATAAATCTTTGAATATGAGGGTTAATTTAACTACTACAGATTCTAAATTATCTCCAATGATTGATACTCAAAGAATGAGTGTTATCTTCAGTTCTAATAGAGTTGATGCACCTATTTCAAATTATGTAACTGACAATAGAGTGAACAGTGCATTTGATGATCCAAATGCTTTCCAATATCTTTCTAAAGAATTCCAATTAGAAAATTCTGCTACTACTTTGAAAATTATTTCTGATGCATACATAAACACTGATGCTGATATCAGAGCATTCTATGCAATCAGTAATTCTGCTGGAACTGATCCAGTTTACATGCCTTTCCCTGGTTACAATAATATTGATGATAAGGGTCAGATAATTGATGTAGCTGATAATGATGGAAGATCAGATACATTCGTCTTCCCATCTACTAATGAGGAAATTTTAACACCAAGCAATGAATTTAAGGAATATACATTTAGTATTAATGATCTTCCTTCATTCAAATTCTATAGAATTAAAATAGTGATGACTTCAACAAGTCAGAGTTATCCTCCTAGAATGAGGAATCTAAGAGTCCTTGCACTCGCATAATATGTCTTATTTGAAAGTGGAAGGACATGGTGAATTGTATAGAGATTCTGCAACTAATTCTATTGTAAATCGAAATACATCTGATTATAATCGTTATATGTCTCAGAAAAAAACTAAAAATGAAGAGGCAGAAAAAGTGGATACAATGGAGCAAGATCTCACACATTTAAAAAATGAAATTAATGAAATTAAATCTTTACTTAAGGACTTAGTAAATGGCTAATCAAAATATAACATTTGATATCGAGTCAGGAACTCCCTATGAGTCAAATTTGACTATCAATGGGGGTGCTAATTTTAGTAATATCTTTACGGTAAAGAAACCAAATTCACAAGCATTTGATTTTACCGATTATAGTGGATCTTCCCAAATGACGAAGAGTGTAGCAATAGGAGCTACAGATGCACCTGATGCTACTTTTTCTGTGGGATTTACAAGTGCTGTTGGTGGAAAATTAGAAATTTCATTAGGATCAACAGCAACCAGAAGTTTAGAGGCAGGGAGATATGTTTATGATGTTTTAGTTAATTCAGCATCTTCTACTAATACAACAAATGTTTTAGATACTGCTATCTCTGTGGGAAATACTGCAGGGATTGGTACTACTGCATTTACGTTTATTAAAGTCACAAATGTTGCTGTGGGTGATTCTGTTACCATAGGTGATAAACTCTCTGAAGTTCCTGTTGTAAGTGTAGCAACTACTAATAATAGGATTACAGTCGGAACAGCATTTACATCCTCCTCACAGATCCTTCCAGGTACTGCTGTGACCTTTAGTAGGGTATCTACCGCATCTACCATTTATAGGATTGTTCAGGGTTCTATAATAGTCAAGGCAGGTATCTCTTCTGCACCTTCCTAAATAATTCCACAGGAATAGTAAATAGATGGCACAACCAGCAAGTAGATCTCAATTAAAGGATTATTGTTTAAGGCAACTAGGAGCACCTGTGCTGGAAATTAATGTTGCCGATGAACAAGTAGATGATATAATTGATGATGCTATTCAGTATTTTCATGAGCGACATTTTGATGGAGTATTGCAAACATATTTAAAATATCAAGTAACACAGGAGGATATTGATAGAGGAAAAGGGCCTAGTCAAGACGGAGTATTGGGAATAGTCACTACCACTGCCACTTCAACAATTGATGGCAGTGAAATGCAATTTGATTGGAAAGAGAATAGTAATTATTTACAAGTACCTCCTGCGGTTATTGGAGTTACTAAAATATTTCACTTTGATGGAAGTGCAACGATTACTAATAATATGTTTAGTGTTAAATATCAGTTATTCTTAAATGATATTTACTTCTGGGGAGCAATGGAAATGCTCACTTATACTATGACACGGACTTATTTGGCTGATATGGATTTTGCATTAACTACGCAAAAGCAAATAAGATTTAATCAAAGAATGGATAGATTATATTTGGATATTGATTGGAGTAGTCTTACACCTGGTGATTGGTTGGTTATGGATTGTTTTAGAACTCTTGATCCGAATGATTATGCAAGAGTATGGAATGATTCATTCTTAAAGAAATATACAACTGCCCTTCTTAAGAAACAGTGGGGACAGAACTTAATTAAATTTAATGGGGTTAAACTTCCTGGTGGGGTTGAGTTAAATGGTCGTGATATTTATGAGGATGGTGTAAAAGAATTAGAAGTTATCCGAGAAATGATGTCCAATACTTATGAATTACCACCTCTTGATATGATAGGATAATGGCATTAAATCCCTATTTTATTCAAGGAACTTCTGGTGAACAGAGTTTAGTTCAGGATCTCATCAATGAACAGTTGAGAATGTATGGTGTGGAAGTGTATTATCTTCCTCGTCAATACGCAACAACTGACAACGTTATTAAAGAGGTAATACAATCTGAGTTTAATTATTCATATCCTATTGAAGCATATGTAGATAATTTTGATGGATATGGGGATAATACTGTAATGCTTTCCAAGTTTGGAATCCAAGCAGAAAATGAATTAACTGTAACTATATCAAAAGAAAGGTTTGAAAATTATATTAGTCCTTTAATTAAAAATTTACCAAACGTTGAGTTATCAACCAGACCTAAGGAAGGAGATCTAATCTATTTTCCATTAGGTGACAGGTTATTTGAGATTAAGTTTGTAGAGCATGAAAAACCCTTCTACCAATTAAAGAAAAATTACGTTTATACATTAACCTGTCAACTCTTCAGAGCAGAAGACGAAATACTGGATACTGGTATTGAAGAGATTGATGATACATTTGATACTGACTTTAACCTCAGAACTCTTACATTGGTGGCTGCAGGAACGACTGCAACAGCATATGCTGGTATTATAACCAGTGGTGGTGTTAATCAGATTATTGTAACTAATAGAGGTGAAAGATATCTTACTGCACCTACCGTAGCCATTTCTTCTTCTCCAACTGCAGGAGGGACTGCTGTAGGTATAGCAACACTTATGTCTGGTTTGACTAATTGTGATGGTACTGATATAGGAGAGAAAGTACAAGGAATCTATGTTACAAATCCAGGTAGAAATTACACTGATAATCCTGGTATTGTTATCTTCCCAACTGGAGATGATGGTGGTGTGGGAGCTGCTGCATCAACTAGAATTTCGGATGATGTAGTTGGTGTTGTAACTATCTCAAGTGGTGGTTCTGGATATACTACCGCACCTTCTGTCACCTTCAGTGAACCTGGAGAAGCAGGAGTTGGAACGACTGCTACGGCTATTGCGGTTGTAAGTTCTGGTGGAACTATATCTCATGTTTATGTAACCCATGCTGGTGCTGGATATACTGTTGCACCTACCATCACAATTGGTTCTCCTTACATGGCTGGAGAAGGAACTTACATAGATAATGAAACTATTACAGGATCTTCTAGCGGTATAACTGCTCTTGTGAAGACATGGAATGCTGTATCTGGTGAACTAGTAATATCTAATTCAACGGGAGACTTTGTAATGGGTGAGAATATTACAGGTAATGAAAGTGGAGCAGTGTATCAATTAAAAGTTGAACAAACTGATAATACAGTTGATGAATATCCTTCTAACCTAGAAATTGAAAATGCAGCAGATGATATTCTAGACTTTAGTGAAAAGAATCCATTCGGAACACCCTAAATATAATATAACAGGTCTAAAAAGATGTTTGAGTATTATTATCACGAAATATTAAGACGCACGATTATTTCTTTCGGAACTCTTTTTAATGGAATAGAAATCAAACATGATGATTCTGATGGTGATGTTTCTAGTGTCATTAAAGTTCCTCTTGCATATGGACCAACTCAGAAGTTTTTAGCAAGGTTACAACAATCTCCTGATCTTAATAAAGCGACTCAAATCTCATTGCCAAGAATGTCATTTGAGTTTGTGGGATTGCAGTATGATGGATCAAGAAAAGTAACTACAACTCAGACATTTAAATCAGAAACTGTAGGAGTGGCAACTGCAATTAGAAAAACATATATGCCTGTTCCCTATAATATGTCTTTTGAACTTTCAGTCTTCACTAAGTTGAATGATGATATGCTTCAGATTGTAGAACAGATATTACCCTATTTTCAACCTTCATATAATTTAAGTGTTGATCTAGTAAGCACTATTGGAGAGAAAAGAGATATTCCTGTTGTGATTGAAAATATTACAATGGAAGATGATTATGAGGGAGATTTTACAACTCGTAGATCATTAATTTATACATTTAGATTTACGGCTAAGACATATCTCTTTGGTCCTGTCGGATCCAAAGCAAGTGGAGACAAGGATCTTATCAAGAAGGCAACTATTGGATACATTGCTGGTGGATATACCAAGACTCCAAGCAGGGATGTTACGTACTCTGTTGTACCTCGTGCTACGAAGGCTTATGATAGTAATGTAACTACTAATTTGAGTGTTGATATTGGTTTAGACTCAACAATGATTGAAGTTAATGATGCGTCGGGTATTGCTGAAAATACTTATGTTATCATTGATAATGAGTCTATGTATGTGGACAAGAAAGATGTTACAGATACTAATAAACTCTTTGTTAATAGAGGAGCAGATGGTACTACTCCAACTGCACACGTTTCTGGTGCTGGAGTAAATCTAGTTACTACTGCTACTAATGCTCTGATTGAAGTTGGTGACGACTTTGGATTTGATGGTTCTTTGGATTAAAAAATAATGAAAAAACTAGATGATGCTTTCAACATTTCTGAGACTGAAGTGGTAGAAACAGAAAAGGTGGGGATTACACCTGAACAAAAACCTGATAGAATAACTAAAGATGATATAACTAGAGATTATGAATATACAAGAGGCAATCTATATTCTATCATTGAAAAAGGACAAGAAGCAATTGATGGAATTCTTGAACTTGCTCAAGAAAGTGACATGCCAAGAGCATATGAGGTAGCAGGTCAGTTGATTAAGAGTGTTTCTGATGCCACTGATAAGTTGATGGATCTTCAGAAAAAACTCAAAGATGTTAATGAAGAGCAACAATCAAAAGGCCCCAATACTGTTAATAATGCGTTGTTTGTGGGATCCACTGCAGAACTAGCTAAACTTCTCAAAACTGGACTTCCCCAAGACGATAAATAAGTTGAGGGAGAGAAATCCCAAAGTACCGAAACTACTCATAACATGTCGGAAGACAATATTGAAAATTTGCCGTCTATAGAAGACTATAAAGATAATTCTGATGAATTGCCTTCAGTTG
>VTLG01010396.1_pt1 | contig 12253 bp, 25 predicted proteins | sample 4694571 | NCBI WGS metagenome assembly VTLG01 (sample SAMN12604809, study PRJNA352737) | marine metagenome | biome: ENVO:00000447; feature: ENVO:00000209|ENVO:00000569|ENVO:01000036; material: ENVO:00002151; isolation source: viral sequences binned using virsorter ... | reverse complement strand
GCAGACTACAGTAGACTTGCCGCAGCCGTGACCTGAGCGCAGAGACATCTTGCGGTTGATCCCGTCAGGCTTCCCCGGTGTTGCAAGTGCCTCCAGAAAATCCTTCTGCCAGGGATCCGGTTCAACCTTCAGGCAGTTCTGGATGAACTTCAGTGGATCATCCCGGTAGGCGTCTATAAACTCCCTAACCACTGTCATCGATTGCCTCCACCACCAGGGGGGTACTCTCTCCGACCCACGCACCCTCGATATTCCTGCAGACCCACTCCTCTGCGTCCTCCCAGGTCATCCCGCTGTCAACGAACCCCTGAACCAGCCTGTCCCGGTCGTAGACCGCAAGCGGGGGCTGTCCGCACCTCCTCCCGACACCGACCAGGGCGCTGTCCGTATAGACGCCCTCTATCAGCAGGGCCTCCGCCTCCTCAAGGTCGATCATCGCCTGCTCCCGGTCAAGCATGTTCCTCCAGGGGGAGCCTCTTCCGGCCCTCGAACTCATTTAGCCTCATGTGGTCGCCCTTGAAGGCCTCCTCCATCATCAAAATGATCCTCTCGTGGACACGCGACAGGGTCAAAGGGTCCAGGCCCCTGAAATAGATGTCCATCGGCGTGTGGCCCCAGTTCGCCAGGAGGCAGTCCAGGAACGAGTCCAGCTCGTCCAGCTCGCGCTTAGACAGTCTCAGGCGTATCTTCATGATGCTTCAGGAATACTCTCAGGAGGCTCCGGTCCTCGATATTGAAGACCCTCGACATCGGGACCCTCGCGCAGGGCTCCTTCACACGCTCAAAGTAGCCCGTCCGGTAGAACCCGGACCCAGGGGGCATCACGTGGTAGATCATTGCGTCGTCCAGTTGCGCGAAAAGGACCCAGGGGAGGCCCGTCTTCAGGACCAGAGACTCTCCAAACAGGAACTTGGTCAGGGAGACCCAAAGTTCCCCACGTTCCTCCAGGAAGGGCATATCCTTGTTCATCCGCTTGAACTCTGCGAAGCCAAGGGTTATGCCGTCTTTTACGATCATCCAGTCGCACTGGTAGTTCTCCCGCAGGGGCTTCACCTCCACCCTGGTGTCTGAGTCCTTGCAGAGGTGGAACTCCACCTTCTCCCTTGCAAGCTCCTCATTTTGTCGGTCCACGTCAGTTTCAGGCATCAGTCTGCTCCTGCTTTTTGGTGAAGTTCAGGATCTCACCGCACTCGTTGGCGATCCCGGTGAAAAGACCCGCGAGGTCCTCATTCTTATCGTTTCTCACCTTCAGCTCCTCCGATGTCATCCTCCCGCGAGTCAGATCCAGCATACAATCGCAGAATATCCCGTGGATCTGGGGGTGCAGGCCGGGGTTCTTCGTTGACGCGCCCTGGAAGCAGGCCATCCAGAGGCCCCTCAACTGGAGCGAGGGGTAGGTCCCGGTGAACTTGGTCTTGGGCGGGGTAGAGCACCCCACCACCAGCAGAATAATCAATATGAATCTCATGCGGCTCCTTTCAGCGTCTTGACCTCCGCCATAAACTTGTTGATGTAGTCCTTGTCACCCGCCAGCTCACGCTCCAGCCAGGTGTGCCTTGCCCCAAGCGTCACCGTCGCCAGTACGTCCATCGCCTCTGAGAAGAACTGCCTCTGGCGGTCGCGCCTCAGGTTCATCTCATCGACCGGGTAATCGAACTGGTCCGCCTTCAACAACGCAATCTCCCAGGCGTACTTGATCAGCTCGTTACGCTCATGCTCATAGGCCTTCGGGTCGGAGCGGTTCCTGGCCCTCGTCCGGTAGACCAGGTAGTCCTTCATCTCGCCCAAAAGACGGCGCTCCTCTTTGGTCGTCCCCGGAGGGAACACCCCGCCCTCGCAGGTGGACTTCAGGAGCCGGACCAGGGCCCCCTCAGATACCTGGCTCAGGTTCAGGGGGCCTACCTTCTGCTTTCTTGATTCGACCTTCTTTGTACTTTCTGATGTTTCTGATTCCAACGTACTTGTGTGTGAGAATTAGCCAGAAAAACACGCACGCACCCACAACGATGCTTGCTATGAAAAATGCCACAAACCACTGTAGAACCACCATATGCCACCCCCATATTGCGTCTACAGCCGGGTCATCCCAGACAAAGTCCGGGCAGATCAGGCTGACTTTTCCTTTACCCACCTATCCAACTCACCCCTGGTGAGTAGATGCTGGCCCTGCCTGTGGTACTTCCTCGTCTGGATCTGGCCACGCTGGATGCGGTGCCTCAGGGCGTCACGAGACAAAACCAGGCTGTATTTTTCCCTGAGGTAGTCCAGGGCGCTGTCAGTCGTCAGGTAGTCCTGTCTCATAAGTCAGCGGGGCAGTCCTCGTCGTTGTTCAAAGAAAATCTTCTTCCGCACCCCACCTTTTTGCAGGGGACTAGACCCGCTCAGGTGGATTAATAGAAAAATAAATTTACTTTCCAACTCTGCCCCGCTTTCCCTCTGCACGCGCCTCCTCCAGGCACATCGAGCAGTGGTCCTCATCCCCAGAGTCGTCCCAGACGCCACCACAACTCCCGCATACCTCATCTGACCAACCGAAGTGCTCCTCCGGGGTCGCCAGTTTCCAGGTGTCGTAATGCTGGGGAGAATAGTTCATAAAATTTTCTGGGGGGAGGGGGTTGGGTGTGGGTTGATATGCTGGGGCTGTTTCCCGCCGGAAAGGGGGCCGGGGGGGCTAAATCTGGGCATTTTGGGGGTATTTTCGGCTGAAATCGGTGATTCTGATGGACTTACCTCTGTCAACACCCCTGTCAACATCCTCCAGACCCCCTGTAACCCCTTGCAATCACTCATATCACTCGATTACTAAAGATATTGACTCATTCTTTGGATTTGGCGACTAAATGAACCCCGCGCAGGTATCTCTCGCCCGGTGCCTCTGGGGGCACCACAAACTCTCCACAAAACCTCCACAAATCTCCCACAAACTACCCTCATCCCTCATCCTGGTATCCCAGCCTCTGCTCCCTCTGCTTCAGCGACTCACGTCTCTCAAACCTCATCTCCTGGCACTTGCCACATCGGTAACGCTGGAACCCCACCTCCAACGCCTCAAATACCCACTCGTGTTCGCACTCGCTTGGTTGCCTCATATCGGGTCCACGTCGTCCAGATCCGACTCATCGAGGTAGGTGAGATCGAAGAGTCTCTCCAGGCGGACATCCTTGCAGAGCGAGCACACGTAGACCTCGTATGTCTCCTTGGGAGTACGCGGAGCTGACGTGTAGGGTTGCTTGACGTAATCATGTTTGCACTCCTCACCCCCTAACATCTCTGAGAAACCTTTTGAAGATACTGAGCAGTTCATGAATATCGGCCTCTGATCGGGTGTAGTGGTCTGGCATCACGTCGGGTATCTTGTCGGGCTCTTTGGTAAGCCAGACAACCTCCGGGTGAGTCAGGATCTTGGTGTCGGCCCTTGGGTTCGACTCGATCTCGATCAGCAGGACTTGCGCTGCGTCCTTGTCCTCTCCCTCCTTGAGGTGCCTGGTTGACACGTGTAGCCAGGTGCCCTGGAATCGGTGCGTCAGAGCCACTTGGGGTTCGTATATTTTTTATAGTAGTTTTTGCTTTTCTCATCGTTGATGTTGATTGACAGCTCGTCCTGTCCCTTGAGCATCTCTTTGTCGAAAAAGCAGACCTCATCAACCTGGGGGAGGTAGACGGTGACTAAATTAACCACGTCGAAGTCGATGACTTTTTTATACTTCACTACTCCTCCCCTACCCCCCCGATGCCATGTCTTGTATCTGATCTTCAATCTGCTCCTGACGTATGGGCCTTTTTTCTGGCCTCTGGAGGGAGGCTTATAGGCCCCGCAGTACTTTGCCTGGACCCAGTAGATTTTCGTGGAGGACCTGGCAATAAAATCATAGGCCTCTGCGGCGATTGGCAATGATATCCCGTATCCTCTGGCGACCAGGGCGGACATCGCCTTGGTCTCTCCCAACAGGCCCTTCTGGCGGCTATTCACTGGCCTCAGGTGTAACGTCCTTTAGTCTGGCCAACTCCCTCAGCTCGTCCACGTGCTGCTGTGAGACAGACTGCTCTAATTTGATGTGCTGACGCTGCCCGTACCGATCAGGGTTGTTTTTCTCCATTAGAATCCTGAGCGCTTCCATCTTCACCCGGTCATTGAGCGTGTGCTTTGCCAGGTCGGTCATCTGGTGCGAGGCCCACTCACCGATCCCCTCCTTGGCCTCAAAGTAGCGCCTCTCCAGGCCAGGATCCGCCTTGATTCTTTTCCAAAGACTTCCCCAGTGGGTCTTGTGTGCCTTGTTAACCTCCCTGAGGGTCATACCGCAGGCTATCATCCCCAGGATCCCTTCCCAGAACTCAGGTGAGTCCATCAGCTCCTGGGTCCGCAAACGCTTTAGCGATCTTTGATTTTTGATTAGCTTTCCGTTTACTCTTCGCGGCGTAATAGGCTCGTCTGGCATTATTCTTCCAGTTTGGGTTCATCCGCTTGGTAAAGGCGTTCTTGAACGCACGTTCTCTCCAGAGCCTTTGGTCCAGCTCCTTCTGGGTCTCCGGTTCAACCTGGGTCAATCTGAAGACGTTCAGCTCCTTTTCCCTGACGATACAGCAGTCCAAGCGGGTCCTACCATCGGCGCTTTTGACCTCGTTGAGGTGAGGCTTGAGGAACTCAGAATATGATTGAGCCTGCTCCTGGTTCTCGCATCTGAGTAGATAGTGCCCCGCCTTTATTGCCTCCTGGTAGACTCGTCGGAGGGTTTCCGTGTCCTGGTGGTTTATCTCCAATGACGTACTTCGGGTTGTGGGATCCTTCTGGGCCTCTGCCTGAGTAGCCAGCGGAGATCCCGGCGCGATCCCGTATGGTTCGTCTGACCGATTCAATCGCGTCTTCGCAGTCCTGGGGGCCTTGTACGACGAAATAAAACCCGCTTTTCTCCAGGACTGAGTCCCTGAAGATCTCCTGGTGCCTGGTCAACTTCCCGGTGGAGCCCTTGCACTCGAACCAGACCAGGACCGGGATCTTGTAGAGGGTCGCCTGTAGCATGAAGTCAGCGGCTCCCTTGTTTTCGTTGGGGCGCATCCTCCCATCGGATGTGGGGACGCCAGTGACGTGGAACCTGAAGAGCTGGACCTCTGGGTGGTAGGTACTCCACTCGCGGACCGCCCTGACGACCTCAGCCTCTTTGACTTTGAGATTTTTCATTTTCTTTTGATCTTTTCTCTAGAAGTTGTTTAAAGACCTGGGCCTCTGGAGACAGCCCTCTTTTTGCCCCTCTGAAATCACCGACACCAGTTGCCCTTTTATTAATCTTTACCTTCTTAACATTCTTTACATTCTTATTATTGTGTTGGTAGTGTGTTGGTAGTGTGTTGGTAGTGTGTTGGGTGGCGTGTTGGGTGGCGTGTTGCCTGTCCTGGTAAAGCTCGTATTTACAGACAGTTATCAGCGTGTAGAGGTGTGTTGACTGGAGTGTTAAAATTCCAAACTTTTCTAAAAGTCTTCGACAGGTGCGTATTTGTTGGTAGGTCAGCCCAGTCGCCTTGGCGTCATTCCTGAGCGCCGCAACGAACTGCCCACGCTGGACAACAACCTCCTCCCCCTTCACCTCGACCCTGGTTGGCTCGTCGGACCACCAGGCCCTGAGGACGCAGAATTGGAAATAATGCCAAACGGTAGGTCGCTTGAAGAGCGGATGCTTTAGTGATTTGTGAAACCACTTGATGTACCCGCCTTTGGGTGGCTCGTCCATAAGCCTAAAATCCTTCCCTGGATGTGTAGGGCGGGACTGATGCCCACCCCAGATTAGACTAGAAGGGTACGCTGTCCTGGACGTTGCCGGACTGCTCAGGTGCCGGGACAGCAGATGCATAATCGTTCTCTGCCACGTAGCCCTGGTCACCACCCTGATCGGGGTACTTGACCTTGAGGACATACGTTGGACCCGACTCAGGCTCCACGTACTTCTCAAGAGATTTATCCCAGTACTTGTACTTAGTGACCATCACCTTGGCCCCCGCTGAGATCACAACCGCAGGGCCGTCGTTGTCATTTGAAAAATACTTCTCGCCGCTCTCTTTGTTGGTATTCAGCCAGAGTCGGCAGACGTTATGCCACTCGCGCCGCTTGTATTCTGCCATTGCGTTCCCTTTCTTTTTTTAGATTTGAGCGGTCTTCTTTGACAAGCCGCGTGAAATACTCGCCGTATGTTTCGCGAGAGTCATTAGTCTTTTGAACCACGTGCTTGGCCTCCGTAAAGGGGAGCCAAAACGCGAATTGTTTTGCCGGGTCGCCCCCCGGCCTGCCCCGCTTTTCCTGGCGCGGGACCCCCACTACACCTCGTCCCATACGTTTCCTTTCCGGCTATAAAGCCTCTTGCTTGGTTTGACCTTGGACATCCACCTCTTTGACCTGGTGAATGGGTAGGCCTTTTTCGCAGACGCACTCTTCTTTGAGTGAGTCCTCGCAGGAGAGACACAACTCTCCCCTGCCAGTGTGGTCGATCCCGCAGATTCCGCAGGTCGCCCAGACCTTCCTGAAACTGAAAATTCTTTTGAGTTCATGTTGGTTCATTTAGTCCCTAGTTCGTTAAGCCACCCGTCCACCCTCTTCTCCAGCCGCCTCGCTTTCTCCAGGTTTGAGGGGTTGCGTTCCTTCCAGTAGGACTTTTGGGCGGTACGCATCACCCTCACCATCTGGACAAACTGGTCCCCCTCCTTCAATCGTTTCTCCTGAAAAAGGCCGGGCAAAGAGGCTCGTCGTCCTCCTCAGGGCAGTCGGCTCGTCGGCCCAGCCTGAGGAGCTTGGAGGCACGATCAATCTCCTCCTGGCGGTGTCGCTTTTTATGCTCGAAATATTCGTGGCAGATGCAGTCGGCCTGCCCTATGTAAAATTTTTCAGAGTTGCTCATCAGGTAACCTGTAGTCCTCGTCGGTCCCCCAGCCTGCGCTTTTCAATGTGTCGGCATCGGCCTCCACGTCGGTCATCTCCCAGGGCTCGTACTGGCTACCGTATTCGTCGAATTTCAGCTCGCACTCAGGGCAGGAATATTCCCGCTCTGGAGTGTGTTCCTGTTTCTTGACCAGCATCTCTCCACCGCAGTGTCCGCAGGTCGTCTCGACTGAGACCCTCAAGATAGCCTGCATGATGTCCTCTCTGAGATTGCTCAAAATTCCTCCTTTGGAGGAGGTTGCTTTTTATTATTCTTGTAGGGCCCGGCGTAGTTGCTTGTGGAGTTGCTCTTGTTTGCCTCATTCTTGATGCTCTCACCGTCACAATCTTCATCGCCTGATACCCCGCAGAGCGAAATCAGGGCGTACTTGCGTGCGTAGGTGACAGCGGCACCGTACCCCTGCATATCCCCCTTTGGATTTATCAGGGGAGTTCTAAAAACAACAAACTGCCCTGAGGGTGAGTGGATTAACTGGGTCATTAAATCGCCGTAGCCGGGCATCTGGAGGACCGTCAGGTTATGTTTTGCAAAGATCGGGTTGACCTTATTTAGAATCGCCGAAAGGGAGGCGTATTCGCTCCTCAGGTGCGGGTTCTTTTTGTCTAGTGCCACAGACGACCCCATCTCCAGCTTCGCCTTGCACCAGGCGCCCCCCAAATCCTTCAGTGTCCCGCTCTGCACACACCCCCTGTCCCGGTGATCAGTCACCTGAGCGTTTGGGGCGTCTTGATTTTCTATTTTTATTCCACTCATATTGCGTCTCCATTATTAGTTGCGTTTCTCCAGTGGTAGTGGGGAGGCTCTAAAATGATGTCCTCCTCATTATATTTAGCGTACTGGGGGAGCGGACCGTCCCCGTAGTGGTCGAGGTAGTCCAGGAGGTAGTCAAGGGCCCTATTCCGCTGGGCGAAGCCTGACTCCAGGAAAGCCTCAGAGCACTTGTAGACGGCAGTCCCGTAGGGAGCGGACGTTTCGCATACCAGAAAGACGAAGGGCTCCACCGCGTCCCCCCCGAAGACCTGCGCCAGCCCTGACATGTAGTGCGCCGCCTGCATGTCGTATTGGTATTTCCCGGCCTGCCTGCCGAAGCTCTGCGCGTCCGCCTTATGTTGGACTCCGTTACAGCTCTTCAAATCCACCGGGACCTTCCTGTCGAAGCTGGTGTAAACGAAATCCAGCATTGCCTTCATAGGCAAACCTCGCTCCATCCAGCAGACCACGACCTGCCAGTCCCCGCCCCTCAGGTGCCTGGACCAGCCCTCGTTCTGGAGGGTGGACTTGAGCATCTCCATCGCTGTCATCAACTGGGGGAGTGTCACCCAAACCTTATCCTTGTTTTTCTCCTTCCACTCCTCAGCAAACTTGCGTATACCATCGCCCTTGCTGAAGTCTCCCCTCAGGGCGCACCTCTCATTGAACTTCGCGGCGGATGTGTGGAAGTTGTTCCCGGCGATCTTCTGGCGGAGGATGTTTTTATCCTGCGTGGTGAAGGCGTCCTCGACGAGGCACTCAAATAAGCTACCCATTGTGAATGCGTCCTGGCTCTTCGGCTTGATCAAAGCGTGGAGCGGCGTCGCTGAAACGAGGTTTTTTAGATATGTATTGCTAAACGCCCGGATGCGGTGATAATCCAGCTCTGAGCATTTGTGGATGATGGGCTTTTCTCCGGCCTCTTCGGGGAAGGGGAGGTCCCCAGGGAAGATGGCATTCTGTGGCCAGAACTCAATCATGATCTCTAGGTCCAAAGAACAGCTCGTCCATAAGCGTTGCGTTTCCTATTAAAAGTGATCTCAAATTGAGTCTAAATATAAAGATATAAAAATGCAAACAAAAATTAAATTAATAGAAAAATACCCTGAGCTAGAGGGGATCGTTACGAGGCTCCTTGAGATGATGTCAACCAGGAGATTATCCCAGCGGGACCTCTGCTCCAAGACGGGCATCTCTCAGGGTCAGCTATCGAAGGTCTTTGTTTACAAGGGGATTGTCAGTGGCCAGATGTGGATGCGGTTCGCCACCGCCGGGTTCGATGTCGGGTGGCTCCTGACAGGAAAATCTGCTGAATCCCAGGACCTGGAGGTCACCCGCCTGAACATCATCATCGGGGAATTGCGTTCCCTCCTCCGAAAATAAATACCCCCAGAAAGCTCTCAGATCGAGCGCTATCGCATCTTTTAGTTTACCTATACAAAGACTAGGACCCACTAGGAATATTCATTTTACCCTCCTGAGCCCAGTGTTTCCAACGATCTACGGGCTCCCGGCCTAGACCCCCCTGTACGGCACCCCTGTCAGACCCCTGTCTTTGGGTTTCTCAAACTTTTTTTAAAAAAAGATTATCAATAAGTTCAAGGACTTACAGACCAACTTGTATAAATACTAAAATAATACTAGATTAATGCTTTCAAATAGAGTCTAATATAATCTCAGTCTTCAATAACGTAGGCTGAGACTCAATATAGGAAACGCAATGAACGATTTTAAAATAAACCCGAACGCATCAGTCTGGGTAGCACCAGAGGATGAATCAATCGACGAAATCAACGACAGAGTCTACTCCCTCAGTAAAAGCGAACTGGCAACTCGCCTGGCTGAGATCGAGTCGCAGGCCAGTATTCTCGCACGCGGGTTGGCGTGCAATTTTTACCGCCACAAAAAAGTCCCGGCGAAAGAGGACACCCAGAACCGCGCCAGACAGGAAAAATCCTGGAAACTCCAACATGAAATTGTGGGTATAAAATCCAGACTAAAAAACATCTAACCCCAACCTGGCCCTGAGAGGGGCTAGTGAGCCTCCTGGATTCACCGGGCGGCTCGCTTAACCCTCTCAAAAGAGAAACGCAATGAAAAATTATTCACTCTACGAAATAAACGATTCCGGTATTGATCGCGTCGAGCAGGGTCTCGACTTAACAAGAGAACATTACTCCTTATCACAAATTGCAGGGTCTAACTTCTTCTTTGATAAAATCCATCAAGATGCCTTCAAAAAGATTGAGGACAGACGCTGGTTTGACAGGGAGGTTTATTCCTCCGACAGGAAGTACATATATACAGTCGATTTCAGCAAAGTCATTATCGGCAACTAAAAAAACATCTAACCCCAACCTACCCCAGAGATGGGGTAGTCAGGCACTCGCGGTGAGTGTCTGGTTTACCCATCTCAACCAGGAAACGCAATGAGAGATTTAATTTTGGAAAATTTGTTGAGGGAAAGAGACTCCCTAAGAGAGTCTGGAAAAACTCTTAAAAGAGAGATAGAGGAAAGAGAGAGGAATCTCAAATCATCCTCTGATCAGGATCTGATCAAGGAACTACAGCGGCGGGGCTACCGCAGGGGTTCCCTCCTTAACGATGGGATAGCTAGGCACTCGTGGTGAGTGTCTGGTTTACTCATCTCAAACTTAAATAAAGGAAACGCAATGTCTATTCAGAAAACAATCAAGGTTGACTCACGTCGGCCAAACTTGAACGCCAGGTTCTTCGAGCAGGGCCTCCCCAAGTCTGCGGTACTCCTTTCTTTTAAGGAGTTTGACAAGCTCATCAGGAAGAGCATAACTCGCTTTCCTGGGGAAGTTTCCCTGGATCTGGCAAAAGAGGTCGCCTACCAGGAACCACCCTGCCACTTCCAGGATACCGCCCACGCCCTTTTTCACGAGAAGGTCTGGGGAGAGCTTGAGGTGCTACGCCTGAAATTACGTGAGAGTCTACTGAAGACCCAGGAAGCCCAGAAGGGCGACACGCCCCAGGACATCAAGAGCCTGACGGAACTCTGGCTTGAAGACGTTGAGGTGTCCAGGAAGTCCTCAGGGACCAGGGCATCAAGGCAGACGGCGGTAAACCACATCCTGGGATACCTCCCCAGGAAGGCGACCGTCAGTGATATAGACCCAGACTCATTCGACTCTGGTTTTGTCAAGTACCTGAGCGCATACAGGTCCAAAAGGACCGGGGAAAAACTTGCCGATAGCACCCTCCATCAGGTGCACAAGCAGGTCCACCAGCTCCTCAAGTGGGCCAGGAAGAAAAAGGTGCTTGGTTTTGTTGAGAAGGAGAAAGTCTCAGCACCCAAGCCAAGGTCAATCGCCTTGGAGAGGGATGAGGTAAAAAAGGTCCTCAAGGCAATCGAGGACGACAACACATTCTCCCACGCTGCATTCTCAACTGGCGCAGTGCGGAACATCCGCAGGTCAGTTAAGTTTCTCCGCTACACCGGGGTCAGACGCTCAGAACTTTTCAACCTCAGGCTATCTGACATCCACCTGGAGGGAACCGACAGGCGACCCTTCCCGCACTGCATAGTCCTGCCCAAAGGTAACAAAGCGAAGACTGGCGGACGTGGGGATTCCAGGGACGCAAACAATAACCACCAGACGATTCGCTCAATAGGAAACCCTACCCTTCTGGCCTTCCTCAAGCAGGACCTGGCGTCTCGCAGTAAAAACGAGATTTGGTTCCTCGATAATGGCCACGGGTCGCCCCAGTGGTCATCTCCTCAGGGTATCTACCGCAACGTGGCCAACCTTCTCAAAAAGCTAGGGATCACCGGAGTCCAGCCCTGCCACGTGTTCAGGCATACTGTTGGTATCGAGATGACTGAGGCGGGGAAGCCCATCTCTTTCACCCAGCACGCTCTGGGCCACTCGACCGCCCAGACCACCCTGAACCGATACCAGGATGTGGGACGCATACAACGAGAGCTGGGGAACGCCCTCGCAGTTATTGATTGATTGCCTGGCGCAGGGGGCTTTCTAACAAGAGCCCCCGACGCTGATGCAATCTCGCACTCAGCTAATCCTTTGATAAGGAAACGCAATGATTATTTATAAAGTACACTCAGTGGGGACCATTCATACATTCTGCAGATCGTACGAATCTGCGCGAGATGTGATCCGCGAATATGATCCAAAGGCAAAGGTAATCGGTCATATCCCAGGGGATGACCTTTGGGTATTCAAGAATTGGAGAATCCAGAGGATTGATATCAAACCAGACAAGGCGGGTATCTGTGAGGTCTTGAACAAAGCTATCAATTCGCCTGCCCCCAGTGATGAAGATCCCGACGAGGAATATGAGTCGCCAGATGAAGAGGGATATTCCAGTCTGCCTGAAATCGAGGGCAAGGTAGTTTCTCCTTATGAGCCCTACTCAGTTCACTCTGAGAACTGGAGCCCTGAGCATAAACTCAGGTGCTTCTAATTAACCTTGGCGTGTGGCGCGCCATGCGCCACCTCTGACAACCTCCGCACACCCCTGTCAACACCCCTGTCAAACCCTGACGGGGGTTCCCTCCTCAACCTGGTTATCCTTGGGTATTGCTGGATCTACAA
>VTLG01005535.1_pt1 | contig 12254 bp, 4 predicted proteins | sample 4694571 | NCBI WGS metagenome assembly VTLG01 (sample SAMN12604809, study PRJNA352737) | marine metagenome | biome: ENVO:00000447; feature: ENVO:00000209|ENVO:00000569|ENVO:01000036; material: ENVO:00002151; isolation source: viral sequences binned using virsorter ... | reverse complement strand
CTGTATAGTATCTATTATCTAGTTGACCTGCATTTAGCTCAGTCTCTGTATAATATCTTCCATCTAGAGTACCTGTTGAAATATCTGCATCAACAATAGTTCCATTAACTATGTTGGCACTCGCCACAGTGATATCTGTTGGTAAAGCACCAGAACCTAGCTTAGCCAAGGTAACAGCATCATCAGCTATTTGATTAGTACCAATAGCTCCATTAGCTATAGATATAGTTACCTGACCACTACCATTAGTCTTCGTAATACTCTGACCAGCCAGAATATCAGTAGTAACAGCTGTGTCTATCTTAGAATCAATTAAGCTTCCAGTCTCTGTCTCGGTGTAATACCTGTTATCTAGTTGTCCAGCATTCAGTTCAGTTTCAGTATAATAACGTCCATCTAAATCAATAGATCCAACGCTGGTAACGTGACCTTGAGCACTAATAGTAATGTCTTGTATGACGCTACCATTGCTGTTATTTACTGTACTGTTTGCACCGTTGACATTATGAGCAACAGTGACCTGACCTCCAGATACTGTCTTAATTAAATCAGTACCTGCTAAGACATCAGACCCTAAAGCAGTATCTATCTTTGCATCTACACGACCATCAATGGCTCCTGTAGTAGCTATCTTTGTATTATTACCAGCCCAAGTCTCTGAACTACTAATAGTCTTTGTACCTGAAGTCCAAGAATTATTTGTCCCTTCTTGGTTGGCATATAAGTTTTGTAAGAAGTTATCGTTTAAGTCTGATGATTTAATTGATGACCCTGCATAAAAGGTGGCAGGTAATGCTGAGTCATCAGTTACACGATAGATTCTTATTGCAGCACTATTTGCTGGCGCAGTATTAAATTGTACGGTTGTTGCATTAGCTAATGTAAATGCAGTTGTATCCGTGCCATTGATGCTAGCTTTAACATCAGTGGTCTTAATATATGGGAATGTAAATGAGTAATTGGTGGTGGAGCCATTACCTGTAAATGTATTTTCAGTTGTGGCCATTGAATGTGTGCGTTATTTGTTTATGTCTAAGAGTCTCTGTATTTCGTTTTGTTTGGATTGATTAGCTGCTCTATCAACTAAACCTCTCTCCATTAGTTTCTTAGTTATCTGTCTACCTCTAATATCAAATCCAATATGCTTATATTCATCACTATTCTGTAATGTGAACTCTGCACGTTGTTGAGCAGACTTAATAATCTTATTTAGATGTTGATGTACTGGTAGTCGTTGAGCATACTGTCTAACTTCATCATAGGTTTTACCTCTACGATAGAGTTTAAGTTGTTCAATCTCTTTGTTATACCTGCCAGATTTCATGACTCTTTGGACTTGTCTATATAGCTGTTGTTCACCAATTAGACGACCAATGATTTCTCTTTCTTCAGCAGTATATTCTCTATCACCATTATAGGTTTTAGAAAGAATACTAATTCCATTAAATCCAATATCTAATAACCACTTCCTCCAAGGTTCCTCACCCTGACTGACTTTTATAGGACTTAAAGCATTAAGTGTTCTTAGTAATGGGTTATCAATTTCATTAATCTCTCCACCTGTCCAATAATCAATACGCTCAGGTAAGAAGCTTGAAGCAATAGGTACTCTGTTCGTGACATATCCCATCATATCTTTATAGATATCTTTTTGAGATGAGGTTATGGCATTACTTACAACTCCTAAAGCACCAGACAGAGGTATAGCACCTCTGATCATGTTTGCTGTTATACGTTGGAAAGCAGATTCATCACCAGCAAAAGCCTTTTGAAGTGGCTCCATACCATAGAGAGGTGTGTTGTTGACGTATGTTGCACATATAGTCCAAGCTAATTTATCAACAATACTTTGAGTCATAGATGACCCAAGATCATTATGATAGAAAGCTGCATCACCCATAACAGTAAGGATGGTATCTAACATTGGGATTCCTTCATAGCTAACCCAGTTATTACCAATCTTTATTGTCTTAGGCTTCCAACCCATATCTTGTAACTTACGTCTATCTGAACCATTAACAGGACCATTACCTCGTATACCACCATTCATGGCATAGGTAAAACCAAGTGTAGCTGTAGTAGAACTAAGCATTAACCTACCTTGATATTCCTTTTGCAAGTTCTTATAGATAGCCATTGCATTAGGAGTTTTATCAAAGTCTTTAATACCGTGATCCTTTAAAGCTGCTTTGATTTTCACCATGTCATCCCCTGCATAGAGGATTTTAGAGTATTTATTAAGTCCTGGTATTGCTGCTAGAGGTGTATATGACATAGCAAGTTTTGCCATGTTTATACCAGTTCTAGGGAACATAAAGAAGTTCTTTAAAACAGGGAGTGCAGTGGTAGCTGTATTAATCCAATCAGATGCACCATCGTCTAGGTTCAAAGCAATCTCACCAGATGCAGCCTTAGCAGCTTTATCTGTTAAGACACCATTCTTATCAAACATGTTTGCATAGTTCTTCTTCTCAGCTATAGCTAAGTACTCCTCAAACTTCTTAGGGTCTAAAGTCTTACCATACTTACCAAATACTTCATCATAGGCAGCTACTCTTGAGTTCATAGTAGCCATAAAGGTATCTGTTGCAGCGTCTACTCCAGACATCATTGTTGTGCCTGTACGCATCCACTTCATTTGAGATACTTCTTTATTCTTCTTAGCCCATTTGTATTGCCATAGATAACCAAGATTATCTTCATTTGCTTCAGCTAATTCAGCTGCATCATCTAAGATGTTCCATACTTTATCTTCCTCTACAAGGTAGTCTTTCCTAATGACACTTGCCATAAAGTCAGAATCACTATGGACTTTCTTCATTCTGTTTAAGGCATCACCTAAAGCTCTCTGTCCAGTTTCAAACATGGAACTGTGGTAATACATAGCCCTTTCGATTGGCTCCATATCACCTTTAACAATCGCTTCTAGTCCATGACTTAACATTGTTGTCATAGGCTTCATTATCAGCATGGAGCCGTTACCTACAGCTGCTCTTAAACCTGATAAACCAGATAGAACATTGTTATAGACAACTGACCAAGCACCTCTTGCAAAGGCATTCATTCGTTTATGGTCAGGACTCTTTATAAGACCACCAATACTTACTTGATCATTTGCAAAGGCATATAGCTTTTGTAAGTCATCTACCTTACCTCCTGAGTAAGCAAACGCATCTAGTAATGGACGCATAGCTTCAGGATTAGTTTCTCTGATAGCAGCTAGGTTCTGTCTAAACTTTTTGAACTCAGCATGTTTAGCATTTTGTACTTCAGTGAATTCCTTTAGGGTTAGCTCTACTAACTCATCAGGGTCAGCTGATTTCTTCCAGACTTCCCACCACTTCTTATTGTTTAACTGCCAACCTGAGATGTACTTATTAACCCCATACTCAGACATAAGTATTTCCATCTTATCTAGGACTTGCTCAATTAGAACATCATCACTAGCAAGATTCTTAAAGGTTCTAGGTACACCAGATTTATCAGCTATCTCTTTACCTAAAGTAGTCATTAGTCTAGCTGAAGACTCAGTTATCTCTCTACCTAAATAAAGATCAACTAAATCAGCTAAGGCTACTGCAGATGCTTGAGCTTGTACTTCGTTGAGATATGAGACATCTTTAAAGTTTCCCTTCTCATCTAATACTTGTTGAATTGCTCTGTTATCTGCAAATACTTTCTTTAGATCATCAGCAGAACCTGGACGTAGTATTTCCTTATATACCTTCCAAGCTGCATCACTCATATCTTGACTTGTGATACGGAACCCATCAATGATGGCGTCGTAATCACCAGCCATTTTCTTTAATGCCTCTATACCTCTAACCATGTTTCTAGACTTACCAAGCACTAAACCTTTCTGTTCCATTGTCTTGGTGTACATAGGGTTAGGAGTACCAGTGGTTAATCCTTTTCCATCTATAGCTGCTACATCGGCTGCATTCTTTTGTATGCTTCCAGGTGGTATGGATGCTTTAGAAGCTTGTTTAGCAGTTGCTAATCCAGGTGTTATGTCTGGGTCATAGTTAGTTGAGGTTGGATCTGTTTCAAGCTTTCGTATAGCTTCGTTATTTGTTTGAATCTGACGTGACTTCTGAGCACGTTTAAGGGATGAATCAGCAGCGTTCTGGGTGACGTCTGTTTTATTAAACTTTTGTATTTGTTCGTATAACTTATCTCTTGTCTTCTTAAGTAGACTGAGATCTCTTTTAGGTAAAGTCTTGGATGCAATAGCTTCATCTAACTCAGCTATTTTCATAATGCTTTCAGGATCAGCATTCTTCATGACCTGCTTATTTTTAAAAGCAGTAGCTGTAGGTCCTTTAGGTTTAAACCAACTTAGTACTGGTTTACCTGCATTAATCACATAACCAAGAATGTCTCCTACACCACTAAGAACAGTTTCATCCAACATGTTCTTTTGTCTTCTTACCTCTGGAGAATCACCATCTAAAGTCTTCCAGTCTGCAGGTATTGGATATCTACCTTGAGCACCAAAAGTCTCTGGGAAAGTATCAGCTAAAGCTCTAGCTGTGTTATCTGCTGTTTCTGCATAGTCACTAACTCCAGCAATAGCTGTAGCAGCAAGTGCATTACCACCTACATTAGCAACAGCTTTTGTTATGCCTGTAAGCTTTGCAGCCTGAGTAGCCTTTAATACACCACCAGCTGCAACCATGTTTGGATAAACAATGTTGACAAAGTTCCTTACCTTTTGACCAGCTGCATTCTCTAGTTTTGTAGCTCTATCCCAAGCATTATCTAATTCTTCAAAACCTAAAGCACCTGCTATATCAAATGGAATATCAAGTATTCCTAAACCAGCAGCTGCAGGGTAATATTCTGGATTCCTCCATCCAGGTTGTTGTTCTCTGAAGCGTGCCGCAAAGCTCTCCATGAAAGGCATCTTGGCATATTCTTCATCACTTCTTGTGTACCTATGTCCATCACGACTTGTGTAAAATCCATCTTGATCTGGAGTAGATACTTCTTGAGTTGATGTTGCTTCTGGTACTTCAACTTGTGGACCTTCTTTTATTTCTGCTGCTCTTTCAAGTATCTGTTGATCTCTATCAACACGTTCTGGCATCTCTTCACCTACTAAAGGTGCATAAGAGCTAGATGGATTGTATGTATAACCCTGTTGTAGTGTTTTTAGTTCTTGATCAGCTCTTTCATCTCTAAGCCTTTGTATAAGGTCTTGATGTTCTTGTAAATCTTCAGGGTTCATATTGGTTCATCTCCAGCGTATTCATAGTAAAAGCCTCCAAAGCCGTTATAATCATGTCCGTAATAACGATCTAATCCGTAATCCATGTAGTTATTGTTTAAGAAGGCAAGAGCTTCAGCTGTATTAGCAGTTATAACACCATCGTTAAGAGACACAGTTTCAATATTTAGTACATCACCTGATGCTTCAATCATTAGATTAAGGTTGTATTCAGCAGTACCAGGCTGTGCTTCTCCATCTTTAGTTGTACCTGCCATCCATGATTTAACTTTTGGGTCCATGAAATTCATATCTCTAGTACCACCAGTCAAGATCTTGTAGCCAAGTATTGCCTCTTGTTTAGTTTGGATCTTTTGTAAGAATTTCTTAGTTGCTGGATCGGTTGTTTGACCAGCCCACTCAACTCGGAAATCTTTACCAACGTCAACATCTATCTTTGCCGCCTTAAACTGACCTTGCAACATATCTAAAGCTGAACCATATCTTTCTGGATTAGCATTAGATAATTCATACAGAAGTGAAGGTATAGTTATGGGTTGTCCACGTCTTATATTCTCTGCTTGTTGTTGTAATACCTCTATATCGAATAGTGGTTTCTTATTAATCAGATCAGGGTTTGTTTGAAGCTGTTCTAACGTCTTATCAAAGTCAAGAGGGTTAGCAACTTGTGGTGCAAACTTATGATCACCTGGAGTAAAGTGAGAGAAGAAAGCTTTATCACCAAACAAGCTATCTATCATATCAACTTCAGTTACATGAAAGTCTCCGTTCTTTTCTTGAATCTGCGTTAATACAAAATTCAATGCGTTTTCGTGAGCTTTTGGATCACTATTCTTTGAGTAATGAACAAGCTTTTCGTTGTATAACTGAACAGCTCTACTTTCTGCTAGTCCTAAACTATAGTGAGCTGTAGACGTTAAACTACCAGCTTTAATTCTTTCTCTTAGTGCAGCATTAAATGTCTTTTTAAGATCTTCATCACTCGTACCTGTAGACTTTCTATAATCATCAAACTGTTTAGCAATAGGTAAAAACGTTTTCCTAACATCACGAGGAACATCAGCTCTCATGACATCTGAAGTTCTCAGAATACCTTTTTTCTCTAAGTCTTCAAAATGATCTTCCCAGAATTTATTACGTCTTTCCTCTATGCTGTGATCTTGTAGTGCTTGTAATTTAGAAGTATCAGCTCCTGATAATTTAAGTTGACTTATAGCCTTGTCTAGTTCTTCATCTGAAAAATCATCTTTAGTTAGGAAATGTTCAACTGTGTCATCTACAAGTTTAGCGTTTGCTATTGTTTTTTTGTTTTTCTCTCTTCTGTAATCCTCAGCTTCATCATCTATTCTCTTCTCTCTTAACTCATCAATGATACCTTTAAACCTTGTCTCCCATGGAATACCATCGCTAGTTGGACCAGCTACTATATTATCAAATTCTGTATGGGATATTTGAGATACATCACCTAACAATTCGTTTAAGACTGCACGTGGGTTACGTCCAAACATCTTTCCATTCTTATCGTACTCAACTGATTTATATTTAAAGTAATTATTTAGTGACTCTGTATTTTTATGTACATAGAATGCTTCTTTAAAATTCTGTGTGAATTTCTGTGAGTCTGTTTGAAGCTTTAACCCTTCATACTTACTAACAATAGCATTCCTAGACTTAGCCATAGCTCCCAGTGCTGGACCTAAAAAGTCTGCACTGATAGCCATTTGCTTCTCTGGGTCATACAACCCATTTGCCTTCAAGTAGTTAATCTGTATTTCATTTAACTTAGCTTTAATTTGATTTGGATCAGTTAAACCTGACTTCATAATCTCTGAAGCAGCATGATCTCCAAATTGATTACCAGCTTGAACAGCTAATGCCTTCATCCTTCCATATTCAGCTGCACTGTTCTTATGTCTAACCCAGTTAACTGCTTTAGGGTCTGCACCATTTGCAGCTAGGTTATCAGCTTCTTGGTTGATTAATTCACCTACCTGAAACTGATCATCTTCTCTTACATCTGTTGCTTGTAGGCGATCTATTGGTAGACCACCATTATTCATGTAGTAGTTATATGCTGCCTCAGCTGTAGCATCCCAGTTCTTATTCTTAACTTCAACTACGCTCTTAACAAGCGTTTCACTGAAGTCAACAAGACTCATAAGGTTCTTATGTTCTTGTTCTATCTTTGCGTTTTCTGCTACCCAGTTTTGTTCTTCTGTAGCTCTGTTCTTTGCTAAAGAATCTTGCTTAATTTGATAAGTACGATCCTCTACAAAACTATAAGCAGCATCACGACTTTGAGCAGTGATGGTATTAGCTCTATCTATTGCGGTTTCTTGTTTTGAATCCCTAGCTTTGACGTCTCGTAAGTTTTCTTTTAGATCAGAAATCTCACGAGAATCTCTTTCTTGCTGCCGTGACAGCCCTGCATAGCCTGGATCAAAATTCTGATAACCTTTACCTTGGGCGTACCCACGGAACTTGGCTCTTTGTTTTGACATGTTTGTATTTAGTAATTAATTAGCCACCAATAACAGTTTCTGTCATTGAACCCCATGGGTTTGAACCACCGCCAGAGTAATAATCCATAGCAGAGTGACCACCTGAACTAGGAGCATTAAAGCTACTCTTACCAGTTGAATACGTTGCGTATGCTGACAACCCTGCACCAGCTGCATTAGCTAATACACTTCCCCAACTTGGTACTTGAGTTTGAGCTACTCCTCGTAATGGAGCCATACCGTAGTCAAAGTCTTCTAATGCTCTGAGATCTTGGAATATACCTTTAGGTGCAATTAATGGTTTAACTGGACCAGGTGCTGCCATTGGCTTAAGCATTCTTCTAGCGTCAGCTTGCATATCTGCAGCATCTTTCTGATATTGAATATCTCTTAGATCAGCATCTTTCTGTAAACCAGCACTCATTAAAGATTGTAGGTTTATAGCTTGATCTGTACCTAATTCCATTAGACGTGCTTGTTGTGTCTTCTGTGCAGTCACACCAGCTCGACCTCTTGCTCGCTGTTGTCCAGCCTCTAACACATTTTGAATAATTAGATTCTCATCTTCATATGTAAATTCTTGTACTGTCTCTTCCCACTTCCTGTCTATATCAGATTTAGCTGCATCAGCTGATCTTTCATTTAAGCCTAAAGACTTATTAAATAATTCTTCAGACTTATCATATTGTGCAGCTAATTTATCTTTTTGAAATTGGTGTATTGCTAGAGCTTGGTTGTATTGATTCTGTGCATTCTGAGTTTTATAACCATGTAATAAATCCTCATTCTCCCTAGCAATTTCTATACCAGCTTGCTTATGCTTCCAATCAGAATGAAGCTTTTTGCTTTGCATTATCCATGAAGGATAATCATATTCCTCATATTTCTTTTTAAGCCAAGCCTCTTCAGCTTTCCTTTGTTTGCTTTGTGATTTTCTAGCAGACATACCTCCTAAGAAGTTTAGTCCTGCTGAAATACCAATAGCAGCCAAAGGTCCAAGCTGCATCTCTATACCAGCCTCTTGCTTAATTCTAGCTACAACATGGTTTCCAGGTAAACCTATTTGTGGCTCACCTGGCATACTCATATTAAATTGATCCATATCTTAAGTCCTCCTATAAAATCTCGGTGAGTAGTTTCCTTCCCACATCATCGAGTTGAGAGAGACGGGAAATGGTGAGTCATTAAATAGTCTCACTTCTATATTTTCAGTTCTTTGATGGATAGGTAAAGTAAAGACTGATTGTTCGTTTAATGGAATATCGTTAGCTAAGTAGCTATTTGCTTCAGTAACTGGAGTTAAGTTATACCACTCAGCTCTACCTCTACTCTTTAGCTTGAATCCCATAATTCCAGATAGTCCAACAGCAAACTTCATACGAGCTATATTCAATCTCGCTGTGTAATCTGACTTATCATTTATACGTGCATATGTACGAGGTAGATGTACATCAAAGTTATACTTATATCCAACTATTACATTACTTGCAACACTGGTTAAATCCCTTCCAGGCACGCTGAAAAACGGTCCAGTACCATCTGATCCTCTTGCTGGTGAAATGGTGAATCCAGAGTCAGCAAACGTCCCTCCAGACGTATCTCCAGCTATAACAATGATAGGTGTTAATGATGATTCATCTGCATAAGGTAGATAACATTTAGACCTGTTATTGGCTGAATCCCAAACGACTGAACTAGCTGCTTTATATAGATCCATACATGGATTAACCTTCTCTCCATTGTTATTGACAATGATCGCTTGCTCTGGACTCTGACTTAGGTTCGCAATAGATAAGGTATAGTTACTTCCTTGTTTAGTTACTGCATATATATCATCATTATCAAATACTAAATCCTGAACAGTTCCTGGTAATTGCCACTTCACCCAAGCATTCATTATGCTTTTTTCTCCGTTGTTAAACGTTCTGAAAACATATACATCTTTACTTGACTGACTAGATAACATCAACATCTGTGCCTGAGCACTTGAAATTAAATTATCTATTGTTGTAGGTATCCAATCACTAATACCAGTTGATATATCTAAAGTTTTTGGTGCTCTATTACTATCAACAGTTACCATTGAGAACACACGAGATCTACCAGGTGTTTTAGAAATGAAGTTAAAATAAGATCCAGAGTCAACTGGGTTTATTTCTGTATTTAATTCATAATTAGATATTGGTTTTATTGAAGTTAATGAAGGTGTCATAACACCATCTTCACTACCAAGAACAAGGAACTGTTGGTTCTTAGCAAACAACATTAATCCCTGTGGTACAGGTAATATATTCTTTAGAGAAGTAGGTCTAATTGTCTGTGCTAATAAGTCAATCGGATCAGCATCAGATAATGTCCTAGCTGTTATATGAAAGAAGTTAAATGGTTCTCCAGCTTGACTAAAGACAATACTATCTCCACTAATAAAACCTAATCTGTTGTTATGATAGAAAGTCTTTTCAATCTTCTTATCTACAAAACTAGGCATTGGGTTAGTGGTATCATCACCAACTAATCGTTTTGTATACGCTACTGGTCTAAACGTAAATGTATTAGTAGCTGTATTAACTAACTCATGAGGCATTGTATGGTCTTGTAACCCTTTTATTACTTCAGGGTTTAAGTCTTCCTTCCAATAACCATCTCCACTTTCTTCATCATCAGCTACGAATCGTACCCAAAAGTCATCTTCATCTAAAGTAGCTGTATTACTAACTAAGGCATAATGATCATGAAAAGCAGAAGCTGGTAAGGTGGCAGCTGTTAAAGCATTCTCTTGGTAACGACTGACAATCTGAGAGTTAGGATCAGCACCTGTAGCTAATACTTGTGTATTTCCACCACCTTCAGGTATTGATGTAGGTATTGGTCCATTCTCTATTTTTAGTGCAAAGTATTTTCTTCTGCTCTGTCCACTAATACTGCCAACACGATCAATTTGTAATGCACCATTAACTATTGACCAACTAAAACCATCTATTCCATGAGTATTGACCTGTGCTTGTATCTGATAACCAATCTTAGCCATCAACCAGTTAGCACTTCCTTCGGTATAGTTTTGACCACTTTGACCATCAACACCATCAATTTGTTGATTAATAACTACGGTTGTGCCATCTTCTTTATAGTAAGTAAACTTCCAGCCGTTATGAGTACCTTCATTATTATGTTGTGCTTTATCTAATCTGTTGTTATAGACAGGTTTAGGATCTATTAAAAATGTTTGACGTGTTACTAATGGTAGCCTTGTAGGACTAGCTTCAGCTGTTACTGTTTTTAAATTGTTAGTAATTATTGTTGTATCTTGCACCGTTACTACATCATAGTTAGAACGATTACCAGATAAGTAGTCAGGTACTTTGTAATTACTAATGATTGCATTTATATCTAATTGAGGTGAACCTGCAGCCCAAGTATCTTTAGGGATAGTTATCTTATCCCCATCCTTATATCCAGTGCCGTGGGTATGGATTGTTAGTGCTGTTGCAACACTACCACTGGCAGTGACATTAACAGTCATACCAGAACCAATTCCATCAGTAGTTACAGCTACATTTGTTTGGTTAGTAACTCCAGCATTACCATTATTACTACCAGTAAGAGGTGAAGCACCAATACCTAAAGTAGCTGTATGTTCTACACCATTAACAGTACATCTAACACCTGTGCCAGCATTCCATATATTTATAACTCCAAAAGAACTAGTAGGTTTAGGTGTTATACAACCTATGTAGACCTCTGTATCACTGTCTCTATTAATAAAGAACCACTTGGCTCCATCTAAAGAAGTACCAGTGTATGCATTACCACTAGCATCTTTTAACTTTTCAATAAACTTAAAACCAGGTCGTTTAGTTAGTCCAATCGTTATATCTGGATAACCATTAAAACACTCTGTTACCTGTCCTGGTAGTTTTTTATCATCTGATAATTTAGACACTCCACCAAGGAAGTTATCTACTGTTTGTGTAATAGCTGCCATTATCTGCTAAGTGCTTTATATGGTTGATAACTGATGTATGGGTTGGCTCCATCAGGTTGTCCAAAGAATGAATAATCACCTTGGCTTGTTTCGTACTCAAGAGCCATAGCTCTCATATATCCTTCCTTCTGTTGAAGCATTTGATATTGAGCTTGATCTCCTACTATTCGACTAGAGGTAATGGTGGATGCTCTAGCTGTTATAAAATCTTGTATTGGACGTGGTAGATCTACCCAATCAAAGAACCAAACGATATCGCATTCAACAGCTCCATCTGTCCATTCATATGTATGGTTTTGTTTATCATATAATTTTCCATTTCTCCTTACTGCATTTTTATCACCTATTGAGGCGTTATGCGTAAGGTCTATTTGTAACATGTTGCTTGGTATAACTATCTCATTATCTGTATTTGGTGTCATCTCATAATGCGCTTCCTTGTTAAAGGTCCATCCTTCACTTTGAACTTCTCTACTAACTTCTAAAAGTGTTTGATAAGCAATCGCAACGTCTGGGTTGGTTTCATCCAAAGTGGTGACAG
>VTLG01005141.1_pt1 | contig 12255 bp, 23 predicted proteins | sample 4694571 | NCBI WGS metagenome assembly VTLG01 (sample SAMN12604809, study PRJNA352737) | marine metagenome | biome: ENVO:00000447; feature: ENVO:00000209|ENVO:00000569|ENVO:01000036; material: ENVO:00002151; isolation source: viral sequences binned using virsorter ... | reverse complement strand
CGCGATTAATCAGTACACCCTCAATCAGATAGGCGAGGTCTGGTTTAAATGCTTATCAAGCTGGCTTGATGATACGTCAATGTTGGCATATAATCGGGGTTCTCTTTCAGAGCACAGGCACTGAAGGAGAGACAACTTAACTAATCGGAGAAACGAAAATGGAAAACGAAGTAAAGATGAACAAAAAGTGCAGCTACATTTCGCTAGGCGAATTGGCTAACTGCTACGAAGGAGTCTCAGAGTATTTGTACGAAACAATTTTCAGAATTGTGGGAGAGGTTGAGCATGAGCAAAAGCAACTGGGAAATTATGTTTCCTCAATGTCAGAACGAGCTGCTGATTTTGCAGGGAGCCAAGAGCTTGATGAACACAACCAAATGATGATCTCTCAAAACTGGGATCGATTCACTCCCGGTGAACAGATGGACATCAACGCAGCCATCGAAAAGGAAGAAGAGCTGTATGCGTAAGGAAGTTCGACATCAAACTGACTCACTCTCTCGGGGGTGGGTCAAAAAAGAAAAGAAGATTCGCGAAACAAAACAGCGAAGACTAAACAAAAACCTAACCAAGGAATACAAATGAAACTACAAGTCCAATTAATAAAAACAATGATGGTCTACAAGACCATCGAAATCGATACGACCAAGAGCGATATAAGATTTCAATGCAACCTAGATCGTGATGATGACATTGAAGATTCTTTAATCGATTACGTTGAGGATCATCGGATGATCGAGCTTTGCGATGAAGCTGACAGTGACTGGGAATCCTACTTCCCAGACAATGGATCCGCTGGAGGATTTACCCTTGAACATGATGAAACCAACTTACAGTGGGATGTGGAAAAAGTTTCGGAGGTGAAATAATGAAAGAATTTAAAGTCACCGTGACCAGCGGCTATAAGCAGATCTATTACGTTCAGGCCGAGGATTGGGAGAAAGCTGAAGAGATTGTTGTTTTCAATGAAGTTGATCCTGATTTTGAAGAATTCAATAAAGTGGAGATGAAAACTGAAGAGGCCAAAGAAGACAAAATTTCGGAGGTGAAATAATGATAATCCTCAACGACAAACTAATCGCATCGATTGGCGGCAAGCTGATCGACAAATACTATCGAGCGGTTCTGATCAAGGGAGGCAGGTTCGATAACGAGAACCCTCCCAATGGCAACCCAGACACCATCAAGATCGAACAGCCATTCAAGGATGGTAGTTGGGGTGGCACTGCATCCTGGTACGTTGAAACTTTGATGGGCCGTGATGAGTACGGCGGCAAGGATGGGCCAAGCGACTCGATCTACATTGACGGTGGTCAACGGTGGAAGATCGAGAGCGGTATGCTCTTGGCGCTGGATGCCTACGCAAAGCACAACCTCCAAAACAAAGTCGAAACATTAATTGACTGTCTCGATTGGACAAACAAAATTCGAGAAGACGCAGAGGCAGGTGCGCTTATCCTCCATGCTCGTAAATATTTTGAGGAGGAAAAATAGAACCATGCATGCCTTCAACCAACAAGAAAAGGTTCAGGCAATCGAGCTGGCTGAAGCGATCTTCTTCTCCATCGACAAAGTGTCGGAGGAGGCGAGGGTCGCTCGCTTCTACGAGTTCATCGACACTAGGCTCGATGACATCAGCCGACAGGTGTACCAAGACTTCAGATCAAGCAGGCAAGACCAGACAGAATGTATTCTCGAAGGTCTTCGCTACGTTCTATCAACCTACAGATGGGGGTGGTGTAGCCAATGAAAGCTGAACACAAGATGACATTGGCCAACCTAAATGGTGGACCCAAGCACTCGACCAAGACTCACAACTTCATTGCCACTGTGATGTGGGATGGCGATCGGGTATTCAAGGCAAGCAATAGAGGTGAGGGTGAACCCAACGAATACTTCCCTTACCGAGGTCAATCGCAAATTTCCTTTGAAGAGATCTTCAAGCAAGTCGCAGATGAGTGCATCGCCTACGTTAAGCTTTACGATCCAGACTTCTATGAGGCAGCCAGCAAGCAAGCAGGCTATGGAAATCTGTGTGTTGAATACACCATCAATCAATTAATGAATGACCATTTCATCAAGGAGTACATGAAGCAGAAGATGAACAACAACATCATCTTGCTTGATGAACACCATCGGATCTTTGAGATCAAGCTTAGGAACATTGACCAGAACAAGGACTTCATCAAGCGCAAGATCTTGAGAGGTGACTACCCTGACTTTCAAATACTCAATGACCTGGATGAAGAGGCGCAACTAAAAATCTGGAGATCAGCTAGTGACTGATCTACCAAAAAACATAAGGAACATAATGGAAGACACCAACAAAGAGTTTACCAGTAAGCGATACAACTCAGTCATGAGTATTGGATTTACTGTTCACCATTCTTCAAAGAACAGAGCCAGCAAGTCTGAGCAGATCTATGGATTACTAAAACGAGTAGTCGATATCCTACTTAACGATGACATCAAAGAAGCCACTGGCGATCTTCTCGAGGACACCCATGACAGCAAGGAGCAAGCGAGTGGCAAGTGAAATAGAGCGTACAGGTGCGGGAGGTTTACGAGAGAACTCCGCTAACCTGCACACATTCAAACGAGTACGCACCTTCACCTGTGACTGGTGTGGATCCAAGTTTGAAAGCATGCAGAAGAATGCAAGATTTTGTTCTGTTCAGCATCGAGTGCGAGGGAATCGAATTGACAATCGAGTTCGCAAGCGTCGAAGGCTGATGGACAAAGACCGATCAGGCCCGTGGGTTAGAGCCATGAGTCAGATCAAAATCAACCAACCAGAAGAGGAATGAAAATGAAAACAAACTCATGGCCTAAAACCAAGAACTCCTTATACGAATTATGTAAAGAGTTCTCTGAGACATACCAGATCGATGCGCTGGGTATGGGAATTGAAAGCCTGAAGAAACGAATCAGTGCTGAAGACTGCATACGCTTGGAAGAAGTATCAGGTGCGATCAAGACCAAACAATACAGAGTTACGCTTTGGACAGAGATCTTTGCCAGGGATGATGCTGAAGCGGAGGACAAGACTGCACAGATGGCTAAGAGTGTTTTAGCTGTCTTCAATAAACACGGTGACATTTTAATGGATATCGAATTCAAAGACATAACAGAAGGGGAATAATTATGGACTCAGAAAGACTAGAAGCTATCTTAAAAATTGGTAACTCATTATCAAACGAAGAGCTTGCGGAGTTAATCACACAGCAAAGCCATAGGTTATGGGTTCATATAGCAGAAGAAGGCGGTGATCGTGTTCAGAATGCTGGTATGAATGGTGCGTGTATACAAATCAATGTAGTCAATTATTAATAAGGAATAACTATGGATTGGTACAAGAAAACTGACGAGCAGTATGACAGCTTCATAACTTTGATGATGGGTGGAGACAACGAAAACGAAATCCAATTAACTGAAAACGACTGGTCTGTTGTGATTTGCGCTTTATCAGATGTCATTGATTTGGTTACGGGCAATTCGCGTTTAAAAGAACTCAAAGAGAATTGGAAATATCAAGATGCAATTTCTGAGCTTTATAAAATCAAATCCAAGATGATAAAGATGGAAGAGTTTGATAACTCCCCAATCTATATTTCTGAGCTAGATCACCGCAGGTTACTAGCTGGAAAGGAATCTGTGATTGACTTTATTGAACGTCAGAGAGCATCAAAAGATTTAGAGAAGCTAACAAAAGAAAAGCACAACGCTCAGACAAAAGAACCAGGCAGCTAGTCCTCGATCTCTTCCTCAACTTCTTCAAACTCTTCAACCAACTCTTCATCTGACTCAACATCAGGTGAAGAGTTCTCAATCCTTGCCTCGAGAACAGGTGAAAGCTGATTCGATTCAATCAACTGCTTAAGCCTGGACTCCACCTCTGCCCGATCCATCTGATCGATACTGCCATGCTTGATCTCTTTCCTCTCAACCATGAGGCCAGCAAGCTTTGCTCTACCGAGTTCTGCACTGACTGCTGCGCCATAGGATCCATCCTCGAGAGCAGCATCCCTGATCACCTTCAGATCTCTAGCCACCTTGTCAAAAGTAATCTCATACTTCTTCTGCTCACCCTCCTGAAGCTCTTGGATCTTGTCCTGGACATGCCTAAAGTCTGGATGGTGTAGAAGTTGACTCGCAACAACCTTTGGATGTTTATAACCTGCTCGAAATGCACACTCTGAATTAGTCAGATCCTGATACACAAACAACTGAACAAACTTCTGCTGCTTACTAGTGAGTGGTTGAACCTTCTGCTTAACCACATACTTATCAACATCAGCAATGATATCGTCCTCTCGATCGATATCGACTCGAGCTTGTGCGACTGGCTGACTATGAGTATTCATGCTCACGATTCTAATCGAAATCTTTTTCTTTCATCAACAATATTTTTTCTCGATGAAACCCAGGTCTACTCTGCGAGTGAGTAAACGAACCAAAATGTTTTGACTTGCCTGGGTGTTCAAGCTTACCTGATTTCACAACCAGCCCATGAAACTTAACCTGATGAGCCCCAACCCCAATCGGTACTTGTACAATCTCACCACCACCCTCAACAAACTTTTCCACCATCTCGGTCAACTTCTGACTCAACTCTGCTTTTGTTTTACTCATATGATTCTCCTTTTAAATTTTTACTTTTGTGAAAATTTTTTTTCATTTTCTCCCTACCCAAATCCTCTAACTCAAAGAGGTAAAAGTAGAGGGTATATTTATATAGCTATATACCTCTCTTTAGAGAGTGACCCTACTGACCCTATGACCCACCCTTATAAATCAATGACTTAGCATACCGTAGGGTCAAGGGTCACGGTGGGTCAGTCTGACCCTACCTGACCCTACACTAAACCGCGCCACAGTAGGGCTTTCAGCTAGGTAGGGTCAATCGACTCCGTTTTTTTGACCCTACCCTTTGACCCTACTCGAGTCAGTCTATACCGACCTAGAATTTACTTTAACTTTACCTCCTAACTGATATTTACATATCACCACATACCCCTTACATATCACCACGATTGTCTTTGTAATGTGTGGTGATTGAGGGGATTGGCGACATGAAAATCCTGTCTAACCTTTGCTTGCAGACAAGTTGCGGGGCCGCTCTTCATCCCCCCTTTTTCTTTAAACCTCTGTGTCATGAGGCAGGAATTGTGCGAGGTCACCACCCCCCACACGTTTGGCCCGCAATTTCTTTCTACCACATCCATGAAAGATCTATAGTATTTTTTAAAATTATCATTATAATCCAACGTGTTCGAATACTCCGATTTTCGGACACCCAAAAAAATTCCTTTTGCTTTGGGATTTCTCGGGCCAGTCAATTTAGACTCCTGGCTGGCCTGAGATTTTTAACCCTCACTCTATCTCCCATTTTAATTTCTGCTGCAAAGGATGTGTGTCCACCCTTGGCCTGCTCCTTACGCTCCATCCCTGACCAACTCTAGTTGTTGCCTTACCAACACATCGCCATCCTGCTCCACGCAGACTAGCACCACCCTCAGACTCCATCGTATAAGTGATCAAGCTTGTGTACCCCATTGCCTTTGCAGCTTTCCATGCTGTCGCATACAACATCGAGCATGCGTTGCGCGTACCATCTGTGCAGCAACGATTCACCTCAAGAGTCCAGCCGTCATCAATGTGTCTGGATACGGGCCTTCCCACAATAACCACACCCCTGACCTCATCATCCTTCGAGACTGCAACACAAAACTTTGCTCCAGGCACAGGCTTATGATGTCTATGATGCTGCTCAACAAATGCGTTAGCCTCACTAAGGGTTATCGGTGTAATGTTTAAATCTCCCACGGTTTCTGATTCGGATTGTTCTCTAGGTAATGCCAGACCGCCTTGCCCGGATCCGCATGTGTCTTGACCACATCACCCATGTACTTCTGCACAAAGCTCACCGCCCTCTGAGAAGCTTTATTCCCGTTGGGCATGCGAGCCTTCTTCAGTGTCTCTCGAGCGAGCATCTCCAATTCGTTACGCTTGTAGAATGTAGTCAGGTTCATAGCACCCGCCACAATCTGAGCGATCTTCACCTCATCCTCCTCAGTCTGCTTCGCCTGTTTAGGTATGTTGTGCGAGGTAAACTCATTCATCTTCCACATGCCCTCGTTAAAATCAAAACGAGCTGTGTGCTCATCGGGCTCTTTCGCATTACGCGCCTCGTAGAAGAACGATACATCGGGCCGCTCTCCCCCTAGCTTAATTCCACTATCGAACCAACCAGCGAATGCTGAACCCCCTCTCGCAGACATGAAGGTTTTATCATCTGCCCTTTCCTTGCCTGTATGGTGAGCGATCATGACGCTGACATTGTTCAGTTCGATGAGCAGGTCCACACGATCGAGCAGCTTATGGATCTCGCTGTTGTTGTTCTCCTCACCATCGAAGAAGTTAATCACGGGATCGATCATCACGATGTCAGGCTGATGAAATGCAATCTCATCCGAGATAGCCTGGATGTCTCCATCCCTCATGAGGTTCTTTCTCAATCGCCCAGTGATGATCAGATTGTTGTAACCCATGGGTATCAAGTCCTCACTGGCTGCGAATCGTCTGTAGTACAGCTCAATCCTCTGCTTGAGAAACTCTGCGATGATCTCTGCTTGCAGCCACATCACCTTCAACGGCCTGCTAAACGGCACATCCATAAAGTCAGTGCCTGTAGTTGCACCCGCTGCAAACCCACCAAGCCAGTTCGACTTACCGATCTTTGGCTTGCCAAGTAGTAATATCCTACTGTTCTCGAAGATAAACTTATCTCCCCAGAACAATTCAATCTCGCTGTCATCGAGGTCCACCCACTCAGCAGCGGAGAAAGGTTTGAGCCCTAACGGTCCTTCAGTCTTCTCCTCCTCGACTATATCGATAGGATCCTCTTGAGACTGTATGTCCTTGAGATCCTGAGTGAGTCCAGCCTCCCACGTTGAGGTCTCCCACTTCATGATCCCTGAATCCACATCTTCAGGATGTCTCTTGATGTGACCTGATGTAATCGACACAACAGTTCGAGTAACCTCCATAAGATCCATTGGAGGGAAGCATGTCTGGTTCCAGTCTTGAGCTTTGATGAGTACTTCTCTCATGCCCCACCCTTCTTTCACCCACTTACCCACCAGCCTTGCCAGTGTGTCATTACGAGTACCAGGTTCGACAGGATCCTCTGTCAGTTTCTCTCTGACCAGGTTCTCTACTGTCGCGCCTGTATTGAATTCATGTATTGCTTTTAGATCGTTCTCTCCCAGAACAGGGAGATCCTCCATACCATCCATGTGGTACGCAGTATCCATGTCCCATCGATAGCCTTCGCTAGGCACGATCATGACATAGCCACCATCCCCTCTGACATCCAGCTTATTCTTGCCTGCGCTGTTCCTGACCAGAGAATTACCCACCGCATACAGATAGTGAGATCCTCCTCGAGGCGTTGTCTGCTTGAGCGGAGTACGGCTGATAGCCCCGCCATTCACCCACTCGACACTCTCATCACTGTCTGCATCGACCACTACAAAGTTAATACCAGTGATCGCTGCCCAGTTAGCCTGCGGATACTGTTTGTGCCAATGCTCAATCTCATCATGAGAAGGCTGTATCTTTTGGTAATGCTGCCACTTAACCCGAGGAGTCTTAGCCCATCGAGCTTGTATTTCTTGTTCAGAATCAAAGGGATGGCGCGATCGAAAGTATTTCGGCGCAACCTCTGAAGGGGATCCGCATGGGATCAAATGGAAGCCATGCTCCCATAAATAAAATAGTAACTCTTCCTTAGCTTCAGGCGATACTTCGCTCTGATTATCAATCGGCAGATTAAACGACATAACTTATCCTTTTGCTGGTACGCCTTTCCTTTTTTCTAATGGCCGACTCTTTGTCTTCGACCTGTCTTCTGGTATTGCAATGGTGCTATGGATCTCGCTGGCTGGTCCGTAAATAGACTCCCAGTCCAGCCGTCCATCAGACATATGCATGAAAAGCTTCGCTAACTTTACAGATGGAGATCGATTGAGTAAACGATACTGACTGATAGATCCTTTAGGTTTGCCAGTTCTCCTGGCTACCTCCTCATCGCCTAGTTCCCATATCCAATCTGCTAATGTAACTTTATTCATAAAACCTCACCTGCCAAAACACACCGCACCCTAACTCAACCCAACTCAACTCAACGTAACTAGACAAACCCATACATACCTGCCGAACCACACCGGAACCTAACGCACCCGAACTCAACACAACGTGCCTATATCAACCAAAACATACCTGCCTCACCTTACCAGAACGAACCGCACCCTAGCCCAACGTACCCCGACAAACCTGCCGTACCTTATCGAACCGCACCGAAACCAAAATCAACCCACCCCACCTTGCCTGCCAAACCGTAACGCACCCAATCACACCGCACCATTCTGAAACGCACCCTATCCTACCTGCCTCACCTAACCGTAGCCCGATCATGACCTAACAAATCACGCCCTACCTAACCTGCCACACCGAAACGGAACTAGCCGTAACAGAACACACCTAAATACAACGCACCTTACCGGACCTGCCTTACCAAATCGTGCCATACCAAACCCTAACTTATCCCAACGAACCCAAATCTGCCGGACCTGCCAAACCTAACCTCGCCGCATCCAAACGCATCTGACCATGTCATAACTCGCCTTACCTGCCAGACCAGACCGCATCCAGACCAAGTCAATTTATTTTTTGAGAAACAAATCAATTGGTTCCAAGACATCAGAAAGCTCAGTCAATGCTTTGTACTTGTTGTGAAATGCATTAAGTTCTTTTCGGGCAGTTTCAATAATTATCTCTCTGCCTTCAGGATCTTTAAGCATGTCAAAGGTATTGAGCCAAAACCGTTTTGATTTATCATTACATTCCACGTTAACCCGCTGGAATAAACGAATCTCTGTAGGTTCTGTTTGATCATCGTTTAACTTCTCAGTAACCACCACCAAGGATCGCTTGATCTTCTTCTCTGTATTCAATCGATACTTGTCACCAGCTACTGCGTCATCCCATTCAAAGTCATTGTGTAAAACAGACTTAGGATTTCTAGCATGCGCTACTAAAGAGCCATCGGGGGCGTAACCCCCGTGGCGCTTGTTGAGAGCTTCTATTTCTTTAAGAGCAGCCTTTGCGTCTGCTTTAAAGACAGACCCTTTCCTCCACTTTACTTCAGTGTAGACAGGGTTCATGCTGCTTCCGATTCAAAGTCTATGAAAGATTCCTTCAGTTGAATCTCATGCTTGAATTCTCTGTCAACCTCGAATCGACCATACTCTCCACCCTTTTCTGGACGCATCTCACCTAGTCCAACACCAAAACCAGCCCTTTGGATTAGATTTAATATGGTGTTTTTAGTAAGAGATTGAGAATCAAACTCCAACCGAACAGTCATGGACCAGTTACGAAACTCAGGACGATAACGGAGATCAGTAGAGCCCATACCGACTTTGACTATATCTTCTCTCATGATCGGATCATCTGATTCAAAGGCGCACAGATTGTTAACTGCATCATCAGGTATGATGAACAAAGACTTTCTAAGCAAAGTTTTTTCAAGCCCTATGTCTTTGTGTGCAGAATTAATCAAACACCTTTTAAGTCCACCCGCTGGGAAACCAAAGCGTCCATCCTCACAAACGTAAGCAGCATCCTTGAACTCTTGTTCAGGATCTCTAACGTCACGGTTTTTAACCTTCACCCCCTGGTGCTTGTCCCGCATCATCTGCTTTGCTTTCTCGCTCCATTTGTGTTCAATCAAAGCAGAGATACTCTTTATGCGCGTAGTCAGGATTGACTGTTGCATTGTTTCCAACGTAATTACATTACTCATTCTATTTTCCTTAGCGGCTATGCCGCGCTATTGCTTTAGTAAATTAACTAGACTTAACTAATTAACAGTGAGGAGTTTAAGGGAACAATTTTGTAGTGGTCAAGTTTTTTTTGTAATTATTTTTGTTTGAGGGGTTGACATATTATTTTACTTGTTCAGAATCGGTTGTGTGGTTGGTTAGTAGATAGATGGATAGTAAAAGGAGTCTAATATGAGCGAAATAAATTCGTTAGCAAAGCAGTTAGTTGCAGCGCAACGCAAAAAGAAAGAGATAGAAGAATGTATTAAAGGTCTAAAGAAAAAGATTTTAGATACAGAAGAAGCTTCTCTTGCCTTAACCCCCTTGTCCAATGAGGGCGGTAGCGGTACTCAAAACGGAATAACCTTTTCAATACCCAGAACTCACATATGGGATCAGGAAACTTTGGATGAAATTCTAGAGTTGATTCCTCGAGAGGAATGGCCTCCATTTGTAAGACAAATCACCGAGTATAAAGTCGATAACACCGTATGGAATAAGTGGGCCTTAGCCAACCCAGGCATGGCAGCACAATTCCATAGGGCTCATTCGATTATGCTTGGTGATAAATCAATTACAAAAGTTAAACTAAACGAGGAGGACTAAATGTCCCTATTGAATCAGGTTGAAAATCGGAATCAGAATTCTGTGCCTGTAGTAAGGATGAATATTCAAGGAACTGATGGTGTGGGTAAGAGCACTTTCGGAGCCGGTGCTGAGTCACCAATATTCATCCAGGCTGAGGACGGGTTGTCATACATTGATGTCCCAAGATTCCCGCTATGCAACACATGGAATGAAATCCTAGATTGCGTAGAATCTGTGGCGAACGAACAGCACAACTACAAGACGGTTGTTCTCGACACTACAGATAGAGCTTCCTCTCTCTGTCAGCAACACGCTTGCGAGCAGAACGGGTGGAAGAGCATTGAAACACCAGGTTTCGGCAAAGGTTTTACTGCTGAAAAAGAGTACTGGCAAAAGCTATTTGATGGATTTGATTTTTGTATACGCAAAGGGATTAACGTAATTCTTTTGTCTCATGTACAGGAGAAAACATTTAATGATCCCGAGAGGGAGCCATACGACAGGTGGACAATGCGATGTCCTAAAGGTGTCAATGCCTTGATCAAAGATTGGGTTGATTTCAACTTCTTTGCATCCTACGAAACCAACACGGTTAAGGAAGGATCGAACAAGGCGAGAGCAGTCTCATTCGGCAATCGAGCGTTGTTCACCAAGTTTGCTGCCGCATACGATGCTAAATCTCGTATCGAGTTACCAGATAAAATTGATTTTAACTGGCAGTCTTTTTATACGCATTACACCCAGGCTCTCTCAGCCAAGGGTACAACTCAAACGCAACAGGTTAAGGAGGCCACAGCATGAGTTTTTTCGATCAACAAGTAAACCTCTCGCAGGTAGAGGAAACAAGCGGTGATTTTTCACCAATCCCACCAGGGGAATACACTTTAGAAGCTACCGGATATAAAGATAAGCTTTCTTCTAATAACAATCAAATGCTGGAATTAGAGTTCACGATTGTTGGACCTAACTTCGGTGGTCGTAAGATATGGGAAAACTTTGTTAAAGGTCAGCCTGTTGCTTACGGAAGACTCAAGTCTTGGATTGTTGCAACTGGATTATCTGGTGACCAAGATCTTAACCAGCCTCTAATTAACAGCGCCATGAATCGTAGATTTCAGGGTAATGTTTATATGCAAGCAGGGACCAATGGGTATGCGGATAAGCCTCAGATTAAGTCTTTTCTGAAGCCACAAGCAGCGCCAGCTCAACAGCCAGTGCAGCCAGTGCAGCAAGAACAACCTCAGTTCCAACAGCCTCCTGTTCAACAAGCGCCTGTGCAGCAGCAGCAACCTGTACAGCAACAGCCTGTTCAACAGCCAGAGCAACAACCTGCTGGAGCGGCGCAATTCAACGCGCAGTGGTCGAAGTAGTAGTTGTTTTCAGGATTGGCTCGAAGGAATTTCGGCAGAGTTTTTTCGATGCCAATCAGGATGTGGTCGATGATTTCATCGGTCGCATCCAGCCTGAAAACATTGTGAAAATAATCGAGAAAAGCCATGGATTACAAAAGAAAAATGCAAGCAGTATCGAAGATTATCGACCAACCGAATCTAAGCCTCTGGGCAATTGATTACTGGAACGGTGTGTATGTGAAGCTTGCTAAGGCAGAGATAAATGAAACTGAGACAATACCAAGAACAATCCATTGATGGTATAAAGAATTGGTTTGGCACACAAACCTCTCCACCATTGCTCGTATTGCCAACTGGATCAGGCAAGACTGTAGTCTTTGCTACGCTGATTCAAAACTTATATCGGATAAACCCCAACAAAAGATTTC
>VTLG01003138.1_pt1 | contig 12256 bp, 20 predicted proteins | sample 4694571 | NCBI WGS metagenome assembly VTLG01 (sample SAMN12604809, study PRJNA352737) | marine metagenome | biome: ENVO:00000447; feature: ENVO:00000209|ENVO:00000569|ENVO:01000036; material: ENVO:00002151; isolation source: viral sequences binned using virsorter ... | reverse complement strand
TTTCTTTCCGGGGTATTCAATAATCTCTGTAGTGCCAATACCATCAATCTTGTGATCTTGATCAAAAGCCAACCACAAACTTTGGTAGTCATATATTAACGCTTCTTTTAGGCTTTCCAGACTCCACCGACCTCTAGACCTAATAACAGCCTTTGCAAGGTGATGTTTAACATCTTCCCACAAAGTCTCCACATAATTAGGAGGAACCAAAGTTATCGTGTGAGTTACTTCTCTAGGCGTATTTTTTTTCTTAACCTTTGGCTCTCTTGAAATATCTCTAATAATGGAGTCATCTACTTCTAAAAGATTCTTCATGCTGGCAACAACCCTCCAGCAGACAGTCTAGGAGGCTGCTCTACAGTTCCTGTTCTTTCAACTCTAACGCGATCCATCATAGCATCTAGCTCATCAGCGCCTGCATCAGTATCACCATCTCCAAGACCTGATACAACATCGGCAGGCACAATAAACTCACCGGGGCTAACCGCAACTCTTTGCTGATCACCAATCATTCCTTGAACCTGATCATCCATCCCGCCACCGGGGCCATCAACAAGACCTTGAGTTTGAGCGTCTGGCACTACACCTTGAAGAACTTGCTCTCTTAACATCTGAAAAGCTTCTTGACCAAATTCATCTATAAACCGATTAATAATTATTTCGGCTTCTTCTTCTGATACCTGACCAAGAACAGCCATTGCTGCTTGTTCTATTAAAGAACCAAGCTGGGCGTCTTCTGGCACAGGCTGCTCAACCATTTGCTCTTGGGCTGCTATTTCTGTAATGCCGCCTTCTTGCATTCTCATAGAACCTCTAAACTTAGGTCGAAAATTAGAAAAATCAGCAACAGTTCTTGGGTTAAAACCAGAAAGATAAGCATCATCCATCATCGCAGCAGGGGCCGTAACCTCTGTTTCTTGCCTTTGTATTCTTACAGGTTCATCTAAAGCAACGCCGCCTTTAAAATCATCAGGCTGATCTAATGCCGCTATACCAGCCATTTCGGTTTCAAATTGAGCTGCTTTTTTAAACTCTTCAGCTTGTTTTTCTCTTAAACTTCTAAGTTTTTTCTTTGCGTTTAAACCTTGCCTACCAAAACCCTCTGCTCGTCTTTGTAAACGCATAAATTCTTTTGGATCAACTCCCTCTGCCCCAAGAAATTGAGGAGTTAATCCGCTCATAGCTTCTCCCACAACTGCGTTCATAAATGGGTTTTCAGAAAACTGAGGAGTTCCGTCCTCTAAAGAAAACGGAAGACTGTCAAAAGCAGAAGCATTTGCAGCAGAAGACTGTTGATTAGCGTCTGTTTGAACTTTTTCAAGATTTTGAAAAAACCTATGCTCCGGGTCGAATCCGGGCCTATAGCCTTCGGCTGGAGCAACAAGATCTGTGCCTCGTATTTTGGCTTGTCTGTTTCTTGCTTGGGGACTGCCTCGACCACCCCCTACACTTCCTTTACCAGCACCGCTAGGACTACTACCGTATATCGATGCAGGGCCGCCAGAATCCATTCTTAAAACACCACCAGCATTCATGTCTATTGGGCCAGCAACATCAGATAATCCTTGAAGTGTTTGGGCATATTGAGTGGGGTCTATAGAAACAATGCCGCCCTGAGCGTAAGCATAAGGGTTATATTGATTATCCATCTCTGGGTAGTCTTGCCTTATCTGCTCAAAGCTTCTTTCCATCAGGTCTCTAGAGTATTGCTCTTCTGCGGCTTTTTCTTCTTCCATCCGCCTACCTTCAGCTTCCATAGCATCTTGGTAGTCAAGCTCTGCCCCATAACTTGCTCCAACAGCTAATGGCAAAAAGGCTTCTGGACTTGTTATGGTTTTTGCAGCCGCCTTAAATCCTTCTGGTTTGAATACACTCGCAGATTGTCGGTAAGCATCTCCTACTGAATCTGGAGTTCTAAAAGCTAATAAATCATCTTTTGCGCCAGAAAGTTGAGATTGTGCATCAGCAAGAGCTTTGGTTGCAGCATCTTGCTGCCTATAAGCTAAATCAAGACCAGATATTTGATCTGCATTTAAATTCTCAAGACCTTCTAAAGAGCTTACATCTAGGTTAGCTGATGAAAGGTTTTTTGTTGCATCAGCAACAGTTTCTTTAGCGGCATCAACAGCACCTATTGCTTCCGGGCCTCCTGCCATCGCATCACTAGCGGCACCCAAAGCCTTGCCAACACCAGCGCCCATTAAGCCAGAAGCAAATCCTTTCTTAATATCACCTGTCCTAGCTGTCTCAATGAGTCCAGAAGTTATACCTGTCATTGCAGCAGAACTACCTGCCAAACCACTCAAGGCAGTTCCTAAAGCTCCAGTCCCAGCCTTGGTTGCCAAAGCCCCAACTCCCTTCGTAAGCAAAGGTTTAGCAAGCATACCCAGTATCATGCCTATAAAGGCTTCTGGCTGCCCTGTCATTGGGTTTCTAGGTAATTGACCTCCGGGGACTAAAGCGGCAATACCCTCCACTTCAGCAGGATTAACGTGCATAAGCATTGTGTCGCCATATCTGCCTTGGCTTGCAAGCTGCTCTGCAATTCCCTCTAACGGATACTGTTGTTGATTCATACTAACTAGTCTCCACCCCAAAAAGGTTGAATGTTAAATTACCATCACTGCCGTAAACTGTAACCACATCGGTTTGATTTAGCGTCATGCCGATTACATGGGTATCAGTAGCGTTGGCAGCTAATGCCTTGTCATAAAATAAAAATTGTTTGTTGTCTGCGCCTGCACCAGCGACTCTAACAGAAACACGATAGGTAACCCCTGATCCGCTTCTATTACAGACAACCAATGAGCTAACTGTTGTTAGCGTTAAGTCTGGAACCGTATATAAGGTAGTTGCTGTTGTTGCAGACGGAGCAACCTGACCTAATACTTTAAGTACATCTGTCAAGACGCACCCATCAAAAGAAATTGAAATCGACGCATAGCCAAAGACCCATCTTTGTCACCTTGCGTCTTGGCAAGTTGTACATCGTTTTCCATAACCTGAAAGGCAAGCTCAATAGTTCTTCTATTAAGTCTTTCGTTTTCCGCATCATATTCTTGTGCGGGTATAGGCAATGGTTCTTGTCTTTGTGATGCCATTATCTTCTACCGTCTGTTCTCATATCTAATCTTAAATCACCAAGCCTCCAACCGTAACCAGCTCCAGTGCTTTCTAAACGAACAATAGAATGTCTTGCTCTAGTTCTTACAAATGCTTGTGTGCTGCTATTAGTAATAGTTGAGGTTGATAAAGTAGATGCGTCTTCTAAAGGAAAATTGCTTCCTTTAAGAGTTATGTCTAGTGAGGCTTCTCCAGAAGATCCACTAAAATTAAAGTCTGGAATAATTCTTTTGATAAAGGTGAAGACTTCGCCATCGCTAAGTTCAAGATCTCCTGACTCAATATATGCGGTCATTGCAGATCCATCATCGTCATAGCCTGTCTCGTGATTATACAGGTAATTTGCATCTGTAGTGGTAACAACAGATGAGGCTAAAGGATTATCTCTGGTAGCCGCACCTATCCAAGCTCCTCGAACTAATGTGCCAACAGACCAAAGATTTTCTGCGTAGTTATAGGTGACATAGTTGGTAATTTCTGTATCGCCAGTTCCAATAGGATAAAACCAAGTAACCTCCGAATGTGCGTTATTTTCTGCGGCAAACACTTTGTATGCCTGACTTAAATTTAGATTGCTAAATACATGATCTAATACGCTACATTGTAACGGTTGAACCGCACCGTTGTAGGTATAAAAGTTACCTTTGTCCATAAAGTAGACAACGCCTCTAGCGTTTACTGCAGCATTAGGCGATATCATGGATATGTCAGTACTTAACGTACTAAACTGAAATATAAACGGTGAACCAACAAACCTCATGCTGTGTAGGCTTGCGTCAGTAAAAATTAATATCTCTTGTCTTGATTGAACCGCGCCAACAATAGCCGATCCAGAGTTTATTCTTGCTCCACCAGCAGTATTAGTTGCAGTTGGAGTCCAATCGGCTGCGCTTTCTTGGTCAGACCATCTAACAAACAAAGGATCTATATTGCTTGACCCTATTGGGTTTGCACCAAAACAAATAACGTGCTGGTCTACATCAGATACCATAACCTGTAATGCGGCAGTTGGAGTATTAGATGCTCCTGAAAGCGCACTTAGTGCTACCGCTCTATTACCAGTACCAGAAGATTCATCCCAATAGTAAACGCCGCCAGCCCTGACATTGAATATTAAATCTTCTCCAAAGTTATCTTGGCTGTACAGCCTAAGCTGACTAGATGCGCTTAATGCGCTTACAGATCCAAATGTGCCATCACCCCATGCCCCAGCACCCCAACCAGTACCTTCTACATAAGCGTTAAGACCTACACCAATCTGATAAACACCAACAGTGCTGCTACCTCCGTTGCCACTATCGCTGGCATTGGCAGTAACAGTGGTTCCGCTTGTGTCTTTAGCTACAAATGTAAATGTATTTGCGGTTGGAACAGAAGCAATTTGATATTCCTGATTAAGCACAGCGGCAGTAACATTGCCGCCTAACGAAGCTGCATCAGAAAAAGTCACAAAGTCATTTACATTTGCACCGTGAGCAGTATCCGTTGCTGTAATAGTAGAGCTGCCATTTGTCGCCGCAAACGTCACATCCCCAGCAGATGTTGTAGATCTTATAGGTGTTACATCGTGGTAACTTGAGCCTTGATTAACATAAAACTTCAAATGAGTCCCGACACCTATATACCGTATAGACTCTAACGAAGCCCAATCATGTAGCGATCTACAAACACCAAGAAACGAACTAGATGAATATTTAGCCCAGCCTCCTATTTTTTCAGGTCGACCTTTTCTAAACCTAACCTTGTCTGAATCAAACCAACCAGCATCCGCTGTGTATTCAGTTCCCTCTTTGTTAACGCCGGGAGCAAACTGTATTTTAGTTAATGGCATTTAATAAAGATCTGTTATGCCGCCGCCATAAAATCCCATTCCATACTCCATATTTCTCATAGGCATAAAATTAGGTTGAGGCATAGGCCGACCCATTGTCTGGTCAACAGGTCTTGTTGTTGGTTGAGGAAACTCCATTGGAGGCTGAGGCATATTGTTTCCAACTCTGCCCATAAATGGTGGTTGAGGCATATTGTTCCCAACTCTACCCATAAACGGCTGTTGAGGCATAGGCATTTGTGGTTGACTTCTACCTTTCCCAGGCCCTCCGGGCATAGGTCGTCTGCCTCTTGACCTTCCTTTTCCTGGCCCTCCAGGCATAGGTCTTTGCATCATAGGACTAGAGGCAAGTTGAGCTAAAAAACCACCACCAGAAGGTGTTTGCGGCTGATTCATTGGAGGCATAGGCATTTGTGGCATGGGTTGTTGTGGCATAAACGGCGGCGGCTTATTTACCATTGGCAAGCTGCCACCAGCTAAACCACCAAAAAACCCACTAAGCCCACCAACTCGACTTGGGAAATAAGGCGTAGGATTTCTCATTAGAGGAGGTCTGCCTCCAAAAAAAGAACCTTGGCCTCGTGCATAAGCTGGTCTACCCATACCCATTATATTTGTCTCCAATCTAAATCTTGAAACATCAACGACTCCGCTTGCCTTCTTCTTACTAAGCCTTCAAGTATCTTTCCACCAGCACGAGTCCACCGATTCATTTCATCTGGCACACGATCAAACTGACCACCATTCAAAACCTTCAACATCGTACTTTCGCCAAGGTTAGTCGGGCCAAGATTGTAGACCCACGCAACTAAAGAATCGAACTCATGCTGCTGAAGATCAACCTTAACCATATTGTTAATGTAACCTTCGTATTCATCCATCTCATCAGCAAGCATTGACTCTGCATCTTCTATTGAACAGGTCTGACCCTCTTCAACTCCTTTGGTATGACCAAATCCTATTGTCCAAACACCAACGCTATCTTGATAAGCAGTAGTTTCGCATCCCTCAAACTTCTTTATAAGCTCTAAACCATCTTTACTTATCTTCATATTAATTTAGACCTTCCACCTTCTTTAAAATCCATAGGCAAAAATCCAGCGCCTTCATAACCCTCATCCTTTATCTCTTGCTTTCTTTCTTTTTCTTGTTTTCTTTCTTTTTTGCTAGAAATAAATCTTTTGTATTGAGGGCCAACAGCGGGAGCTTCAATATTTCCAAGAGAAATAAGATTGTTTACCTTTTGAAGTTGACCGCTAATATACGGATCATTAGTTAATAAATCGTCTAACGCTGAGTCAAGTTCCTTAATACTAGGATCTTTACTATTTGCCGAGTAATAAGCACTTTCTGTTGTTTTATAACTTTGACTTTTTTCTTCATCACCAGTGGCAATTGCTTTTTTTTGAGCTTCATACAAAGCAGCATCCGCAAGACTTGCAACTGCTCTTTTAAAATCTGTTTTAGTCCTAGAGGCAAACACATCAAGAAGTCTATTGTTGGTTTCATAAAACGCATCTGAACCTTCAAAATGCCTATACTCATGTGCATACACTTGAGGATTTGCATTAACAGCACCAAAAGCCGAAACTCTATTACCAGGAATATCAATTTGTTTTCCGCCAGGAACATTTAATTTTAAGACTTCATCGCTTCCTCTTCTTGCCATTCCTTTGTAATCGTATCCTTTTTCTCTATGCTCCAAAGGAAGCGGAACAAGTGCTGCTTTACTAGGATCAATAGTTGATTCTTCAGGCATATAAGGGGCTATTTCAGATTGAAACTCAGTATCACCAAACTGCATTGCAGCCAAAAAATCTTGTTGCTGCTGATCGGTCATTCCTTTTGTGGCTTTTGCTAAAGACTCCTGAACCCTAGGAGTTCTTTTTAACATATATTCTGTTAACGCTTCATTCATCTTTAGAAGGCTCCTCATCTAACTCTTTATAGTATTTTACAATACTAATAACTTGTCTTAGGTATCTTTTAACCTCTGCCATATTAATCGAAAGGTTTTCATAACCCTTAGTTGTCAACGCATACCACACATTAGTAGGAGCATTACCTTCATTCAAATCATCTAAATAGGCTTGCATAAGCTCTGGGTTTAAAACAGTCCACTCAACAGGCACAGACTTAATATTGTTTGGAAGCGGAGGATGGTACATCGGAGCCTTTTTTACTACCGTAACAACCTCTACAGGCTTAACATCTGGTACATTTCTGCCAGATCCAAGTATTGAACAACCGCTAACTAGTAGCAGAACTGCTAACAGTAATAACTTCATCAAACTGATTTGGATTGGTAATTTCTTCAAGATCCTTCAACACCTCTTTTGTGCCAGTATTGATAATCTTCTCTATTAATTTTGGCTTTCTGACCGACAGCACATTCAAAGAATGCTTTGAAAACTTTTTTCTGAGATCAGTGACCTCGTTTTGAGCTTCCATATTTTGCTTTTGCAGTCTTTCGACTTGGGCAATCATAAGGTCTTGGTTTTTAATTGTTTCCTTTAAGTTATCGTTTTGCTGATCAATAGTACTTTCTAACGTCTTTTGATTCTGAATTGACTGTTCTAACCTTATTTGAAACGAATCCAATTCAGCTTGTGATCTGTCGTAATACATCTTAAAAGCACCAGACAAAAGCATTAAAGCAATGCCTAGCCCAATGCTTAACTTAAATCCCATCTACGATCCTTTCTTCCATTTGCTTGAAGGTGACTTAGTTTTGCTGGGAGACCATTTAACACGATTTGCCCAATAGGCTGCTGAGAGCTTACCTCTTTTTATATTTTTTGCATGGCGAGATTTAAACGCTTTCCTTTGCCCTGCTGTTTGATTTGTCTTTACACCTTGCTGCCCAAATCGAATAGTTTTAATTTTATCACCTTCTTTAGCCACAACTATGTGAGACTTCTTAGGATGATTAGGAGTGCGCTTGGGTTTATTAAATCCAGCAACCCCTGCTCTAGCTAATCTTGGGTCTTTTTTAGCAGGCATTATCGTTTCTTTCCTTTATGTAACCCGTGTTTTGCGTGTTGCTTTCCTTTTGCAGTAGCGGCTCTTTTCTTTTTGTTTGCTGCTGCCAGTTTCTTTTTTCCTTTTGCAGTAGATTTAAGCTTTTTAATGGTAGCTGCTGGAGCATAAACCTCGCCAGTTTCTGAAGACTTTTTGCCACTAGGAGTTGTCCATTTCTGCTTAGTCCACTTCTTTAACGATTTTTGAGATTTCTTTAAAGCCATTATTGATTATGCTCTTTTAACTTTTGCTGACGAATACGCTCTTCTATTTTTTTTTAGTCTCTATTCTTTGTTGGGCCTGTTTAGCCATTAGCTTTTGTACCCACCACCTTTAGCTTTATATTGCTTGGCAAGCATTTGCGCTTTACGAGCAGACCATTGACCAGGTTTGCCACCTTTAGATCCAGCTTTAATTTTATTAAACAAAGTTTTTCTCATAGTTGGCTTTGTATAGTTTCCAGCTTCGTTGACTTTAGATTTAGTTTTTTTCTTTGGAGGCATATTTACACCAAAAAGTTAATAGAATTTTCTCTTCTAGCATTATCCATTTGTATCTTGCCGTTTTTAGCAATATACAATGTAGCGTTCAATTGCTCTACCCTTTGTCTTTGCTCTTCGACTTGTAAATTTTCCATAAGTCTTTGATATTTTTGTTCAGCTACTTGCCGCCAAGCAACTTGATTAACTGGTGTTGAGGCTCCTATATCCATCATTTAAAGATTAATATTATCCCTCCAATAATTATAAATGCACAAAGTAACCCTATGGCGGTTACTCCCATGATTAACCATATTTGTTGAACCATTTTCTTACGAGCAGCGGCTCTAGCCTTAATGGCCTCCATTTGTCTTTTATGAGCCGCTTTCTGTCTAGCTTTAGCTTCATCCCATCTTTGCAACAGAGCTGGATCATGGATCACCAACATATCATGCAATGATTTTTCCCATTGATCGCGTCGATGTTTAATGCTTTCGAGTTTTAGCAATTCTTGAGATGACAAGTTGCTGATAACCGAGTCTTTCTTTTCACGCTCAAAAGAATCGAGCGCATCAGAAAACCCTTGCATCAACTCAACTGCTTTCGCGGCTCCATCTCCAACCTCGTTCAGTTTGTTAATAGCGGTGCTGATGGTACTAAGGATTGCACCTGCTGCTGCGACACTCTCAATTATCATGGTAAACCTCTACGGTTTACGCGACATATAGGCCGTAGCTCCGAAATACAAGCCTATAATAGAAGCCTGACTAAGGAACAACATATCGCTCAGCGAGGACAGGGTTGATAAACGAGCTTCTGGCACAAATGGAAATAAAGGCAATAATGAATATAACACCATAGAAGACATAGCCACCCAAGCAATTCGGCGCTGGGAATCTTGCTTTTCTTCTCGAAGATCTAGTTCAATCATTTGTGTAGCACGTTCAAGCTCTTCATCACTAACCGTACCATCCTGGTCAATATCGTATTTAGCCCAAACTGAATTTTCTTGTAACTTCTTCACCATAACTAATCCCAAAACTTTTGGTTGGCTCCAGCCATTACTGGCTTACAGTAAGCGGTTATGTTGTGTTGTTTAATTCCCCCTCTACAACTGACATCTCTGCAATTATGCTCTATCCAGTATGCAAACTGTTGGCAACGATGAATGTCTCGAAATAACATTTGCTCTGAACCCTGCGTTACGTTCCCCTCTATAACCGTAATTAGCATAAAGGCTAGTATCGTTCCCTTCATTCATAAGTACTTTGCGGCCACTATAGTAGCCACCATGAATGGATATACGCCCCAAATCATCATTTCAAGTTTCTTAAACTTTTCAGATCCTTCATCAAGACGCTTTTCTATATTCTCATATCTTACAGCGCACTCTCTTTGATGTGCTTTTATCTCAGTTAAAGCCTCTTGCGCCTCATCCATTAGTCCGACCTTTTAACAAATTTAACGCCAGCACCAAGCGGCTTTAGCTTAACTCCCTGATCTTTTGCCTTACCAATGTTTAACGCTGCAATCTCTACGATCTTGTACAGCCGACCAATCAACGCATCATCTTTAGGCGTAGGGGTCAGGCTGCATATGATCGATGCCGCACAAACAATACCCGTTACCACAGATATTATATTAAAAACAAAATCCATTACTGTTGCCCCGAACTAGCTGCTTCTAGCTGTTGAGAATACCAGTTAAATGCTGCTACATAAGTGTCTAATTGTTTTTGATTAGAATTAATTACATTGGTAATCTGACCAATCTGCTCTCTAAGCTCGTCCATACGAGCAGTTAACATCTCAGGGGTAGGGGGTAGTTGAGCAACTTCAGCCTCTTCTACAATCTCTGCATCTACAACTTCTTCAGTGCCTTGTTCCGTCATCTTCTACCTTCCATACATTTAAGTTTGCAGCGACAGTTCGCCGTTCTCCTTCACCCTCAAAAGGGTAAACCATATGTGTTAGCCAGCTAGGGAACATTAAGAACTTCCCGACTTCTGGCTTAATAACAAAACTTTGTGGGGGAGCTAAACGCTCTGTATCTAATAAACTATTGCGTCCGTAGCTAAACGCAAGGCAACCATCTGCGTTACCAGAAGAGTTATATAAACTGTACTCTGCGCTTCCCGCTGTAGGTTGATCTAGTATTTGTTGGGGTACTTTTGTCCAAGTAGTGCAGGAGACTCCCATAATGGTTTTAGTGCCATGATCGTGGATCGGGTTGTAGTCACGCTCGTAGCTGTGTACCGACCACAACTCGTCTGTAAGAACTTCTCTTTTACCTGTTAATGGATTACCCGATGCAGTACAAAACTGCTTCACATAGTCCATTGCCAAACCCTGAATTGTCCAATTAAAATCTTTTAGCTCTTCGCAATGGTGATCCATCGTAAGCTGCTGACCGTGTCCTATCTGACCTACTAACGTACCCGCATGGCTTTTGCGTTCCTGATCTACCATCAATTTATCAAGGTAGTCATTAAGCGTACCTACCATGTTTTCAGATAGTTGCGCTTCCAGCATAAAAACCGCTGGCAACGTATGGAATGTAAAGTGTTGCGGCTCCATTAGCTAGGAATCACAAACTCAGTATTAGGTACAGGTTCTTTGGCTGGATTCGTAATTACCGAATCGTATTGACTTGCAAACACCTCATCCCACTTAGCTGTTGGGCAAAGGTCTTCAAGATCTTTCTTAGTCCAATCACCTTCAGCTTTTGGAGTAAAGTTGTTAGTTGTTACATCATTACTTGTTTCACTAGCATTGATTGTTATTTGTTTTTGATTTGTATAATAATCATCTTTACCTTCAGTGCCTTGCTCGTATTTCATCACAAGATCCCAACGAGTAACCTTGCCATCATCACTGTACGGTTTAGCCTCTATTAATGTCTTCTTAATAGCCATTACTATTCTCCTTTAAGTTTTTTAATTTCTGCGGAAAGTTCTTGAACCGCTTTTACTAATGGCATAATCATTGCTTCCTTAGATACACCTTGTATTCCAGAGCTAGGGCAGTCCCATGCAGGAAAATTGGACGCTCCAGCACTATCTATTGCAGATTTAACTTCTTGAGCAATAAACCCATATTTGATTGTGTCCGAATCCATGCGGTTTTTATCAGGGTCATAAACAGAAGCCATGTGTGGATCAGACGAATCTAAATCTTGAGATTTCTTCCATTTATAAGTTACCGGCCTTAAAGAATCAATAAAACTAAGACCTAACGTACTGTCTTGCACATCGGTTTTTAACCTTGCGTCTGAATTGTATGTCCAATTGTTATTAGCAGTAAAATTGTTATAAACAATGTTAGAAGCTTTGCCAAAAGTAAAATAATTAGAATCGTTAGAAATATCGTGGCCGATAACGATAGCGTTGCTTGATGTTGCTCCTGAACCATTATTAGTATTCTGACCAATCATAATGTTTTGACTGCCTGTAGTTGTGCTGTCTCCAGCGTCTTTCCCTACAAAAACATTACTAGCCCCTGTTGTTGAACTTGACCCAGCGTTTTTACCAACGTAGGTATTATCAGCACCAGTGGTGTGTGAATAACCAGCATCTTCACCGATAAATGTATTTCTAACAGCCGTTGTTAAAGATAAGCCAGCTTGCTGACCAACCGCAACATTTTGATAACCTGTTGTTATGTCACTAAGAGCCGTCATACCAACCGCAGTGTTGGAGTATCCAGTAGTGCAGTCTTGCATTGCGGCATATCCAATCGCAGTGTTATCGTCTGCGTCGCTTGTTCCTTGTAAAGTATTTTTTCCAACCGCTACGCAGTCATCA
>VTLG01015366.1_pt1 | contig 12257 bp, 13 predicted proteins | sample 4694571 | NCBI WGS metagenome assembly VTLG01 (sample SAMN12604809, study PRJNA352737) | marine metagenome | biome: ENVO:00000447; feature: ENVO:00000209|ENVO:00000569|ENVO:01000036; material: ENVO:00002151; isolation source: viral sequences binned using virsorter ... | reverse complement strand
AATAACTTATGCTGATCCGGCCCAACTATCAGAACTAATAACAATTGTATTAAATGCTAATAGATACAAATCTAGTAAATTGGGAGTACGACAAAACCGAACTACAAAAGATACTGTATCTAGAAACATTCTAGATTAATGACTATACCTAAATTCGCAAGAGGAAAATTTGCTTTTAAAAATAAAGAAAAGTATGTTGGATTAAAAACACCAACTTATAGATCTGGTTGGGAACACGCATTTATGAGATTATGCGATGAACATCCTAACGTATATAAATGGGCAAGTGAATCAATACGTATTCCTTATAGACATCCACTTACAGGAAAATATACAATATATGTTCCAGATTTTTTTATTGTTTACAATGATAAAAATGGACGTAAACACGCTGAATTAGTTGAAGTAAAACCTAAAGCTCAAATGACTTTGGAAAATGCTGGACGTAGTCATGCAAAAAGAAAACAAGTTGTAATTAATACAGCTAAATGGGAGGCGGCAAACGCATATGCTCGTCAACATAAAATACGATTTAGAGTTGTATCAGAAGAACAATTATTTCACCAAGGTACACGTAAATAATCAAAATGACTAAAAAGTTAGAAGACATATTAAATTTACCAAACGTCAAAGAAGCATTTGCTCAAGCAGATGCAAAAGAAAAAACTAAAGATCAAAAAAATACTGTTAATGGTGTTCAAAAAAATGTTGATCCCGAAACTGCAAAAAATTTAGAAAAAACATACGCTGAATTTGATAAGATAGCTTCTGCTTTACCTCGTGTAAAAGGACTAGGTGAATTATCAGATTTAGAGCTAGATAAACTGGCTGTAGAAGCTGAAGAAAGTTATAAAAATTTAATGGACTTAGGTATGAACGTAGACTCACGTTATTCGGGTCGTATATTTGAAGTTGCAAGTACTATGTTGCGTAACGCCATAGATGCTAAAGGCTCTAAAATAGACAAAAAGCTAAAAATGGTTGAATTACAACTTAAGAAGCTTAAAATAGACAAAACGGGCAAAGACGATCCAGAACCAATAGAATCGGAGGGTATAATTATATCCGATCGTAACGAATTAATGAAAAAACTACTTAAAACAGATGACGCTAAGGCAGAGGATAAAGACTAAATACTTCTAATATGAGCACGTTTACAAAATATTTAACAGAAGCAACAAAAACTTACGAGTATAAAGTTAAAATAGCGGGAGATATTGACAAAGATTTTAGCTCTCGTATGGAAACTGCTTGTCAAAAATTTGAACTTAAAAAATTAACAGCAGGAAAGAAAACTCCAATACAATCGCTACCTTTGGACTTTCCACAATTAAAAAACGAATCAGTAACAATATTTGAGCTTACTACTTCTTATCCAGTTGCAGTAAATGAATTAAGAGAATATATTGCTGATTATATGAGAATTTCTCCAGCCTGTGTAGTTGTAAGAAAACCAGGAGAACCATCAGAAGAATATCAAGAACAAATAGCAAACGCAACAAAATCAGAATACAAAAACAAACTTAATGACATAGAATATAAAGATGCACCTAAAGTAAATGCAGAAGATTTTCATTCTACGAAAGCAAACATGAGTTTGTTAAAAGAATTATTAAAAGACAGAGAACTTAATAAAGAAGAAACTCCAAAAGAAAAAGAAAATATTACAACTAAAGAAGACGAAGCGGCTATGTCTCCTTTAAGTAAATCAACTAATCCACATCCAGATCCAAAAAGGAAATAATTATGGACATGATTGACGTTATTAGAAAAGCAAAAGTAATAGCTGAAGGCGGTATGTCAGATATACATATTGGTGCTCAGGAAAAAGTTAGTGAATTTGTTGATGCTGATGGCAATTTAAGTGCACCTAAACAAGATGTATTACAATCGTTAGAACAACAAAGAGCATCAGCTCCTTTTCCAGAATCATACGAAATTGAAACTGCAATAAAAATGGTACAAGATGATTTTGATGACAACGGTCAAGCAAACGCAGAATATGAACCAGATCCAGAAGACAGTATTCCACATGATGTAGATACACAAATGAATATGGACGCACCAGCAGAAGAACAACCAATAAAAGAAGCACCAAATCCTAAAAAAGAAGCTATGCAAACTCTTGAAGCATTAAGAGATATGGTTATGGAACTACCTATAACCGATGATGCTAAAACTTCGGCCCATACAGCATTAGATCAAGTGTCAGACGATATTATGATGGACGTAGCTACTGATGAAGAAGCAACTGCAGAGCCACAAGAAGAACTAAATACAACTACAATGGCAACAGAAGATAAAAAACCAATAAAAGAAGCGGTACAAATTTCAACAGATTCTCCAGAAGAAGCAGGAATGATGATGCAAATTTTAAAATTAGCAGGTGTCAAACCAATGGGTGCAGATATGCCAAGTACAGAAATACCAACTAACGACCCAGATGCAGACGCAGACCACGGTGAAGAAAATCACGATCATAGTCAATGTCCTGTATGTGCTGATGACGAAATGGGTTCTGGTGAAATGGGTAGAATGAGAGATGTTGTTACTGCTCCAGATGAAGAAAAAGCTGAAGAAACATTTGACAACGAACCAGATGTAAAAGTACAAGATACTGATTCATTAGTTAATACTCATTCAGGTGGTTTAAACAAACAAAAACAACAGGTAAGAAAAGAATATCCGGGTGATAATCCACTTGCAGTTAAGTATGAAACTGCTGAAGATAAAATTACTCAAGAAAATTTAACAAATTCATTGAGAACACAATACGAAGGTTTTAAAAAATCATATCAAGAAGCGGCAAAAGCCACTGAATCAAAAGCAAAACCGGACTTTTTAGACATGGATAAAGATGGCAATAAAAAAGAGCCAATGAAAAAAGCAGTTTCTGATAAAAAATCAAAATAATTCAACAACAACAAATCAAAATATGAGTGTGAACGGCAAAGTAAAATGGTTTAATCCTACTAAAGGATTTGGTTTTATTGCTCGTGACGACAAAGAAAAAGATTGTTTTGTTCATATTTCTGCAGTGAAAGCCGCAGGATGGAACGACCTAAAACAAGGTGATACAGTAGTTTTCGATGTTGATATACAAGCAAAAGGCCCATGTGCTGTAAATTTATCGAGACCCGATATAAACAGTTAGTTAAAAGCCCATTAAAATTATATTAAATACTACACTATGGCGTATGTTAGTTTAGATTCTGAGCAAATTAAAAAAGCTCATAAGAGACACAAATATACTAAAGAACAAGTAGAACAACTTGAGAAGTGTATGGATGTGAAGACCGGACCGTTGTTTTTCATGGAAACTTTTATGAAAATACAACATCCTACTAAAGGAGAAATGGCTTTCAAACCATATCCATATCAAAAAAGATTAATTGAAGCATACAATTCACATAGATTTTCAGTATCAATGCTACCAAGACAAACAGGAAAAACAACCTGTGCATCAGGATACCTAATATGGTATGCTATGTTCCACCCGGATTCACACATACTAATTGCGGCACACAAATACGCAGGAGCATCAGACATTATGTCAAGGGTGCGTTATGCTTATGAGATGTTACCTGGTTGGATTAAAGCAGGTGTAACACAATACAATAGGAACTCAATTGAATTTGATAATGGTTCCAAAATAATGGCAACTACAACAACTGAAAATACTGGACGGGGTATGTCCTTAACAATGATATATTGTGATGAGTTTGCATTCGTGCAACCACCAGATAAAGCAAAAGAATTTTGGACTTCACTATCTCCAACACTATCAACTGGAGGTAAATGTTTAATTACATCAACTCCAAACAGTGACGAAGACCAATTTGCATTAATTTGGAAAGAAGCAAATAAAAGATTTGACGAATATGGTAACGATAAAATTGTAGGAACAAATGGCTTTTATGCCATGAAAGCTCACTGGTCAGAACACCCAGACAGAGATGAAGCATGGGCATTAACAGAAAAAGCAAGAATTGGAGAAGAAAGATTTAGACGAGAACACGAATGTGAATTCTTAATTTTTGATGAAACATTAATTAATTCTATTACATTGGCAGAAATGGAAGGCACAATGCCTGTAGAAACTACTGGACAAGTACGTTGGTATAAAAGACCAACTCCAGGACATACATATATGGTTTCATTAGATCCTGCTATGGGAACTGGTGGAGACTATGCGGCTATACAAGTATTTGAACTACCAACATTTGATCAAGTAGGCGAATGGCATCATAACACTACACCAATGAACCAACAAATTAGAATATTACAAGGTATTAACAAGTATATACATGAAGCAATACAAGAAAAAGATGCTACTGCATCTCCACAAATATTTTATAGTATGGAAAACAATACTATCGGTGAAGCGGCATTAATGAGAGTTATGGACATTGGTGAAGAAAATATTCACGGTATGTTTTTATCAGAACCTATAAGAAAAGGACATAGACGTAAATTTAGAAGAGGTTTTAACACTACTGCTAAATTTAAAATTGATGCTTGTACTAAATTTAAAGAATTAGTTGAAAGTGGTAGAATAAAAATTAACTCACAGTTATTAATATCTGAACTTAAAGATTTTGTTGCAACAGGTTTAAGTTATAAAGCAAAACCAGGACAACACGATGACCTAGTATCTTCTTGTTTATTAATGACACGTATGATGAAAGTTCTCGCAGATTTTGATCCTAAAATATTCGAGAAATGGACCAACAGAACATCGGAATATACGGCTCCACTACCTATTTTTGGAAGTATGTGGGGATAGAGAAATACTATAAATACACTATATGAACCCAAAAACGTCACAAGACTTGTTTAATAAAATCAGATCGCAATTCTCTAATATACAAATAGGGGACGAAAGTGGTGTTCCAACTGCTGATCCAAGTGCCGCAGTATTCTTTGAATTTGAATTTAAAGAAGATGCTGACACATACGGAGCAGTAAGTATTAGCCTAGCAGACGGTGAAAATATGAAAGTATTTTATAACCGTAATTTAGTAGACAAAATAGACGAGGATAGCAGAGACGAATGGTATGCTTTCCTAAAAGAGCTAAAAGACTTTGCTATAGAGCATCAATTACGTTTTGATGTGCGTGATATAACGAAATCGAACCTAACGAAGCAAGACTATAAGAACATGGCAGATACGAACGCAACGGTAAATACTGATGAAATGTCAGAAGAAGTAAACAGAATTACAACATTAGCAGGTGTTAATGAACTTAACCAAGACCCAAAACCTTTCAAACCAGTGAGAGAAGGGCTTACAGGTACAGCAAAAAGATCATACGAAAACCTAGATAAAACAAGATTAATAATTAGACACTCAGGCAAAGTTGACGAAACAGTACCGGGTGCAAGATCAAGAAGAATTGATTCATTATATATTGAAAACGAAGATGGGGAAAGATTCAAATATCCATTAACACACCTAGCAGGTGCAAGAGCAATGATGAGACACGTTGCTAACGGTGGAAGACCACATGACGAATTTGGACAACACATTGTCAAAACATCAGAAAATATTGCACAATTAAATTCATTTTCTAGATACGTTTCACACAAAGATCAATTAAACGACAATGCTGGTGACATAATTGAGCAAACAAAATTAAAATTAGAAAACTTAAGAACGTATATGGTTAACTTGTCTAAACAAGGCCATTACGACGAAGCAAGTAAAAATTTTAAACCATCAGCAGTAGCAGAATTAAGTGATGATGAAAAAAGTGCATACAGAGAAAAATTTACATTAAAAAATCTAGACGATAGAGTTGAACAGGCTTTACCATTAATCCATAACATTATGCAAGAATATCAACCAGAAGAACCATCCGATAAAGATGCAAAAATGGAACCAATTGTAGACCATGGAGCAATAGTACAATCTTTTTTAACTAATCCTGATAAAAAATTAATTTTAAGAAAAGACGATACAGCAGATAAAATGTTATCAGTAACAAAATTTACAAACAACAATACAATGTTAGGTTCTATACTTTCAGACATAGCATCTAGAATGCTTACACAAGATGACAACGATGAAAGAGTTGCCAACTTTGCTTCTAGAGTTGCTGATGGTTTAGAAAGAGAAGGCGAATTGTTTAATGATCCAGACAGCGATTGGCCAAAAAATAAAAAAATTGCAATTCAATTGGCAAGAAGATACATCGAAGATTACAAAAAAATGAAAGCAGATCCTTCATATGCAGACGAAGTAAGAATGGATGCTGGTGCATTTAAACCAAAAGGTCATTTAAAGAAAAAAGAAGATGCTTCAGAATTTGTTGAATGGGCTGATGATGTAACTAATGAATATGCACAAGACAACTATCAATCATGGTTGGCAAAACAAGGAAGAGATGTTAAAAATCTTTCAGCAGAAGAACATTATAAATTATCTCAACAATTTAAAATGGATAGAATACAAAAAGCAAAAGATTTACATTCTACAAAAGGTCCTGGAGACACTATAAAATATACACCATCTACTGATAGTGAACCTGCTAGATTTGAAGACGGTACAACATTTGAAGACATTAAACCTTATGTATCAATGTACAAAGGTGATGATGGCAAAGTAGTACACGACGTATTAGACAAAGACGGCAACTCAGCATACAAAACAAATGATGCCAAAGACGCAATGAATTATTTGTCAAAAAACTTTAGTAAACTTCGTGGACCAGCACCTAAAGTTGGTGACTTCATTGATTCAGAAAAAGACCACAGAGAAATATCTAGAATAATGAAGCATGAATCAATAAACGAAGCAAGAACAAAAATAGTAACGGCTATTAAAGCCAAAGCAGACGGCGACAACGCACAAAACATCGCTGGCGTCGAAGAAGAAATTTCCAGAATCACACAATTAGCAAATTACCAATAATTTTTTACAGTCGACGTACTAATTTAAATAATATATAATTAGATATGAACGATTATCACGCGGTATTTGTATACACGCCATTTTCAAAAATAGATGCGATGCCTTTAGCACCAGCTTTACTAAAGGCTATATGCGATCAACACGGCTTAAGAACAACTACTTTAGATTATAATATTGAATTACAAATAGATTATAAGGATAAACCGTGGGGAGCTGACTTGGCTAGTTACCTAATGCACTTTGTAGAAATGCCTACAGAAGCATATGACTGGTATTGGAACTGGGTAGAAACAAAAGCAAAAGAATTAATTAATTTAAACTGTAACTGGATTGGACTTTCTTTATTAAGTTATCAAAGTTTATGTTTTACACACGACATTTGTTATACAATTAAAAGACTAAAACCTAATCAAAAAATAATTATAGGCGGCAGTGGTATAAGCAAAGATGATAATACACGTGTACCTTTTAAAAAAAGTAACAAGTATATGTCAGATATAATGTTAGAAACAGGTCTATGTGATTCTATTGTTATAAACGAAGGCGAAAATGTTTTAATTGACATTTTAAAAAATAATAAAAAAGGAAAATTTAATGCAGGTAAGCAATTAACACACGAAGAACTAAACGAATTACCCACACCTTCTTATATTGATTACAAAACAGACTTATACAAAGACAATTCTAAAATATTTCACTTAACAGAACAGGCAGTTGCCGCAACAATTACTGGATCAAAAGGATGTGTACGAAGATGTACATTTTGTGATGTATATTCATTCGAACCAAAATTTGTTTTTAAAGACGGCGAAAGAATTGCACAAGAAATGATAGAAATATATGAAACACAAGGTATTACTCATTTCATGATGTCGGACTCTCTTATAAACGGATCTATGAAAGCATTTAGACAAATGAATACAGCACTTGCAAAAAAATTACCACGAACTATAAACTATTATGGCGAATATATTGCACGACCTAAAGGACAAACAACAGACGAAGATTATCATTTAATGGCTGAAGCAGGTTGCAAACACGTTATTGTTGGTATTGAATCTGGTAGTCAAGCTGTTAGAGATCATATGAAGAAAAAATTTAGCAATGAAGATATAGATATAATGATTCAAAGTCTACATAAAGTTGGAATAACGCAGGAATGGAACTTAATGGTAGGATACTTAACTGAAACTAGAAAAGATTTTGAAGACACAATGGCATTAGTAAAAAGATATAAAGATATTAAGTTTCCAAATATGATTGTTAATCCTACTGGTATATTACATATATTTCCAGGCTCACCTTTATTTGATACACATATGAGACAACTAGATATTGAATTTGAGAACATTCCAGAAGAAGCTGTTGGTTTAAAATGGGATTTTTGGTTCACAAAACAAAATCCTGAAAATACATTTGAAAATAGAGTAGCATGGTGGAATGAGTTAATTGACTTCTGTTATGAGCATGACTACATGACAGAGTATCGTTACAAAACTAAAAAGCATCTAGCCAAAAGATGTATTGAAGAATATAAAAAAATATTAAGCAAATGATACAATTAACATTTGAAATTATTAAAAATAATAAATTGCCAAGAGGTAAAATTGTATTAAATGGTAATGTTTTACATAATAATTTTTATGATTTTACAACGTTTGACATTAAGCCTAAAGTTGGCAGTAATGTTTTAGAAATAACTTTGGATAATAAAATTGAAAAAGAAGATACTGTAATGCAGGGCAATAAAATTGTTAAAGATGTGTGCGTAATTCTAAAAGAAGCTAAATGCATGATTACTAAAGAAATATTAACCAATCTTGATATTGACAGTTCTTATGCAACAGAAAAAGGCGAAAAAATAAAAACTTACGGATACCTATCGTATAATGGTACCTATACTTTCAATTTTGATTATCCGTTTTTCGTTTTTCAAAAGAAAAAAGTATTTTACCAATAATAGTAGTAGACAATTCATAAATATAGTAGTATATTATACGTAATGTTTAATATACATTTAGGCAGAAAACAAAAGCATAGGCAAATAAGGAGGCTTACATTATGGCTACATTGGCTGATATAAGAGCGAAGTTAAAATCCCAAGAAGTGAACCGCTCCACTTCTCAAACAGGTGGCGACAACGCCATTTATCCACACTGGAACATACAAGAAGGAACAGAAGCAGTTATTAGATTCTTACCAGATAAGGATCAAGGTAACACGTTTTTCTGGACAGAGAGAAATATGATCAAACTACCTTTCGCAGGTATTAAAGGTCAAACTGATTCTCGACCAATCCAGGTACAAGTACCTTGTATGGAAATGTACGGAAAAACTTGTCCAGTACTAACGGAAGTTAGACCATGGTTTAAAGATAAAAGCATGGAAGACATGGGCAGAAAATATTGGAAAAAGAAAAGTTATATTTTCCAAGGTTTTGTTGTTACTAATCCGTTAACTGAAGATGCAGTACCAGAAAATCCAATTAGAAGATTTATAATTGGACCACAAATCTTTAACATTATTAGATCTGCGTTACTTGATCCAGAGATGGAAGAGTTACCAACTGATTATGTAAAAGGTGTTGACTTTAGAGTTAATAAAACAACTAAAGGTGGATATGCTGATTACTCAACATCTAAATGGTCAAGAAGAGAACGTGCTCTAGAAGAGGCTGAAAGAGCCGCTATCGAAAAGTATGGTTTACATAACTTAAATGACTTTAGACCAAAAGAACCATCAGAAGCAGAAGTAAAAATAATCAAAGAATTATTTGAAAAATCTGTTGAAGGTGAGGCTTATGATCTTGAGAAGTATGGACAATACTTTAGACCTGCAGGCGTAGGTGCTAGAGTATCTATACCAACAGCAAGTAGACCTGCTCCAGTTGAGAAGACTGCTGATCCGGTAAATGCAGAGGTAAAAGTTGCACCTGCACCACAACCAGTTACAGAGTCGGCTCCAACAGCAACAGCTCCAACAGGAGATAGTGCCAAAAGAGCAGAAGATATCTTGAAACTTATAAGATCGAGACAACAAAAATAAACTGACATTTTACCAGGGCCTTAATTGTTGACAGTTGAGGCCTTGTGTAATATAATAAGGATAGGATATGACAAAACCATTCGACGCAACAAAATTTAGAAAAAGCATAACAAAGTCTATACAAGGACTTGGCATAGGATTTAATGATCCAACTGACTGGATAAGCACAGGAAACTATGCGTTAAATTATTTAATAAGTGGAGACTTTAACAGAGGTGTTCCACTAGGCAAAGTAACAGTACTAGCAGGAGAGTCAGGCTCAGGCAAATCATTTTTAGCATCAGGCAATTTAGTACGTAATGCACAAAAAGAAGGCATCTATGTAATACTAATTGACTCTGAAAATGCATTAGACAAATCATGGCTAGAAGCACTTGGTGTAGATACTGACGAAAAGAAACTATTAAGATTAAGTTTATCCATGGTAGATGATGTAGCAAAAACAGTTTCAGATTTTATGAAAGGTTACAAAGATGAACACGCAGACGATAAAGAAAACGCACCTAAAGTACTAATCGTAATTGATAGTTTAGGTATGTTACTAACACCAACTGATGTTAAACAATTCGAAGACGGTGAAATGAAGGGTGACTTAGGTAGAAAGCCGAAGGCACTAACGGCGCTAGTGCGTAATTGCGTAAATATGTTTGGGTCTTGGAACGTTGGACTTATAGCAACTAATCACACATACGCATCACAAGATATGTTTGATCCTGATGATAAAATATCAGGCGGACAAGGATTTATATATGCAAGTTCAATTGTGATTGCAATGAAGAAATTAAAACTTAAAGAAGACGAAAAAGGTAACAAAATTACAGAAGTTAGGGGTATTAGAGCGGCTTGTAAAGTTATGAAAACTAGGTTTTCAAAACCATTTGAAAGTGTGCAAGTTAAAATCCCTTACGAAACAGGAATGGATCCTTACAGTGGATTAGTAGACTTATTTGAGAAAAAAGGTGTACTAACACAACAAGGAAACAGACTAAAATACGTTGATTCCTCAGGAAAAGAGACTTTAGAGTTTAGAAAAGCCTGGGTTGGAACCAAATTGGATATGCTTATGAAAGATTTTGATAAATTATCACAAGCATCATCACAAGATGACCAACTTAAGGATTAACGAATGGTAGAAATGACCCACGAAGATATCGAAAGATTGTGGAATTCCGTTACACACTTCATTCCTGATAGACAAAAACAAGACGCGGCTGTTGACTTTGTTAGAGCATTAGACGACATTGGCGTTGAGCATAAAGAAATTAAAAGTATTGGAGAATACGATCCAATACTAGAAAATGCTATCGAAACTGTTTTTGAGGATGAAGAGGACGACGAAGTTTACGACGATCGATATGATAATGATTAATTGGTATAACGAAGTAAGTAGAGACATTAAAAAGATTCCAGAGTGTATAAAATACTTTGAAACTGAATTAAACAACGCTAAAAGAGAAGTTAGAATATATGGTAACCTCGAAAAAGCTAGTGCGTCACTTCCAGGAATAGTTGAAGAAAGATTTGGACAATTACAACAAATAGAAGCAATACTTGAATACCTTAATATTGAATTACGTAGATTAAGATCCAAAACATTTAGAAAATTTTTAGAAAATTATAATAGAGCATTGTCCAGCAGAGATGCTGAAAAGTATGTTGACGGCGAGGCAGACGTTATTGATATGGACAAACTTATTAATGATTTTGCACTTTTAAGAAACCAGTGGCTAGGCATTACCAAAGGGCTAGATCAAAAACAATGGCAAATTACAAACATTGTTAAATTGCGAGTAGCAGGTATGGAAGATGCCAATATCAAATAGAATAATCCTTACAGACGTAGACGGTGTATTATTAGAATGGGAGAACCATTTTACTAAATGGATGATATCACGTGGACACAAATTAAAAGAAAATTTTAAATCTGAATACAATATGCAAAAAAGATTTGACGATCATAATTTAAATATTAAAACTGAAATAAGAGAATTTAATAAAAGTGCTTGGATGGGAACACAACCACCAATGCCAGAATCTCAAACTTGGGTAAAATTATTACACGCAGAAGGTTGGACATTTATACCAATTAGCTCACAAACATCTGATATTCCTGCACAAGAATTACGTAAAAGAAGACTAGAAGAACTGTTTGGTGAATATGCTTTCTACAATTTTCATATACTTGATACAGGACAAGACAAAGATGATGTCCTTGCAGAATTCCACGGAACAGGATTATGGTGGATTGAAGACAAATGGACAAATGCATATGCTGGATTAAAATATGGCCTTAAACCT
>VTLG01011913.1_pt1 | contig 12257 bp, 15 predicted proteins | sample 4694571 | NCBI WGS metagenome assembly VTLG01 (sample SAMN12604809, study PRJNA352737) | marine metagenome | biome: ENVO:00000447; feature: ENVO:00000209|ENVO:00000569|ENVO:01000036; material: ENVO:00002151; isolation source: viral sequences binned using virsorter ... | reverse complement strand
AAAGGTGTTTTCGATCCCTGAATCGTCCTGCACGTCGCCGTCGACGTCTTCGTCCTGGAAGTTTTCCAGATCCGCCGACTTGCTTAACCAGAATGTCTGAGGGAATTTTGTGGTATTGGCCAGAGCCAGACGCTGCTGGATGAAGCCCACAACCGAGGGCCAGCCGTTGAGATCATCGAACTTGCCGAGGCGCCATGATGTTGTTGCCGTGGTTGCACTGGCATTGGGGCCTTTTATATCTGCCGTCACCGAGGTGGCGGACGCCCGTGCCGTGATCTGCAGGAAGGTGTAATCGTTGGCCGCGTCCTTGAAGCGGATCAGCCGGCCCACGTCGGTCGCCAGAAACCCTGCATCATCGTTAATTCCTGTTGCTGCGGACGCTGTCACCGTAATTCCGTTTCCAGAAGTTGCCGAGAGGCCGAGCGTTGTGGCGGTGGAATTCTCGGCCAGCCACGGCCCGTCCTCGAGCAGGACCTCGAGCAGCGACCAGGCTGCATGGCCCTTGCGCTCGAGGCGGTAAGGCCGGGTTGCGCCGCCAATACAGAAATAAATAACGTCTGCCGATTGCGCATAACTTAAATTGGGGAGGTCTGCCTCCGCCCACGGCGTGGTGATTTCAACCGCGGCGTTATCAATAACCGAGACATCGTCAATGGAGATCGTCTTGGCCTGGGCGTTCTCAAATTCAAGATGGAAGGGAGAGGCGGTGGGAGTGAATTCTATGGTATGGACGCCGGTAAACTTCTTGGTGTCGGCATGGTACTGGCTGCCTCCTGCCGAGGAGCCGACGCGCACAGTTATATAGTCGCCGGGATCGCCAACAACAGAAAATCGGATGACGTGTTCCACGTCAGTCTGGGATGTCGTGATGGATTGATTGGCGCGGGCCTCGTTACCGGAGCCGTTGCCGACCAGGTTCATATCGTTATTTGTGCCGTCGTGGGCAATGCTGGATCCGCTGCCGGAATTGCGTGCCGTCCAGCCGGTTATGTTGGAGGCAAAGGCGCCGTTGGTGACGGCGGCGTCGGTATCGGCGACCGTGATCTGGGCCTGGTTGCGGTAAAAGCGCATGGTCTGCGCTCCGAGCTCGAGGACATATGCCTGCGTGCTGGAGAAGACGAACGGCGTCAGCCAGGGTCTGACCGAGGCGCTTTTCGCGTCGGCGATATATCGGAAGCCGGGACGGAAGGTGAATCCGCCTTGCGGGAGGGGGAGGAGGTTTTGAAAGATGGCGCCGGCGTTGTTGTACTTGTCGAACTGGACGCGCCCGTGCATCCGTTCTCCGAACTCGCCTGCATTAAATGCCTCCTGTAACGGATGGATCTGCGGCATTTACGAAATCTCGCCCGGCTCATAATAATGTCTCTGGCCTGAACGGATATTGACCCAGTCGGACTCGGGGAGCTGATCGGCCATATCCTGAATACTGTCGGCGGACTTGGCTGTCGGCAGATCCTCGCCCACATACTGTTCGTACATTTCCTTTGAGAGAGACGCGGAGCCTGAAAGCGTCACCGCAAGGCGCGAGGCAATGATCTTGGAAAGCCCCAGTCTGAACGTCGCCGGCATGAGGTTGGGATCCTCGACCCGCGCTATATATCTCAGAAAGAGATCGGAGGCGTCGGAATTCACCACGCCGTTTTCGATCTTGTAGGGGATGCGGTCGCGCCCTGAAGAATTATTGTGGACGCTGACCGCTCTCAGGAAGTCACTGGGGAGCTGGTAGGAATAATCCCACTCGAAGGCGGGCGTATCGGTGAGCTGGGCGAGCTTGACCCGTTTGGTTGCGAAGTTCCAGTTGTGGACCTCGAGCATGGCGTCGCGCATTTCATCGAAGATAATCTCGCAGGCATTGGCCTCCTTGGTGCCCTGCTCGAGGGAGGTGATCTGCTTGGAATTCTTGATGAGCTGCAGTGCAGCGTTACAGATGCCGACTTCACTCGCCATGGGTTACTCCTTATGCGGCCTTGGCTTTGGCCTTCGGTTTTTTCGGTGTTGGCGCCATTGCCTCGGCCTCTACCTTGGAGAGGTTCTTGGCAATGACGGTGTTGAATTCATCGATGACCGACCATTTTCCAGAACCGGTATGGACGGCACACATCTTCCTGGCGTCCTTTTTGTCGGAACTGCGCCAGGCATCTAACTGCTGAACAACCGTTGTTGAACGATCGATCTTGACGACCTCGAGCAGTCCTTTCGTATAGGAACCGTCCTCCGAAAAGGAGACAACGTCGATTTCGTCACCGACCTCCAGATACTGGGGGGCGGAATTGTGAAAGTAATTGTCTTCCAGCAGCCATTCGGGCCTGTGCTGGGTTGAGTAACGAAGGGTGCTCGCAAACTTGAGCCTCGAGATATACTCGAAGTTTTCCGGACTTGAATTAGCCATATAATGGGTCTCCTGAAAAAGAAACGGCGTCGGGGAATTATGAGCGCCAGCCGTCTGTCCCGCTCCCGGGTTGAGACCAGGGCCCCGTATTCCCGGACTATAAAGAAACGGGAGTGCCCGAAAGCACTCCCGCAGGCGTTGAGCCTTAGTCGGCGTCGGCTTCAGTAATGGCTAAACCATTACTTACGTCGACAACACCTGATGCGTTAGTCAAAACACTAACGATATCTGTCGTCGGTGTATTTGAGTCCACACAGATTATGACGTCCCGGACGGTTAGCATGTCCGAGGCATCATTAAAGTATGCAGCAGTATTCACAGTCGCGATGGCGTCAGCACTGGTGTAGTGCCAGAGCTTGAAACCATTTCCATGGGCGAGCTGCGTTAAGTTAGCAATTGCAAATGCCATTATTCAGCCCTCCTTAGGATGTTGCGACAGCGGTTGTATCGTTACTGTTCGCTTCGATAACACCTGTCGTATCGATTAGAACAGCCTGACCGCTCATCATGTGGTTAACGAAATGCGAAGCACGATCACCGTGCCAAGTGATGTCCGCCGAAACGGAATCATTTGAAGCCACGTTTCCGGCATGCTTACCAGTTGCATAACCGATAGCACTTTTATGCCAGACGTAGTGTTTCGCAGTAGAAGTACCTTGACCTTCGAGGTTCGGGTGCATGCACCATTTGACTCCCATCCAGTCCTTCCATTTACGGTGGCCAGGTGCGCCTTCGGTAAAAGGCAGCCCGTTTGATCCAACGTAATCAGCGGAAGCAAAGGAATCGACCGTCATGGCCTGTGCCCACATACGCGGGGACACGGCGCCGTAACGCTGGCCGTCGTTAGGTACTGAGTTTGCGTCCAAAGCCTCGACAAACGTAATCAGCCCAGCCTGGATCGCTGCAGCACTGGTCACCGCAATGGTGATCGTGCTTTCAGAAGTTGAATCCAGGATCGTGGAGATCTGGGAATCAACCTTGCGACCGAGGGCATAGGCACCCGACTTGGCATAAGCCATGCGGGCATCGATGTTAGTCTTGGCTTCGTCCAGTAGATCAACCCAATCGCCAGCGTAAAAATCTGCAAGCGTGCAGGAGGGCTGGGTATGGGTCGCGTTCATGGGAGTTATTTCCCCATGTCTTGACTTGGTCGTGGCAACGCCAGTTCCAAGTTTCTCAAAGTAGGCCACCGATCCTACAATTCCATCTTTGGTGTAAACAGCGGGGCGCAGCATCGAGCCTTCCCGTTGGAAAACGAGATGCACGTCCTTGTTATAATCACCAATAAATGCGGTGCTTATGGATGTTGAAATTGGCTTATCCTCCAATTTAAGTTGATGGGAGAACAAACCGCCGTCGGGGTAGCCGGATCGGTTGGCGCTGCGGGGTGCCTTTCGGGCCGCAGCACGGGATCATTTCCAGCGCCTTCAGGGTATGTGTTGGTGATCGACGGGCCGCTTCCGCGGGGTGCCGCCGTCCTCACCCTATCAGGAGATCATCGCTTCAACTTGGGCTTTGATTTCCTAATTACTTTGGCCTTTTTTTTGGCCGAATTCTTTTTACTGGCCGAGGCTTTGATAAAGCTGCGGGGCATGGAAGTAGACATCTAGTCACCTTGTCCCTGGCAGCAGTCGCCGTCGGCTATACATTTACAATCGGCGCACTGATAGTGGCCGTGCACAAAAACTTTGGGTTTATCGCAGCCACACATGGGACATCGTTCCTTGTAGGTTTCCGGGGTTGCGACTTCACCAACATTCACCTCATAGTCTTTCGCTTGGTCGGCTTCTTCTTGCCTTTCTTTTTCTTTTTGGCTGCAGCAGCAGCGGCTGCCGCTTTCCCTTTCTTGGTATAGGGATAATGAACTTTTCCGACCTGAGGCAATGTATTATCTCCTTTGAATTAACCGTTTGGCTGGTTTGAATTAAAGACTGCTTTGGCAAATCCCGTTGGCGTTGCGCTGCGAAACTCCTTTGTGTCTGGCCGCGCCCATGCATGATGCATCCTGTCGTCAGGATTTACCTGATCAGGATGGTCAGGCTTCGGCATTACAAAGCCGTTGCCCGTCCAGAGACAAGTCTTCTTGGTGTACTCGTCATCAGGGCAAAGCCCACAGTATTCCCATGGATGGAATGAATAATCAGGCTTTCGCCAGTAGGTTGAAATGGTACTGACAGGATTTTCTATAAGATAAGGTGCGCCAAACCAGTCGGCCCAGAATGCAGCACGTTCAAAAAGTGTAATTGAATCTGCAAGTGCGCCAAGCCCCTTGCCCTTGAACCATCTTGCACCGCTTACTGCCAGATGGTCGCATGGCGGGAAGGCCGCAAAAAATGCGACACCTTGCTCAACCACTTTTCGCGGCGGAACCCATGTGCGCATGTCGGCTTTAATAAATTCAATACCGTTGCGGGCTCCTGCATCGACATCGATGTCAACGCATATTGCCCTGTAGCCGGCCTCGACCCACGGCTCTGCCATACGTCCCGACTTTTCGAAGACGCCCACATAGTAACGTGGTTTATCGGTTACGCGGACACGGTAACCCTGTCTACGCGACACTAGTCACACTGGGTAATGTCTGTGGTTCCTCGCTCTCGAGATCAGCGTCGTCGAGCTCGTCTTTTCCCATAATGACCGAATACCGCCCGTGATGGTTGGCCTCCATGCTGTTGAGGACCCTCCACCCCTTTTTTATGTAGACAGGCACAAGAGAATGGACAACGTATAGAACATACATCAGCGCCCCGGCTTCGTAATAACGTCGCTGTTTGTCTCTATCCAAACATGGGCGCCGCAGCTCAAGGGCTTATCCGGACTGTAAACGACCTTTGAGGGGCCGGTCAATTCGACCTCATGCGCATATTCGTTGGATTTGTAACTCTTCACCGTTAACGGTGGCTTGTTCTCGCCTGCTTTACGGTTGCGCCGAATAACATGCTGGTTAACGTGAATCCGTTTCTTCATCAGTGCCCCAGCTCCGTATTCATTTTTAGGGCCTCCTGATAGGTGGAGCACCTGATTTGCCGAACCTGCTTGAGGGCCGCCCCGAGGTAGGTTTTGACGGCGTCCTCGATCCGGGAATAGTCCCTGCGGATGATATCCTCGCAGATTTTCTTTTCACTGTAGGATTCAGTCCACTGGATCCACCCCAGTGCCGGGGTCCTGGTCGTCAAGACCAGAACCGAGACGAAAAAGAGCTGAACCATCTAGAGCAGCAGAAGCAGGATAATCGACAAAAGCATTATCTTCATGCCGCTCCTATGTTTCGATCGCCGAACAGTTGTTTGGAAAGCTCACTGCGTTCCGCATCCAGACGTCTGGCCTTGTCGACCTCGCCGCGGCGATGAGCGTCATAGATCTGGTCACTGAGCTCGTCGTAACTTTTCTGTATGTCCTGTCCGGCTTCGGTGCCGGCCACTCCCATCTGCAGGCCGCCTTCGGAAACCCTCCGTCCGGCTTCGGCCGCCATCCGTGCAAAGTAGGGATTTGAACCGAGCAGCGTGCCGTCCTTCAGTTCCATTTTCAGCAGATCCTCGCCGCCATACTGTTTGACGAAATCCTGCGCGAAATTCTTGTTGCCGTCATAGTCTGAACCCCATTCCTTACGCAATTCAGCCTCGGCCGCTTCCTGATGTTCCCTGTCGTACTTTGACATGGCTTCCTGGCCGGCAGCTTCCTGCCCCCAGTACCATTGCAGTGCGGCCTCGACGGCGGAACTGGATGCGCCTGCCTTGTGCATGGCCTCGGCAAAACCGTTGACACGCCCCTGAACTTCCTCCGAGTTATAGATCTCGTCGGGGTAGTGCTCGGGCTTTGGTATATTGTACCCGGCGACTTCATCGGGAACGCCCATGGCCTTCCTGAATTTATTTATATCTTCTTCTGAAGCATCTTCACCGGGCATCTTCACCCGTGACGACAGTTCAGTATTGGCTTCGCGCAATGCCTTGGCCATGGCAGCCGGCGAGGTATATCGATCGGCGAGCTTGCGGGTTGCGTCGTCGTCGATCGCCTCGCGCCAGCCCTGATCGGCTGTTGATTCTTCAGAGGTCTCTTCAGAGCCCTCGGGGGTAGCCTCGGCAGCTTCCGCTACGTTAGCGCCTTCGGTTTCTTCTGCAGTCATAGTCTATAGTCTCTCCTATATTAATGTCGGGTCGCGGAGATCGGCATAGAGCGCTGCCTTGATTTTGGCAGCGATCTCACGCTTACCGGCCCAACGTTGCAGTAATGCCGGATCTACCGGCGGGACCCGGCCATCCGGATCATCGGGATCGTCAATTTCGTATTCACCGCACCACGAGAGCAGCAGGAACATTATCTTCTTGCCTGCTCCGGTTTCGTCGTTCAGAAAGAACTGGCGAAAAAGTCTGGCGACATCGAGCCCATCCAGCTCGGAAACACCGGCAACGTCCGCCAGTGCCCTGTTGAATGCTTCAAGATCAGGCTCGGGTCTCGGCTTACGCTTGATCATGCAGGAACGGGTTCAGCCTCACCCTCCAGCATCGGAGCCGGAAGTTTACCAAGTGCGCCTGCCCCTCTCTCCATGACATCCATCATTTCCTGTTGTTGTTGGGCTTGGGCGTTGGCTTCCTTGATATCCTCGACGGTTGCGTCGTCATTAGTGAGCTCGGGCGGGAAGTCGTTGGCCTTGGCCACGAACTTTCCGATCTCGTCAAAATTGAACCGGTCCAGTATTTCGGGTTTGACCTGTGCAAGGTTCAGAACCTTGTCCAGACCCTGGAAGACGGTGGCTTCTTCTATCTGTCTTTTTGCTTTCTCGATCGGCGAGGCAAACCTGAAGGTGACCGAGGTCCCCTGTATCTCTTCAGGAATCTCCTCGGGGGAGCCAAAGGCGCCCTTGCGCATCATTATATTAAAGGCACGTTCCACAAGAGGACCGCTGTATGAACTCTCGAGGGATCCAAATATGGCCCCAATTTCCCGGACGAAGGTTTCGCGTCGAGCCATCACTTCAGTGGCTGTCATCTGTGGACCGTCAATCGGCAGATCCAGCACGTTTTTATAAAACATGGCCATGACCTGTTCTCGAGCTGCAGACTGTGCATTAAGACCCCAGGGGATCTGTGCACGGCTTTCCATTTGCCGGAACGGATCACTTATGCCGAGGTTGCGGATCGCTTTTGCATCGTAATATGAGACGCCGCCTGGCCGCATCTGCGGTGCATTGACCAGACCGTCGGCCGGCAGCAACCAGGGCGGATCCACGGCGCGATGTAATCCGCGCAGCATGGTCTTGCCCATCTGTTGCAGTGTTAAAACGTCGGGCAATGCCAGAACGCCAACGCCTCTTCCGTATACTTCTCCCGATCGCGTATCCCAGCGGGGATGGAAGAACGGATACTCGGGGTAGCCTTCTTCAAGAACTTCATGTTCGCTGTCGACATCTATGACGAGGGACAGCACCGGCATCTGCAGGTTGCTGTCTGATCTCGGGTCGTACTCGGACCGTTCCTTTACGCACCAGATGAATTCAAACTTGTTATTCTGGTAATCGCCCCTCTTCATGTTCTTGAGGGCTTCCTTCGTCTTCTCGCCCAGATTGTCCTCGCCCCAGCGATCGGCGGCCTGTTTGCAGGTCAGGAACTCCGTGACATAAACGCCCATTGGCTCATTGTCCGCATCGGTCTCCATGTAAATGTTCGCCATGTGAAACGATCGAAACGAAAAGCCGAGCTGATCGGAACGCAGCCCCAGGTATCCGGTGCCGGTGCCAAAGGTGACCAGATCGTCATCGATCTCACCGGTGGACTGAATGAACCGGGCTCTCGGGTTATAGAGAGCCCGCCATAATTTTTCTTCGGCATGCTCGATCCACTCCTTGACCGGTCTGGCGTCGAGCAGCTCCTCGTCCTGGGGGACAATGTCGAACCATTTCCCGGGCGCCGAGGACTTGGGTCGAAGCATGGCGCCGAGACTGTTGACCAGACCGCGTTTGGCAAGGATCGGAACAGTATCGAAGATCTTTTCAGTTCTCCGTGCCGCATTGACCGTCTTGTTGACGAAGCCCTGCCGCTCGGGAGAAAGAACACTGGCCACCTCTTCCCAGAGCTGGTTAAGCTGGGCCCGTTCACCCTTCTTCTGCCGCTGTGCCTCGATTATCTGCTGGGCGCGGTTCATCAGCCAAGCAATGTCCTTCGCGTCACATTTGGATCACCGGCAACTCCCAGACCGGAGGTTGTTATTGTCGAGGGGAATCCCGTGCGTCGTTGAGCCTGGCGCCTTGATGTCGTCCGTGCGTCCTGAACTTCCGGCGCCGTCTCCTTGACGGGCAGGGGCGGCGGAGGTGGAGGCGGAGCCGGTGGAGGCGGCGGAGAAGGCGAAAAGGCTCTCATAAACCCTCCGCCCGGTAGAACTAAATGCATGATCGTAATATCCTCTTGTAAAGCTGATACGGTGTAACAACCCCGACATGTCCAAGCCCCAGAGTCGCCTTCACGATGCCGACGCAGTTGCTTAAAACGAGGGGCAGTCTGGGTGCGCCGCCCCGTTCAACCTCGAGAACGGTGCAGCCGTAGGTCTCGTAATGTGTTTTCAGATCGAAATCGGCGGCGGCTATGACCTTGACCACGGTGCCGTCGCGGCAGCCGTTGATCTCTATCCAGTAGTCATCTGCCCGAACGGCACAGAAACAATGCCTGAAACCCTCCTTTAAGAGTGGATCTAGAATATGCCCGCCCTGATCGTGAAAGATGACCAGCGCTTCAGCGCCCGAGCATGTCATAGTCCGTCACCGGCTTTGGTGTTCCCAATGTATCGCCGGGTCTTCGTCTCTTGTCTTGTGCTCCCATGCCGCCTGATGCCCAGGCGTAAACAACCGCGTCACCTCGATCGGGTGAACGACCGAGGCGTTTAATGCAGTCTGTCTTGGCCTCCACATATATCTTGGGCGGCTGTCCCGGTCGTACTGTATAGGTTGGCGTTGTCAGATCAGCCTGAAGCGCAGGATCCGGTGGCAGCGCGATATCAAACCCGTACTCAGGGTCCAGAGCCTCGCGCAACATCCACCACATTTCACTGCGGTACGTTGTAAAGCCGAAAGAACCGTCCCGGGTATGCGCCGTACTTTTCTCAGAACCGTTGCAACCTTCAAACGGCAGACCCGCATTTTTAAGCGCAGTTTCTGCATCGGCGCCGATGCCGATATTGTCGACACCAACGACCGCACCTTCTCTAAGCATGCCTGCAGCAAGGACGCTGACACTCGTACCGTCTGGCGTCTCGCGCCCAGGTACAACCTTAAGATCGTCAAACCAGACTCCATATCTAGGTGCAAATACCGTATTGTCCTTGCCTCCCCTGGCTACATCGAGCCCGATAGAGGTCATGGAGTGTTTGGGTTTACCCTGACGCCATCTCTCATGGGCCTCGAGCACCCAGCTTGTCGGTATGACCTGCCAGGTATCATCTTCCCTGGCCGCCATGAAATTCCCGTCTCTTATGGCAGACCTTAAAGGTTCCGGCATTGCATCGAGGGTCGACTGATATCCCGTATCAATAAGAAACGGATTGTCGCTTAACGCTGCCGGTATATATGTCCGGCTTTTGGGGACGTAGGTTGTCCCTTCTATTTCGATCGGTGTCGCATCGTCGGTCTCGAGATCATTTCCATCCGGATCGGTAATAAACCATCGAAGCTCACCGGGTTCTGCCGGGTTCGGATGGGTCAGATCCAACCAGGGTCTGAACATCCCTATGATCCATTCGCCTTCTGATCCGAGCGGCGGATTGGATGCAAGAACGGTGCGAACTCTTGTATTACTCTCACCGCCGAGACTTTCATCTGCAGCCCGGTTCCAGCCCATTAAGAAACGGACCACTTCCTCGGTAAACTGACACGCCTCATCAAAGGCCAGTAAATCGTGCGGGTTGCCCTGCCAGGTTTCCGCCCTATCCATCTTTGCTGCCGCGCCAAAATCAATGACACGGTTGTTAAACTTGAACTGCGCCGGCGGTGCTGAGTTTAATCCTTTTCTAGTGCCGGCAATCTTAACGACACGTTCGATCAGCGCTCCCAGGTCGGTGTACTGCGGCCTTAATAACAATGTTCGTTGGTGCTGGGTCAGTGCCAGCCCGGCAATCAGGTCGGTTTTTCCGCCGCCCCCTTGCCCCCCATATAAGAGAACGTCCGCCTTGCAGAAATAGGCGTCGGACTGCGGCCCGATGTTGGGCATCCATATTTCGTTTTTTGTTCGGTCGAGAACCTGCTCGGCTATGAGTGCCTTTTCATTTGCCGGCAGTCCGTTGAGCCTCGAGAGGATCTCATCAAGGGTCTGCGGCATCTGTGCCTTTGGAAAGCATGAAGCCTATGCGTCTAGCCAGCTCGAGATCCGAAACATCGAACTCGATAGCACCGCCATCAGGACCGGAATGTTCATGTCTCTCGGCGCCGATGCCGTGAATTTTTGCTTTCCCCATAGTTGCGGAGATCGCAGCCGACTCTCTTGAGCCATCCATTGCCGAAAGTCTCGCGTCCTCCAGCTCATTCGTCAGACTGTCAACGGTCACGTTATGACGCTGAACATGAGATATCTGCAGCTCCTGAACACGGGCCACGATGCTTTCATTTGCTTTCAGCCTTATGCAGTTGCCTCGGTTCGCTTTATAGCCGGCATCCTGATAAGCCTTATCTGCAGATTTGCCTTCAACCAGCCCTTGCGCAAACATTTCCCACTTCTGGTTTTTCAATGCCGGCATCAGACCACTGACATCCACCAGAAGACGAACGCAAAGATTGTGAGGGCTCCAAAGGCCAGCATTACTTCCTTCATATCAAACATGCCTTATGTCCCCATGCTGGCCTGTTTCCAGAGGGGCGTTTTCTTGCACTCACGGCAAACCCGTTCGCCAAAATGGTTTGACATGAATTCGGTCGAACACATAAGGCACTTTCTGTTTTGGAATCGCGAGGCCGGGCCCTGCGGTTTTTTGAACTGGTCGTACGGTCGCATCAAAGTGTCGAATTACCTTTAAAAAAAGACCGCCTCAAAATGGACATTTTGAAGCGGTCTAGTTATCAAAACAGGGAGGTAGGTTCTCAAGATGAAGGAGCTGCGGCTGCCGAGGAGACGAAGCCAGAAGGCAACCTGCTCACAATATCCTGAGAAACTAGCTTAAACTACTATATGTTGTGTTTCACTGTCAACAATTACTATATATAGATGTCGTGCTGCTTTCTCGAGATACGGAGGTGGCAAAAACAATTTTCTGCAAAATACTTTTTCGTAATACCACATGGGACACATTGGACGCATTGGACGCATTGGACACGCCTTTAATTTCCGGTGATCAGGGGATGACGTCGGAGAGAATAAGGCTATAAACAAGCGAAGTGACGGGGGATTTGCGGTGTTTGCGGTGTTTGCGGGTTTTGTTTTCACCCCCTGGTAAATGGACGTTACCCATTGAACGTCAATCTTATATGCGTCGATTTTACACCCCGCAAACCCCGCAAACCCCGCACCCCGCCCGAAGGCGTTTCCCGACCGCCGCTTACACGGCATGAAGTTACTGTCAGAATTCAGTTAAAACCGTAACACCGTGCCAGCATGTCTAGTGCCGCAATCAGCCGGCCCTTGGCCTGATGCGTATTGAGCGCCTTGCCGTTACATTGCTGCCGCGTCGCATGCTCCCGCAGCGACATCTGATTGCCAAGACAATCCCATAACACCGCACCCGCTATGCCTCCAAGCGCATCCAGTACAGCGTTCACCCGTTTCCGTGCATGCAGTACGCTTGCGATAAAATTTTCACGTTGATGCCCGCTGCCCGAAACCCTCTCCTGCATATACGTTCCGTAATAGTCCCGCATCTGTGATCCTTCGAAGTCGAGCTCAAAACGCAGACC
>VTLG01007327.1_pt1 | contig 12258 bp, 10 predicted proteins | sample 4694571 | NCBI WGS metagenome assembly VTLG01 (sample SAMN12604809, study PRJNA352737) | marine metagenome | biome: ENVO:00000447; feature: ENVO:00000209|ENVO:00000569|ENVO:01000036; material: ENVO:00002151; isolation source: viral sequences binned using virsorter ... | reverse complement strand
TCCTTTTGCGTAATCATCTAAAATTCCTTGAACATCTGAACCACTAGCGAAACTACCGGTTTCTGACTCTACTACATAAGAAGAACTTTCTGCAAGTATTTGGTGTAAATCAGAACCACTAGCAAACGCTGTTGTATCTGTTGTTACATTTGATAATCCAGAACCATCACCTTTATAAAAACCAAATGATGCAGTTGAGGTGATTGAACCACTTACATCTCCGGTTATTTCTATTGAACCACTAAATCTATGTTTATCAGTTGTATCATCACCAAATTTTGTTGAACCGGATGCAAATATAATTGACTCAGAAACAAACTCAGTTCTAAATTGTTGTGCAACAACTGAACCAGATGTTGTGATATCACCTTGAACAACTAGTGTTGCAAATGATGCAGTGTCTGAATTTTGTAAGAAAGAACCTGTGTTTGTAGAAACCACATATGATGCACTTTCTGCAAGTATTGTTTGTAAATCACTTCCGCTTGCGAAACTACCAGTATTTGTTGAAACCACATATGATGCACTTTCTGCTTGAATTATTTGTAAATCACTTCCACTTGCGAATATTGTATTGGATACTGATATTGTATCACCGACAATTCTACCAAATGAACCAGTGGATAAAATAGAACCACTAATATTATTAGAACCACCACCTTGAAACGAACCACTAATTGCCGCTGGGTCTGCAACATTTTCTAAATCACTTCCGTCTCCTAAAATTTTACCAAATGATGCTGTAGAGGTAATTGAACCACTTACACCACCACCAAGAGTTAAATCATCACTTCCGGAAAATAATCCTAAAAAAGAACCACTAACACTTGTAGCATCAACACCGGCTGTAACTCCGGATAATTGAGAACCATCCCCAATATATGCTCCAAATGAGGCTGTTGAATTGATTGAACCACTAATGTTTCCTAATGAACCGGTATCGGCGTCTACTAAATAAGAACCACTTTCATCTAATATTTGTTGAACATCAGAACCTGATGCAAATGAACCGGTTTGTGCTTCTGTTAAGTTTAAAAGATTACTACCGGTGGCTATCAAGAAACCAATAGATGAAGTTCCTACTGATGTAAATCTATCAAATGATGATGTTGAACCTAGTGATGCTGATAAATTACCACCATAACTTAAATCGTCCATTACATTAGTAGAACCTGATATATGTTGGGAACCGGATAATTTTAAAGAACCGGTTATTGTTGCGTCTGTTGTTAATACGCTTTGAATGGAGTCATCACTCGAACTTGAGCGATGTAAATAGATTTTACCGTCATTAGTATTGACTGCTAATTCACCTAACTCTAAAGATGATGTTTGCGGTGTTTTACCAGCGACGGCACTTCGTTTTAATTTTATTACTTGAGCCATTTGGTTTTACTTATTTTATATATAAAATTGACTATATTTATAGTCAGTAATAAATATAAGAAAGTTGAAAAGTTTAGTATTTTATTTAATAACTTCCACCATCAATTTCGTCAGAAATTACCCAACCACTTCCGTCATATTGAACTAATTGTCCACTTGCTGAAGCGGCTGGAACTAAATCAACGGTTTTGTTTGTATGATTTACAAAAACTAAACTATGACTTACTGGTGAAGTATAATTTAAAGTTAAATCATTTCCTACTTGTAATGATGAACCTGATACTTGAAGTCCTGCTTGTGCATCAATTCTACCTGTTGCATCTAATTGTCCATTTACTATAAGGTTTTGGTCATTTAAATCTAGTAGATTTGTATCTGAATCTATACCGATATTAGCTCCGTCATCAATGACAATACCCCCGTTTATCGTTAGAGTGTCGTCAGAAAGAGTTAAAAGGTCTAAGTCACTAGATACTCCGACTCTACTACCGGAAAACACCATATCACCGATATTTACCGACCCACTAAATGCGTGTGTGTCATCTTCAGAATTACCAAATATTTGAGAACCTGATGCAAATATAATAGATGATGAAACAAACTCTGTTTTAAACTCTCTAGCAATAACTGAGCCAGATGTTGAAATATCTCCAACTACCGTTAATGTTGAAGATATAGAAGTTGTTCCCATAGAACCAGTTTGGTCTGACATCATATATGAAGAACTTTCAGCAAGTATTGCGTGTAAATCACTACCACTTGCGAAAGAAGCAGTTTGGTTTGAATTTACAACTTTAACTCCTAGTTCTTCTATTCTTGCAAATGAACCAGTTGAAGTTAATCCACCACTTACCGAACCAAGAGTGTCTAACCCTCCAACGATAGTTGCATCACCGGCTACTTGAAGTCTGTTTCCTTGTGTGCTGGTTCCAATTCCTAAATTACCAAGTATAAATGTATTTTCTGCTACATCAACTCTACCAAAAGAACCTGTTGAAGTAATGGAACTTGTTATATCACTTACTAATGTTAGTTTTCCTAATGATGATGTTGAATTGTTATTTAAGTATGAAGCACTTTCTGCAAGAAATTGGTGTAAATCAGAACCACTAGCAAAACTACCAGTTTCATCTAATGTCACATAACTCGAACTTTCTGCTAATATAACTTGTAAATCACTACCACTTGCAAATGAACCAGTTTCTTGTTCCAATACATAACTTGAACTCTCAGCAAGTATTTGGTGTAAATCAGAACCGGTTGCAAATGGTAATCCTGTTACATCAACTAATTCTAGTGTTCCAAATGATGCTGTAGAAGTAATTGAACCACTTACACCACCAACACTATCTATTGTTAATAGAGAACTAGTTATTTCGATTGACCCGGTAAATCTGTGTTTATCGTCTGTTGTATCACCAAATATAGTAGAACCACTTGAAAAACTTTGTGTCACATTTGTTACTGACGAGTTTACTATATATTGTTGTGCAACAACTGAACCTGATGTCGTAATGTTACCACTAACAAATAGTGAATTGTGAATACCTAAACTTTGAAAAGACGAAGTGTCTGAAAATTTTATAAAAGAACCTGTTTCAGATTCTACTACATATGAAGAACTTTCTGCTAGTATTTGATGAAAATCAGAACCTGACGCAAAACTACCGGTTTCTGACTCCACCACATAAGATGCACTTTCTGCAAGTATGACTTGTAAATCAGAACCACTAGCAAATGAACTTGATTCTGATTGTCTAACATAGGTGTCTAAAATACCTTGAACATCAGAACCACTACCAAATGAACCTGTTTGAGATTCTTTTACATATTGTGTTGAAGCTGATGCATAAGAACCAGTTGCGTCCATAAGTGCTTGAACACCAGAACCACTAGCAAATGGTGAGTGAGTTACTGATATTGTATCACTTTGTAATCTACTAAATGAACCAGTTGAAGTGATTGAACCACTAATGTTTTTATCAAACTCAACTGAACCAGTTACATTTAGTGAACCCGTTATATTGAACGAACCTGATAAAAATTGTCTTAACTGCTTTCTTTTTAAATCGGCCATTATGAGTCAAACTTTCCGTGTGCGATGATTTCATCATCTGATTCTAAATTATATCCAATACCACTAACATCAACTTTTAATAAAAATGATGTTCCTTTTTGTTCTACTTCTATAGCATTATGTTCCATATATTGTCCGTTCATAAAGAATATAAAATCATTTTCTGATGTTGCTGTCATACCGATTGGTGCTGAAGCTGTAACTGCTTCAAAACTTGCTGTTGACGAACCACTTATTCCTGCGGCTACTTTTACAAAATTCTTTCTTAAATAATCTGTTCCTGATGAACTTACACTTCCGGTTAATTGAGCGTTTACATAAGCTTTTGAAACTGCTGAACCTTGAGCTGATGGATTAGCTGGTAGTCCTAATACTTCTCCGTCTCCACTAAATGTTAAGTTAGCGGCTGAACCCATTGTTGAAGTTGCTAAACTAGTGATTGTTTTATTGGTTAATGTATCTGTTGTTGATGCTCCAACAATGTTTATATTACTTCCAGCGGCGTTATCTATAGCCCATCTGGTTTCACTATGGTCAAATACTAATTGTGCATTTGTTGAACCTGCTCTACCAACTCTTAAACCAGCATCTGTTGATGATAAAGCTGTTGAACCGGTAAAATTTAAATCTATGATTGGGTCTTCTACTGCAAATGTTGATACATTTTGAAATGATGAAGAACCTTGAACAATTAAATCTCCATATACTTTTACACTACCGCTTGGAAATCCAGTAGTCAATACTTCTATTACGGTGTTGTTATTAGCATCTTGGATTACTGGGTCTGTCGGGTGTGCTATCTTTACTTTACCAGCTGTTAGTGTGTTGGCTGTTCCAATGTTTAAACTACCGGTTCCAAGATTATCTATGTTAACCTGGTCAAATTCTAATGTGTGTAATCCAGTTAAAGAACTTGTTGTTGCTGAACTTTGTAAAGTCAAACCACCTGATTGTGGGGCTTGTGCTTGTGTTGTTAAATCAATTAAACTCATACTGACGCCTCTCTTTGAAAACTAATTTTTATAGAAGACTCACTTCCGTCTCCTGTCGTGGTGGGTGGTAAAAACCCCGTATCACCAGGTGATATTACCGAACCACTTTTTAACTCCATTCCAAAATTATCAAATGTTAATTTATGAACTCTAAATTTTGTTTGTGTTGTATCAATAAAAAAATCTGCTGATGCTGATTCAGTTTGGTCAACATTTGACAATTGTTCGATACCATTAATAAATATTCGTAATGAACCATTTCTGATACGATAATTCTCAGCTATTGTTGGTGTAAATTCATTATATTTAGTTGTAGAATCAGTTCTATCTGAAAATACAAAATGTTCAAGTTGTTGATAATATCTTTCATTACCACTTGATAAGTGAATTAAATCTGTATCCACGGTTGGAATACCATTTTTGTTATCAAGAGAATAATCTAATCTAACACTTCCGGTATCATTGAACATAATTCTATCACCAGAAAACTTAGATTCACTTACTGGAAATGTAAATTGTCTTGTTCTTCCTTTTAAACCAGTTCTTTTATCTATTTCTCTTTGTGTCATTATGTCATCTCACTTTGAAATATTATTGTTACGAAATCTGTGTTTTTTATTGTGAATCCTGAATTGTCTGATTGTCTTTTTCTAATCACCACTTCTTTTAAAGAACTTGAAACAAAGTAGTCAAATCCACTTGTAAATCCTATTTGATTATCTGCTGATGTTAATTCTAGTCCGTTTAATTTTACTTGAACTGATTGACTCATAATTCTTCTTTCTGATTCTAGTGTTGGTTGATAAACTTGTCCTTGACTTGCAGATAAAGATGATGATTGACTACCACTTACTCTAAATGATTTTAAATTATAGATTGAGTTTGCGTTAGAAACTGATAATAATGCTTTATCATCTTTTGATGATGTTGGTTCACCAACACCTCTCATTACATAAAAAGTATCACCACCAAAAGTATTAGTAAATTCTAAGTCTTGTGCTTGATTACCGATTCCGGTTGATACACCTCTGATAAAATCTGTTGCACTACCTAGTCCACTTGGTAATGATGAATTACCTGTTGTGAATATTCTTACGGTTTCTGCTCTACTATCAGGTGAAAATACTGATGATATTGATAATCCACTTTCATCATTTACAACAACTTGTTTTGGTGAGAAAAATCTTTGTGTATTTAAAAATTCATTGAATGCTTCAGGAATTAAATATCCTTTAAAACTCATATTAAAATTTGTTTTAATAATTCTTTCATTATCACCCATTTCTGTTGCATCTTCAAAAGAATCTATTGATGATAAAAATTTAAATTTATTTGGTTCACCCCAATATGCTCCTTCAGAAAAGTTTATCTGTTCTATAATTCTGTTCATTTCTTCTATGTAAGGTGTCCAAACTATTGCTTCATAATTTAGATTCATATAATCAGGAACAGCAGTGGTATAATATTCTTTTGAATTTAACAACCCTTGAACAACTGAAAATCTGTCGTATCTTTGATTTTGAGAATATTTTTTCTCAAATGTATAAAATTGTTTTGGGTCATTTGCATCTAATTTGTCTACCGGTAATGATTCGTTTGTTTCCATAGAAACTCTACGAAATACTATTAGTGGTGTAATTAATTGTCCTTTGACATCACGAACATAACCTTGTTTTTGTATTGAGTTCCACCTTTCAGCATTAGCGTAATAAACTGGAACTTTAACTTCTTGTCCATTGATTGTTGTCATTGGTTTTATGACTTCATTGAAATAATACATTATAGCCGCATCAACATCCATTAAACCAATAGATACATTTTTTACATTATCTTTTCTTTGGTTTGTTTCAGAACCTCTACCTCTTTGTAGTCCTCTGTTGAGTTCTCTACCTTTTAGTCTTCGTTCTGTTCTTGGTAATGGTTTTGTTCTATCGGCCATTATTCAACTCCTAATTCCAATCCAATTCTTTTTGAATATTCTTTTTGTGTATTGACAATACTATTAAACGATTCTGGTAATAAGTATCCTTTCATACTTAAATCAAATGTTGTTTTGATAATTCTTTCTCCTTCAAATTCTGAAGCGTCTGTGAATGTTGAAATACCAGCTTTAAATTTAAATTTATCTGGTTCTCCCCAATAAGAATTTTTCGACCAACTAATTCTCTCTATAATTTTATTCATTTGGTCTATATAAGGTGTAAATACAATACAATTATAATTTATAGTAACATAACTTGGAATAGTTACATTATAAGCTTCTTCTAATGGTTCATCATTTTCAAACAATATAGAAGTTTGTGTAAATCTATTTTCTTTGGAAAATTTATTTTTAAATGTGTAATTAGATGCTTCTGTTGCTGGTTGTAATGAAGGTGTTAGGAAAGCATTATTTGATTCTCTTGATACTGATGTTCTTTTGAAAATTAAAAGTGGTGTTATGAATTGTCCTTTGACATCTCTCAAATATCCTAGTTTTTGAATTGATTTCCATCTCTCTGGATTTGCATAATAAACAGGAACTTTAACAACTTCACCATTATCTATTACCTCTGGTTTAATTACCTCTCTAAAATAATACATAACAGCGGCGTCAATATCTAATAAACCAACTGAATAATTTTTTACATCATCATCTCTACGACTTGTATCGAATCCTCTGTTAAAATTAGTTTGTGTTGTTAATATTTCTTCGTTTCTTGGTAAAGTTTTACTTCGTTCCATTAAATACTTCTCACTTCTTCAATGTTAAGATTACTTCTTCTTAACAAGTTAGCACCACAAATGACTGAATGAATATGTTGTCCGTCAAGTTGTTCATATTGTCCACCAACCAATTGGTTTTCATTTATATTGTTGATTTCCCAATAAGCAGTAAACCATTCAATCACATCTCCTATTTCCAATACTAAACTTACATCTCTTAAAGATTGTCTTACAAATGAAAATGTTGCATTTTGTCGTAAATCTGGTCCAAATTCATCTGTGTTAAATGCCATATCCTCAGCTTCAACCAAACAAGCCATTTCAACTCCTGGTCTAAATACCTTTCCGTCTGATGTTTCACCATACATATTGGTTTCTGTATTGCTTGCAGATATTTTGTAAACAATTACAGTCTGGTCAATGATTCCACTATTGGCATTGTTTAAATCACCGATAAGTTCTTTGTTAAACCTATCGAAAGTGTCTAAATCTTTTTTACCATAAAATCGTGGATTTGCCATTTTCTCACTCCTAACCTATGTAGATTGGATATGGGACTTTTTTAAGTTTTTCTTGTAGGAACTCTGATTCGTCTTTGTCTGCTTCCATAAGTGCTTTACGAGAAGATTGTTCAAGTATTTCTCTGAGTTGTGTAACAAGAGCTTCTTTTTCGGCTGACGCTTCTGACCTTAAAGTGTCTCCGTCTAAGCTTGTTTCAGCACCAGGTATCGGGATAGCTCCATATTTACTCCTTACTATACCTAATAATTCCTTTGTTAGTGCTAATCCATATTTTCTTATCCATTGTTTCCCTACATCATTAATATTTGTAAATTTCATATTATCGTAAGGAACATTGGAAAAGTCGGAAATTACATCTGAACTTCCTGAATGTTCCGTTATTAACGCATTATCTCTATCTGAACGAACTACATATTCAAAATGTAATTTATAAGATGAGTCTGGTCTTGGGAATATTCTTAGTTTATTATTTCTTAATTGAAATGAATATGCTGATTTTCTTATTTGGTCATTTAACTCAATAGCTTGTAATCTCAACATATCTGCGTAAACTGGCATCATTAAGAATGTAACTGCTGGTGAATAATTACCAAATCCAAATTGGTCTAGTAAATTCATTGTTCCAGCACCAGTTCCTGCGTAAGGGTCAAAGTATCTTTGAACTGCTGGTGTTTCTTCATAAAACACTCTTTGTAGTTCTATTGCATTACCACTTTCACTTACATCAGCCCATAGAGCATTTAAATCATAACTTTGAGAACCACTTACCACATCTACTGAACCTGATTTTACCTCGACTAAACCACCAACTCCGGCTTCTGTTCCGTAAGCTTGTGATAAGAATACACTTCTCCCTAAATTCGGGGTTACTCTTTTGTGAGTTAAATTTGATGATGTTGATTGACCTTGTAGTGATAATAAATTGTCTTTAATGTTAAATTGATTTATTTGAGCACTATATTCAGATACACTTTCCTCTAAACAAGCGTAAAATTGTGAGTCTTGTAATTCTACATTCATTAGTGGATAACCTAATCTTTGTGCACACCAAGATGCAAACTTTGGAGCTTCTGTTTGAAACTCTGAGTCTGTATCATAAAATCCAAATGGTGTATTACCACTAACTGCTGAACCTGAACCAGGCCATATTGGTTCTTGAGCCATATTTAATTCTCCTTAATTTGTTCTAGTAATAAATATAACGAAAACCAAAAAACCCCCAGCGAACTGGGGGTTTTTCGTGATAAGTATTACTACTCGACTATGTAATGTTATTTATTACACTTTGTCTACATCAGCAACAATAACTTTACCATAGAATTCGCTTCTGACCATTTTCTTAGCGTATCTGGTCATCACGCCTTTTCTAGGTGTGAAGTTAGTTGGGTCGTAAACAAGTGGTGTCATAATTAACGGCACATATGGTGAATACACAGCACCTGTTTCTAAGAAGTTTGAACCTCTAAATCCAACAAGGATTTGATTTTCAGTCATATATGGGTTCTTGTATACATTGAATCTATTGTTTAATAGACCAACTTTTTGAACACCCATAGCGTATGAACTATCTACTGCACCATCTGAAGTTGTAGCATATCCAGGAATAGATTCTAGGATTGTTGCTGTTTCAGGTGATATAACAATAAAGTTAGCTCCACCTCTTAGGGTTTTTTGGTGAATTGCATTAGATACTGATTGTATCTTGTTTCCAAGTGTCTGGAACCACTCACCTTTTGTGTAAGCACTTGCTTGAGTTGCAGTGTTCTTAAATGATGAACTTGAACTTTCATACTCACGACCTACAAACGCTGAGTAATATTCTGTTTTAGCGGAAGCACCTGCCATCAACATATCAAGTATTTCTAAATCAATTTCCATTGAAATATACTCACTTAATAGTGATGTTAGTTCTGCTTCAGCGTCTACTGAATGGTATGCGTTTAAGTCTTGAGCTAGTTCAGGAGTCCAAACTGCTTTTAACTTACGAGTTTTCGCTACGATAGCGATACTTCTTAATGCTATATCGATTTCTGGTATACCAGCGTCTGATTCAGCTGATGTTCCACTTGGTGTAGCCTCAAAGTCACCTCTAGTTGTATCTGTTGGTGCTTTGTGGTATTTAAATACAAGTTCTACTGATTTATTACCGAACGCATCAGCACCTGTTGGTGTTGTTGGGTCGACAATAAATACTACATTTGCTCCACTTGTTTTTGTGTGAGCTGGGTAGAATGCATCTAATTCAGAACCTCCACTACCACTAATTTCAAAAGCTCTAACTCCGTCAAAATCACCACCAGATAATACTGATTTAGCGATTGTGACTTTTCTTAAGTCTGTTAAAGATGAACTTAGTGATGGTTCAAAGTCTACATCTTGGAAACTAACTGATGCTGTTGTGTAAGAACCAGTGTTAATAGTTACTGATGTATCATTGATTGAATATCCAAACTTACCTGCACCATATAAACCTTCAGTTGCATCACCAGAAGCTGATGTTACACCGTGAACATTTTGGCCAGAATCAAAGTTTGCTTGTTCTGTTCCATATCTGAAATCGAGATAGAATATTAGACCTGATGGTAAATTCATTGGTTGAACTGACACAAAGTCTTGTGCAGCTAACTCACCAAAGATTCTTCTTACTAATGGTAAAGCAACACCTGACCATTGTTCGTTATTAGACGCTGTTCCTACTTGTGAAGCTTCGTTAACAAGTTGATTTGCTTGGTTTTCAAGCAATACTGCCATTCCACTTCTTTTAGTTTCAGTATCAATACCTTCCAATAGACCAGTTGGCTCCCATTTGTCAACTAATTGTCTAGTTTGTTCTAGTAATTGTTTGTGCGGATTGTTACCATCAAGTAACTGACTAATGTTGTTTATTTCTGACATTATTCTCTCCGATTAATATTGTTTAAATTAAATTTGCCAATTTCTTAAATCTGTTTTTCATCTCTTGTCCTTCAGAAAGAACTTCTTTCTTAGGTTCAGTTGATGCTACAGCTTTAGAAGCTTGACCTTTACTTTCGTTTACTCTTTTATTACCATTACCTTTAAAAGATTCTGCTAATGTAGCGTAAACTAATTTGATTTCTCTCAAGTTTTGAGCGCGGTCGAATTGTTCTACAACTCTAAGTTTTTGGTTGTTGTTTAAACCAAAACCTCTAAACAATTTGTTAGTAAACAATAGTTTAGCGTTCAATAGATTTACTTCGTTTAATTTCTCACGAAGATAACCGATTGTATCTTTGTATTCTTTTAGTTGTGTTTTCATTTCGTCCACTTTATCGTCCTCGTCTTCATCTTGATGCTCTTCTTCTGATAGAGCTTTGATTACTTCTTCAAGGTCGATATCTTCGTCTACTTCGTCTTCATCTTCATCTTGATGTTCTGCTTCAACTACTGGTTCTTTGACTACTTCGTCTTCTGAATTTTCATTTCCACCTTCTTCATCAGCACCTTCACCTTCTGGTCCTTGTGCTCCGATTTCAGATGAGTCCTCTGCGCGTTCTGAAGGTTCTTTGTTTTCAGCATCACCTATTTCTGATGAGTCGAGTTCTTCTTCAAGTTCTCTGATGACTGATTCTAAATCAAGTTCATCTTCGTCATGCATATCTTCGTCATGCATGTCTTCATCATCCATATGTTCGCCTTCGTCTTCAAGGTGTTCACCTTCGTCTTCCATATGTCCTGCTTCTTTGACTTCTTCTTCGTCTTCGTCTTTCATGCGTTCTTCGACTTCGTCTTCTTTTTCTCCATGCATTCTTTCTTCGACTTCTTTCTCGTCGTCATGCATTCTTTCATCAACTTCGTCTTCTTTTTCGCCATGCATTCTTTCTTCGACTTCTTTCTCGTCGTCATGCATTCTTTCGTCAACTTCGTGTTCGCCTTCTGCTTCCATATGTCCGTCTCCGCTTCCTACCTCGCCTTCACCTTCACCATATTCTTCATTATCAGGCATTTCTTCTGATTGAATTTTTTGGGAAAGCATGTTTTTTAAACGCGGTGTAAACGCTTCCTCAAGAGCTATTTTAGCATTCTCTAATGCGGTTGCACGAAGTGCTTTAGCATCAGCGATTGCTTCTTTTAAAATATCATCCATTTTATTTCTCCGTTGGAATCAATATAGTTATTGGGAACTATAATATAGTGTGATTAATTACAATATATGAACTAGTCGATTGACTGATATTGTGTTTACATATAAATATAAAATTATGAAAAAATTCGTCTTTTTTTATTGATTATTTGATAATTTTCTATTATTTATTCTAGCTCTTTTTTTCATTTCTCGTTTTTTGACTGAAGGTTTAGTGTAGAACTCTCTTTCGCGTAGTTCTATCATCATACCAGAGTCTTTTACTTTTTTTTTGAGTTTTCTTAGAGCGTATTCTATTTTGTTGTCTTTAACTATAACCTTTAACAATTTAACCTCTTAATCTGTTTCGTTTTCTGCTGAGTAATTTTTATCTACATAATTGAAGAATTCTTTTTTCTTATCACCTAATTCTGCTGGTGAATCAACTCCAAACTTTTTTAATGCACCTCTAAAGAATTTTGCATATTTAGTAT
>VTLG01010138.1_pt1 | contig 12263 bp, 12 predicted proteins | sample 4694571 | NCBI WGS metagenome assembly VTLG01 (sample SAMN12604809, study PRJNA352737) | marine metagenome | biome: ENVO:00000447; feature: ENVO:00000209|ENVO:00000569|ENVO:01000036; material: ENVO:00002151; isolation source: viral sequences binned using virsorter ... | reverse complement strand
ACTCATGATAACCGTAACGTCTTCTGCGTTATCATAGAGCGCGTCTAAATACATCATGAGCATCAATGAGGTGTGCCTGTCGTGATTGCCTCCCATGAACACGACCTCGACGGGAGCGACAGCCCTTAGACTGTCGATATGCTCCTGTGCCAACTGACAACCCTGCATCAGAATTTGTGCCGGACTGCCAGCCATGTCCTGAGCCGTACCCTTGGTAGTGCTACCAAGGTCGTTGTCAACGTGAAACCAGTCGGAACCTGCGGTCACGTATATCTTCTCAGGCTTGCCGGGAAGTCTGCTGACCAACTGACTCGTCTTCTCAAGCAGCCTCTCCCTCGCCTCATCGAAACCGTACTCCTCGCCTACCTCTAACTTCCAGCCGTACTTGCCGTAATGCAGGTCGGTCGGGGAAATGACTACCGCGTAATCCCTGTCGGCATTTTTCATCTTGAATGGTTTGACGGCTACTGGTTTATGATTCACCATCAACTCCTTGAACTCTTTACCTATGCTCTCATTCAGATACCTGTATGCGTTAGCCTGCTTCTCGATGTCTCTCCATCGCTTTGCCTCGGCCTTGTGCATTACATCAAGCCTTCGCATGGCAACCATCTCGTCAACCATGTCATCGACGGTCCGCATCTTTATCTCGTGGTCAGTGAATGGGTCCATCGCGTGTCTCCACTTGTGTATGCGCACATATTCATTTAGCAGCATGACTGGTATGTCGAAATTACGCGCCATGTCATCGACGGTCATGTTGCCGCCATCTTTGGAATACGCTCTGCGCATGGCCCTATGCTTCTCACCCTCGACCACATACATACCGTCAACCGCATCTAATATGCAGATGTATCTGTCGTTGGACTCGTCATAATAGAACTTGCTTGCTATCAGTTCCGGTTCATCAGAGTATTGCGACGCATCTCTTTTGAACTCATTACCTTTCTTGACCCAACGCTGTATAGCCTTGCGCCATGCGTCCCAACCGCGTCGCGGCTCTATCTTGTGAAGGAATTCAGCGAACTGCTTCTCATTCACAAACACTCTATCTTTGGCATATTTCTCGATGAGGTCTTCCCCACCGTGGAATCGCTCTCCCATGACTTTTTCATGCTTGGGGGTTTTATTAATGTATGGCTCAACAGTAATTATTTCAATTGATTTTGCTCTTAACAAAAAGAATAAAACGCGTGACTGCGCGAATTCTTTTAATTTGTTCTATTCTTTCTATAATGTGTTTGGAAAAGAGAGTCAAAGATAAATAAGTTCTCTACACTACTATTGAAAAAATTAAAAAAATAAACAAAATTAGCGCAGTATAACGGTTAATTCTTTTTGAAAAGTACAAAAACAATAAAAATAATTAAAACCAAGACCCCAACCATTAATAAACACCCGCAACAACGTAATGGTATGGCCGAAGGTAGCCGATGGAACATCTTTCGCGCAAGAAAGAAGGAGAATCCCAACCCGATGATAGAGCGGATGGGCATGATGGTTGAGCCATTCAACCAAGTTGCGGGTGTCCCCGACATAATGCGCGACACAGAGCGAATGAGAACAGACAGCAATTTTGACAATGAGTTCGACTTGTACGACCAAATGCTGAAGATAGACCCCGAACTGAACGGGGCAGTGAGAGCGGTCAGCCTGACAGCCAACAACTACGAGATAAACTACTCGCGTGGGCGAAACGCAACAATACGTAATGCTGTGCGTCAACTTGTTGAAGACAACATAGACTTTGGTGACATTATGATTAACGCCATGAGAAACCTGATGGTGTATGGTAACGACATTAACAAGATAGTCGGCAGGCAAGGGGTGGGTGTGACCGACATACAATCCTTGCCCGTGAAGCAGATAACCATCGTTGACGACAGGGGCGGCCTTGGTTCCTACTTCGTCGCGGACGAGGACAACCCAATCATCAGCCCAGATAAGTACATGGTGCGCGAAGGAACGATGTACGAGCGTGAGATGCCGTCAAACGAGATAATGCACATCAAGATAGACTACCGTTCCAACTGGTTCACAGACAACAAGGGCCGACGAACCTACGGTGTGTGGGGAGCATCGAGATTTACTGCGCTGAAGCAGCCCATACGCATGAAGTACAACAGCATGAACAACCGTGTGAGCCTTGAGGACTCGATGACGAAGCAGTTCATCACTATAGACAAGTCGGCTATCGACCACATCCAAGACCCCGCCGAGCAGAACGAAAGGCTCAAACATATCATGGATGAAGTAATCACGCTGTTTGAGGGACTTCGTGGCGACCAAATTCCCGTACTGCCTCACTATGTTCAACTGCATCACGTCGATGTCGGCAACTCCCTACCAAACAACACAGACTTCCTAGACACCATCAATGCAGATATCGCAGCCGTGCTTCAAGTTCCGCGTGTGGCGTCAGGTCAAGAGCGAGGGTCCACTTTCGCGGCGACCTACAACGCGAATCTGTGGGCCGTTGGTGCTATCAGCAGGATGCACCGAATACTCGCTGACGCGGCTATGAAGTTATTTATGGTTCACCTTGACCTTCTTGACATACCATACAGAAAGCAAGACTTACCTACTATTAAGTTCGACGCTATGGACTCCGAGACACCCCTTAACATCATGCAGCGGGTTGTTCTAGGTTACAACGCAGGCGTCTTAACACTGAATCAGTCGTTGGACATCCTAAACCTTCCAAAAGTTGGACGTGATGGTGAGATGAGAAAGGGTGGAGAAAACCCTTCAGTTGGTGAATTACCAAGAGAAAACTCACAGCCCGGCGCGGAGAATGGCGAGTAATATGGCTACCACTGGCACGTTTTTTAGTGACGTACTATTCTTCGGATTCTACGGACTTGCTTTGAGCCTAACAATAATTTTGATGGGTGAAATGTTAATAAGACGCAAGAAGACTGGTGTGGACATGGCACGTAGTGATAGGTCAGGCCCCAACGATAAACTGATGCTGATTTTCGGCCTTGGCGTCGTTATATCTTGGGTAACGATAGCCGCAACAGCATCATACTTCAGCATCGTGGAAGAGAGAGAAATTACAGATTCCCAACTCACAGTCATCGGTCTTCTCGGCGGTCCAGCACTTCTCATGATAACCTCCGTCCTCGACTTGTTCAAGGGCAAGGAGTCCGCCAAGATAAACATCCTGCCCGACCAACTCGCATCCGATGTCGCATCCACAGATGCGGAGAAGGACCACGTAAGAGTTCTTGAGTTGGCACGCATCAACCACGAACTTGAGATGGAGAAGATGCAGAAGTCCCACGAACTGAAGATGGACGAGTTTGTTACTACTAACGGAAAAAGCGGGGGGAAGAAGTGAGTGTCTTCTACTGGGCCGTGTTCTTTCTGTGTGTTGCCTCTTTGCTCGATATGTGGCTTCGTAGGCGAGGACTTTGATTGATACAATCTTCCTCCTTCTCTGTTCCATCTGTTGTTCGCTGTGGATAGGATTTGGCCTGTTTCTATGGGCCAAGGTTCTTGAACATACGAGGCTATGGGATGATTGACCTTTTGTTTGCATCTTGTCTATGGGTCTTCTTCGTATCTTTGATTGGTGGTGCTACGTTAGAGGATTGGCTCAATCTGTTTTTTAAGAGAAGATAACATTTATCAAACACCTGTGAATAATTTGGTCTATGCCGAAGAATCGTAAGTTGCAAAACATTATCGGTACGGAACACATCACGGATGCCGCAGAAGCGGCAATAGCAGCCCAAGCCTCCGGCGGCGCAACAGTGGCCTTCAAGAACGTAGCAGTAGCAGGTCAGGATAATATCGTCGCTGATGCCGCGACAGATACATTTAACGTTGCTGCGGGTAACGGTATTACATTGACTACAACTGCTGGAACTGATACTCTTACTGTAGCAGCAGCAGGTTACACTTACACAGCAACAGATGGTTCAGAACAGTTCCTCATATCAGACACCAGTGATACCGCACTTGTCAAAATAGTGCAGGAAGGAACAGGTGCAGCATTACAGGTGCATGATGCTGGCAGCGACACAAGCATCTTACAAGTCAATCAAGTAGGAACGGTAGCGATAGGACACACAGCAGCAGGTGGTGGCGGCTACGGTAAATTACAGGTAAATGGAATTAACTATTCAACCGCTCACGGTGCAGACTCCGGAAGTGCCAGCAGCCCATCATTTCAATTCGTAGGCGACCAAAACACAGGTATGTTCAGTGGCGGCACTGACATCATAGGATTCTCCACGGGCGGCACAGAAAGACTTGCGATAGGTGCTGCTGGTGAGGTATTAATCGGTGGAACCGCTGCTGGTACATCCGGGCAGGTTCTAACTTCAGGCGGTGATGGTGCAGCCATCACTTGGGCTGCTGCTGGTGGTGGCGGTATATCAGAACTGATAGTTGACGATGAGATAATAAATAGCAGTTATACTAGATACAATTTACATCGACTCCCTATATGGGGTCAGATAGGAACGGGCGCAGGTACATTGTCCAACCAAGACGCACCTGTATTTAGACCTTTTATCGGGCCGCACAGTGGCACTATTACTGAATTTGGTATTGAATGCACCACCGCAGATGCAAGTGGGACCACAAAGGCTAAGATAGCCATCTATACTAATCAAAATGGCGCACCACATACCAAGATGGGCGAGATAGATATACCATGCACATCCACGGGTGCTACCTTTATTACAAGCGGCTTACCTACTGTAACGTTGGTTCGTGACACTCAATACTGGTGGGGATATTGTAGAAGCAACAACACTAACTCCCTAACTGTTAGAGCGACGAGTAACAGTCAAGTGACTTGGTTAGGACCAAGCACATCAACAGGTAGCAGCCTAAATTCTCAGTCGGTGTTGCAGTTGAGCAGTTCAGATAACACAATGCCGACAACAATAACGCAAGCCAATCTAGTCCCGACTTATATAGCCCCAGTTCATTGTAGTCTAAAATTCAGTTAAGGTGATTAAATGGTAGGTGTATATACAATTCATAGAAAAGTAACAACATGGTCAGGCGACCCGCTTCAGGCAACTGTTACATACAAGGATATCACATGGGAAGAACTACGTGAATCTCGCAGAATGGAATTAGAGGCGACTGACTGGTGGGCTGTGTCAGACAGGACTATGACTGACGCACAGAAAAACTACCGAACTTTCCTAAGAGATATGCCAGCAAGTTACTCAACGGCCAACGAGGCCTCAGACGCATGGAGCGCATACGACATAACAGGATTATGATAATATGCCGAAGAATCGTAAACTACAGAACATCATTGGAACAGAACACATAACTGACGCAGCCGAGGCAGCCATCGCTGCACAGGCAAGCGGTGGGGCGACTGTCGCTTTCAAGAATGTCGCTGTGGCCGGACAAGACAACGTGGTCGCAGATGCAGCAACAGATACTTTAACGCTTGTTGGTGGAAGTAACGTTACTATTACAACCGATGCTTCCGCCGACTCGGTTACTATTGCAGCAGCAGACACAGTGAGAACCGTAACTGCTGGCGGGAACACACTGGCTGCTGGTGAAACACTCGCATTTACAGAAGGGACTAACATTACAATCTCAGAATCAGGCGGCGCTGTAACTATTACTGCTGCTGGTGGGTCAAGTCAAATCAGTCACACCCCCCAACTTGCAGTTCCCCTTTTCGACGCAGCATCCTCACTGGTAACTGTCTATCCCCTGATAGCATCAGGTCAATCGGCCAAAGATACGACGAGCGATACTTGGAACGACAACGTTTCGACAACCACTCTCTTCCTATGGCCCTGCATAGCAGCAGATACAGGAACCATAAACGGGCTTCAACTGAGAACAGGTGCAAGTGCTGGTGATGACCTGCACATCGCTCTATACAAGTCGGATGCCAATGGGCTTCCCAACGGCTCGACTGTCTTCAATACGACTATAAGCCCCGCTACCAATACAAGTTACACGCCTACCATAAGCGTTTCAGGTGTGACCAAGGGCGATATACTCTACTTCGCCACATTCGGACAAAGCACGAGAACCAACCTACGAGTCATAGACGTATCAGACGGTGGTACTTTCGTGGTCGGGAGGGGCGTTTCCTCGGTGAACTACTCCGCAGGCGGCAACGCGCAGATTATCCAACTGTCAGGTCAGACCAACGGAAACTTCCCCACACTATCAGCATCCACACAATATACCGGAGTAGGAGAGCCGGACTTTGTGCCAAGGATAGGAATAACATACTCTTGAGGTGATTGGAATGACAAAAAGAAATCTAATGACACAACAACCTGACGGCTCATGGGTGGCAAGCACATTCAATGCAACTTGGTCTGAGGTACTACCAAGAAGGAAATACTTGTTGAAGAAGACCGACTCATGGTATCTATCAGACAGGTGGGCGCAGTTGACAAGCGAGCAGCAGACAGCATTGAACACCTTTAGGCAGACTCTAAGGGACTTGCCTCAGAATTACGACAACGCAAATGACGCCTTCGATAACTTTCCTGACCCGGCAGATTGGATGGTGAAGTGATTGCCAACGAGAAGACCCGATGAGAATCGCGCCGCCTTTATCAACAGGTGCATGGCCGACAGCAAGATGAACAAGGACTTCCCTGAGCGTGAGCAGCGATACGCAGTGTGTCTAAGTTATGCGGACAAGACTGCATCGAAGCACGACCCTCGTTCTACACCGGCTCCTAAAAAAGACAGAATCAAAGGTAGCCCACGCAACAAGCCCGGTTCAGCAAGGCCCGGAGGCAAGGTTACGTTCAGTGAGCAGGTTACTAATTCTTTAAAGGCAAAAGTAAAGAATCACAATGAAAAGTCTGACCGTAAGGTAACTCTTAGGATGCTCAAGGCTGTTTATCGTAGAGGCGCAGGTGCATATTCAACTTCCCATAGGCCCGGTATTAGTAGGGCAGCATGGTCTATGGCTCGTGTTAACGCCTTTTTGAAACTTGTTCGTTCAGGTAGACCATCAAATCCTAAATACGTGCAAGATAATGACTTACTTCCAAGTGGACATCCGAGGAAGTCTTAATAAGACACTGTTTTACTTTCCGCACCATGTCGTGCGGATGCGGTTGTGGTGGTGAACAAGTCGCATACGAAGATTGGGATGACATTGATGTTTCCGCTGCCGAGTATCAAGGTCGCAAAGTTACCCTCAACAAACCCTTCCGCACTCCCGGCGCTAACAAAAAATTCGGCGTCTACACAATGGGGCCAAACGGCAACGTCGTTATCGTCAGATTTGGCGACCCAAATATGGAGATAAAGCGCGACGACCCCGAAAGACGACGAAACTTCCGTTCCCGACATAACTGTGACAACCCCGGACCAAAGTACAAGGCCCGGTACTGGTCTTGCAGACAATGGGAAAGCGGTCGAAAAGTTGAGGCCGAAGAAGCACCATGTGGATGTGGTTGTATGGATGATTTTGAAGAAGAAGAAGAAAATGGAATAGAAATGTTAGAAGCAGAAATGTTGAGAAGGGGCGTCTATGACAATCCCGGCGAAGCAATGGAAGAGGCAAAAAAGATGGGATGTGATGAGATACACTCCCATGAGGAAAACGGCAAGACCGTGTTTATGCCCTGTAAGACTCATGAGGAATATATGAGCAAGAATAAGGGCAAGGACGTTGAAGTAGAAAGTTATATGCACAAGAAAAACAAGGACGAATACAATGCCCTTCATAATAACGACCATGAAGAAGACGTTTACAAGACCCGTAACATTAAGTATAACAGCAGTTACCACATGGACAAGACAAGTTCATGCAAACCCGGCTACGAAAAGAAAGACGGTAAGTGTGTGAAGGTCGCTGTTACTTTAGAGGTAGATATAGAAGAAATCGAGGCTAAGGTTATAGCCGAGACAGGGATGACTATTTACGAGATACGAGGTATTGCTTTCCACCAAGGCATGAACAAGAACAAGTGGTCGCTTACACCCGCTGGCGCAAAGTCGGTGGTTGACCAAATGCAAGGAGCAGACCTTACACTGATGCACCCCAAAGCAAACGAGCATGGTGCTGGTTTCACACGCAGCACGGAAGGTATCGAGGAATCAAACGTTGGTTACATTGTCAGTGCGAGATTCCTTACTACAAACGCTGGTTACGATGTTAGATACGTGGCTCATGTCACAGAACAACAACTCTTCGCAAGTCTTGAAGATGGTTTGTGGCAACAAGATGATTATGGTGTTTCCATAGGTGGTTCGGGTATTCCTGTTTCAGCAGATGAGGATGGTCTTGTCTTTGATGAAGATTTTACCTTTGACCATCTTGCTCTTGTCAGAAGGCCAGCATACAAAAGGGCCAATATTGAGACTGTGGAAAAGAAAGAAATACAAAAAGCACCTGTGATTTCTTCAGAAAACGAGCAAAATATTATAAGTCATTCGATTCCTGCTGAGAGTATTAAACCAATGGTGATTGCTATGACCGAAGAAGAAACAATGATTGAAAACACCGAGGCAATGGAAGCACTACAAGCCGAATTAGTCCTCGCAAACAGCAGAATTGCAGAATACGAGGCAGAAGTAGCCGCTCGTGTCGAGGCAGAAAGAATGACCCTCGTAGAGAAGGCAAGCGACCTCGGAATGTCAGGTCACGAAGACCTATCGACCCCAACGCTTGAGACACTCATCGCGTCTTGGGAAGACTCACACCCTGAGCCAACCCCAGTCGAGATGACTCCTGTTGAGTCGGTTGAGAAGCCCGTCGAGGCTTCCGTACCCGGCGAAGAGGAGAGGCCAATGGTCGAGAACTACCTCAACGGCAGACTCGTCGCTAACGACGAGAAAATTTACTCCAAGGCATGGAACGCATGGGCGTCCGCTTGGAACAAGACACTCGCAGCAGATGAGCGCAGCAGAATGACCGCGCCATCCTACGAGAGCATGAAGGAGATGATTTGAAATGGCTTACGGAGAAGGAGCAGACCCACGAAACGCAACACTGAAAGCAAGCACGACTGTTAGTGGCAAAGGGCTACTACTCGTGAATGACAGCACCAACAACACTGTTGACCTATGTGCTGACGGAGAAATCGCAATCGGAGTTTCCGCAGGCGAGTCGTCAAGAGGCGCAGATGGCGCACTTGAGACATCCGGTGCTACAGTCGCTTACTACCCACTCGGCGGTGTACTCATGGTACAGTCCGAGGCTTCACAGACTTACACAACGGGACTAACTGTTTACGTCGGTGCTTCCGGTCAAGTTATAGACAGCGATGACCACTCATCGAAGAAACTTGGTCTTTACGTCGGTGAAGGCGCTGCATCCGTAGCCGCTGGAACTCTTATCCCTGTAATGACTGCGGGGGCAGCCATAGCCTGATTAGGCGGAGAATAATTTAAGGAGATGAAAAGTATGAACCAAACACTAGAAGAGATACTAAACGTAGAAGCAGCAGCAGGACCATTCGCTCCCGGCGATGCAGTCCTTGAGCAGACCTTAAGAGATTTTATCCAACTACAGTCAAACACAATCGCTATCGCCACCGACCTCGTTGGTGTCCGAAGCGTTCCTTGGCTATCTTTCACATGGTACACGGGTGTTGTAGGAACTTTCTCCTACCCACTCGATGACATCGCCATCACTGACCCAACCAACCTCGGCACGGCTAACTACAGCGCCAAGTTGGAGAAGGGACAGGGCCGATGCACTTTCCTCGACGCTGTAAGGCTACGAGGCGAGTCCTTTGAGAACATCGACAGGCAGCAGTTGGCTATCGTCCGCGCTCGCGCTGATGTGATAGACAACCACATCCTAACCACGCTTGCTGGCGGCGCAGACAACTCTGTGGCTGCTACGGCTGTGTTCGGAAGCGGTTCCGCTGACGAAGAGGGAGACATTCTATCAGCAATGGATGACATCTTCGCTAACGCAAAGGTGTCGGGCAACGAGCCACTCGCTCTAGTCCTTCCTGCTGACAAGAGAAGCGCCATCCTAAACACGACTCTATACGGAAACGTTGTCGAGTCCCTTGGCGACCACCTACGCAGAATCGCAAACCTAAGCATCTACTACACCCGTGACTTCGGCTCCTCGTCTGCTCTTGGCAACGACGCCCTACTCATGGTTCCCGGTGCTGAGACTGCTGAGTTCTTTACCTACAACGGACCCGGCTACCAAGAGACTGAGTTGACTAGACTACCCGGTGTCGGTTTCGACTGGCTCCTAACTGGTTACATGGGCAGCGTTATCCACGAGCATCAAGACGGTGCTTCATCCGGCAACAATCACAGGATTGTTAAGTTGACCGGAGTGCGCTCCTGATTGGTGATTAGATGCCGGAAAAGGCAACTAAGAAGAAAGCACCTGCTAAGAAAGCAGCACCCAAGCCGAAGGCGGCCCCTAAACCCAAGGGGCCGTCTAAGGCCAAACTTGCCGCTGAACTTAAAGAGAAAGGTATTGCTATTCCTGAAGGTGCGACTGTCGCAGACATGAAGCACAGGTTGAAGCACTACAAACCAGAAATGGGTTATATGCTACGAATACACCGCAACGCAGGTAAGAAATACGCAGACCATCCGCTATCACTACTTACTGCGCCAAGAAAGGCTCTATACTGGCTTCCAGCAAGCGACATGACAGACAGGATTGTTGCAACTAAGAGAGTTGTTGTTGTAGGGCGCGTCGCAAAACCCTCTGACAGTATGGTGGTCATAGACGTGCCATCTGATTATGAAGAGAGGTTTGGAAATGGCGGTAACAGCAGCACAAATTCGTGATTTACTCAACAGACCACGCGGTTTGAATGAGGGAACCATTACGGAGTATATCACTATTCGCACCGCAGAAGTCAATAAGAAGGCTCGTGTTGCAGACTTGGTTGGGGTAACAACCAACGCACCCACTGATGCTTTGAAAGAGTCAGCGATAAAATTCATAGTATGCGTAGATTGCCTACGTGTGCTGATAGATACAATACCCGCCGTGGTTCCTGAGAAAGAACAAGGCACTTCAGACATCAGATTTAATAAACAGTTAGCGTCGTTTGAGAAGCAAGCGGAGGCTGCAATGGCAGTCATAGAAGAGAAAGGCGGTACTGCGTTCCATACGAACAGCACTGATACAAAGGTAGCGGGAACGACAAGTGGGGCTTTGTACGGCTCTCTCTCAAGAGGCTCCGGTTATTGAGTGAGAGGGATTACAAGTGGCACATTATTGGAGTGGTTCTAAAGACACCGATTGGGATGACGTAGATAATTGGAGAACATCAAGTGGTGGCAGCACTTCACCCGGTGCAATACCCGGTGCTTCTGACGCCGTTATTTTTGATTCTACTACAATGGCTGGTCCCTGTGATTTTACTCTTGCGCATGGAACTACTATTCTTTCCCTTGAAGTGAAAGACGGTTTATCAGCAGACACTTTAGTAAATACTGCTGGTTCAAAGACGTTAACGATAAAAGCCACAATGACTATTAGCGAGCATAGTGTTTTTGCCTTTGCAAATACATTTACCTTTATCTTTGATGGAAGTGGTACGCAGTTAACCGTTTTTGACGGTGCTGGTTCTTCAAGCGGAGTTGCCACCACACATATCAAATTAGATTTAAACGCTGGCGAAAGTATGTTTTCCGCTGCTTCTGCTCGTTCTAACATTACCTTTGACTTCACTCCTAATTCCGGCACTAACACAATGACGCTGGTTGACGGTCAATACCCCAACATGACTAACATAGGAACTGTCAGCGCCAAGTATATCACAAGTGACGCCAACGCTACTGCTTTCAACACGTATGGTTCTGTTGATATCCTTAACTGGTCGGGAGGAAGCGTTACAAGCACGGCACGCAACATATACGACTACGACAAGGAGTTTTTCTTTGAGGCACTGACATCTATAAATGAGACATTTCAATTCGGACACACCACAGCAAGATTCAAGTCAGGTGGCGCAAACCTACGTCTGCCTGTTTTCAGCGATTACTACACTAATTTTGGTAGCGTAGACAATGCAAGATTTCATGTTCAGTACAACAAGGTAATTATTGACACTGGTGACAACGCCAGTTATTTCTGCTTCATACAAGAAGGTAAAACACTACACTGCAATGAGTTGATTGTGCGTGATGGCGGTAGACTCTACGGACCAGCAGAGGGAGCGGCTAAAGTAACTGCGCGCATCGAATCAGTAAAAAGGCCTACCATACACGGTGATTGGAACTTCAGACAGGTGGCAGATGGTATATATGAAAGCGTAGGGACTTCTCCCATAGAGCCCGTAACCTTTAACTACAACGGTAAG